>OQVT01002660.1_pt1 | contig 11519 bp, 10 predicted proteins | sample 1691561 | NCBI WGS metagenome assembly OQVT01 (sample SAMN03418260, study PRJEB22391) | human gut metagenome | biome: human-gut; feature: organic feature; material: feces | host: Homo sapiens | place: Tanzania | collected 2013-01
GGCCGCCGAGTTAAAGGGGCATACAGTAGAAATGATGGATATGTTTCTTTTATCCGGGAAACGCACCTCCCATGCCGTTGCCGGAGCTTATGTCGGCATAGTAAAACATATTCCGTTCTTTTTTGGATTTATTTATAAAATAGGAATGCTGATCTCAAGTTCCAGACGGAAATCTCCCGTCTATTTTGCCAACGCCTTATTGGGAAAAAAATTAGCCTCCTATATCGACGGACATGATTTTGACATTGTTCTCACTCCGCACCTTTATCCGGCAGAGACAATGACTTATATGAAAAAGAAAAAGCTGCTGCATATACCGGCAGTTGCGGTTGGAACAGACTACACCTGTATTCCCTTCTGGGAGGAGACAGATCTCGATTATTATGTGATCCCACACGAAGACCTGATCCCGGAATATGTAAAACGAGGTGTTCCAAAGGAAAAACTGCTTCCCTACGGAATCCCGGTGCGGCAGGATTTCTGCAAAAATCTATCCAAAGAGACGACAAGGGAAAAACTGCATCTCCCGATGGATGTTCCGATGTTTCTCGTCATGAGCGGAAGTATGGGGTTTGGGAAACTGGCTGTTTTTGCGGCTGAATTAGCCCTCCGCTGCCGGAACGGAGAACACATTGTGATCATCTGTGGAAATAATGCAAAGATTGAGCGCATTTTGCGGAAAGAATTTCATTTTAACAAACGGGTTCATATTATCGGATATACCAATCATGTATCCCTTTTTATGGATGCCTGCGATGTCATTTACACAAAGCCGGGCGGACTTACCTCGACAGAATCTCTGGTAAAAAATATTCCGATCGTCCACACGGCTCCGATTCCTGGATGTGAAACTGCAAACCTGCAGTTTTTTGGTGCAAGACATCTCTCTGTCTCATCGAAGCATCTTGCAAAGCAGGTACAGCTTGGCAAAGCACTGATTGAAAATGATTCGCTGCGTGAACAGATGTCAGAGGCACAGCGCAGAGAACGTAAGCCTGAAGCCGCCATGCAGATTGTCAGTCTGTTAGAACGGCTTGTTTCTCATGAATAGAAAGGGGTTTTTATGTTATATCTCTTTTTTACGCTTCTTGGATTCGTCCTTGGAAGCACATTGTTTGCTTACTGGATGCCAAAAATCATCCGGCACGTTGATATCCGGGAACTTCCGGCAGACCACAATCCGGGCGTTGCCAATGCCTTTATGTATGGCGGATTTTTCTGCGGAATGCTCTCCCTGATGTTAGAGCTGGCAAAAGGATTTGTACCGGTATTTTTCGGACAGCACTTTTTAGATGTACATTCGCTGCTTTTTATCCCGGTGCTCATTGCGCCGGTGTTCGGACACGCATTTCCATTTTTTCAAAAAGAAAAAGGCGGTAAAGCAATTACCGCCTCCTTTGGAGTTCTGCTTGGTCTGTTTCCGGAGATGCGTCCGGCAGTGTACCTTGCATTTTTCTTTATTTTCTTTTCCCTGATCGTTGTGGTCAGCCCACATTCTTTCCGGTCCGTCGTGACTTTCGGACTGTTTGCATTCTGTGTGCTGTTTACCGTAAAAGTTCCATCGATTCAGATTGGAAGCTTTCTGATCACGGCGGTCGTAATCTACCGGCATTTTATCAAATACCTCGGCGAGCCGCTCCACATACGGCTTTTCAAACATACAGCATAGCCTCACGGCTATGCTGCTTTTTTCTTCTCCACACTATTCAGCTTACCAGCACAGGACTTCATGTCCGTCCTCCGTCACAAGTACCATAATCTCCCACTGTGCGGATGGAAGTCCATCATCTGTATACACTTCCCAGTCATTATCGGAATCAACATAGATATCCGGCTGTCCCATGTTCACCATCGGCTCAATTGTAAAAATCATGCCAGGAACCATCAGCATTTCCTGTCCACGTCTGGAATTATATCCTACCCACGGCTCCTCATGGAACTCAAGACCTACACCATGTCCGCCAATTTCACGGACAACTGTGTATCCATTGGAAAATGCATGGTCATGGACTGCCTGCCCCATGTCACCTAAAAATCCCCATGGTTTTACTTCTTTTAATCCAAGTTCGACACACTCTTTGGTCACCTGAACAAGTTTCTTCTTCTCAGGGCTGACCTCACCGATACAGAACATTCTCGAAGAATCAGAAAAATATCCGTTTAAAATGGTAGAGCAGTCGACATTGATAATATCCCCTGCCTTTAGGATCACATCCTTGGAAGGAAAACCATGGCATACCTGATCATTCACAGAGGTACACACAGAAAATGGATATCCTTCATAGTTGAGTGGCGCCGGGATTCCGCCCATGCTTGTTGTCATATCGTAAACGATTTTGTCGATTTCTGCCGTATTCATACCCTCATGGATATTTTTCTCAATGTAATCAAGCACTGCAATGTTAATTTTACAGCTCTCTTTAATGCCTGCGATCTGCTCTGCATTTTTAATAATGTTACGCTGCGGCACGATATGTCCCTGTGACGCATATCTTGCGATCTTCTCATCAAATGCTTCATGGCATGCCTTGTACTTTCTGCCACTTCCACACCAGCATGGATCATTTCTTCCAATTTTTACTAACATAATTTTTCTCTTTTCTACTTTCTAATTATCAAGCGTGACAGAGCCAAAATCCACTCTGTCCCATACTTTTTCGTTCACACTGTATTCGTGTTCCGACAAAAGTGCCTCATAGGCTTCCCCATTAAAATTATACGCCTCGTACTCTTTTTGGTTCATCTCTGCATAAATACTCTGATATTTGTCAGCCAGTGCTATTTTCTCCATTTCAGAATCCAGTTCTTCCTCTGAAATCCCCAATTGTTCTTTCTGCCAGTCCTCTAAATCAGACCAGAAATCACTCTCATCATTTTCAAGATATTTCTGCTCCGCTGCACCCAGCGTCAGACCTTCTGCCATAGCCATCTGATAAAAAATCTCATCATGCACAGCCATATCCAATGCTGCCTGTTTTGCAGTAAGCTTCACAAACTGCCCGTCTGTATAAACATTCCAGTACTGTCTTGGGTTGTCCGGATTATAGAGTATTGCCTGTTCCTGAACTGTTTTTTCCTCATAAGCTACATAAAATGCGATATCTTTCAAAGTCAATGATACATCATCCACGGTAACCGCAGTCTTATCTAATGCCTCATTGTAAACCAGATATTCCTTCTTCTCTTTCGACTGGAAAGAAAACGCTATAACAACGATCAAAATGAGTACAAGTATGATCGTAAAACGTATTCGCTTCTCCATATTATCGCCGCGCCCTTCTGTATGGTGCTTACTGACAAAGTTTTGCAACTACCTGATTGATCACGCTTCCTTCTGCCTTGCCTTTTAATTCAGGCATCACATTTTTCATGATCATTCCCTTGTTCCTGCCTGCAACGATATCTGCAAATTTCTCAGTGATAAATGCTTCCACTTCCTCTGCGGACATCATTTTTGGTGCATATTCCTGATAAATATCGTATCTTGCCTGATATTCTTCCTTCAAATCTGTTCTCTCTGCAGGGCATGTATCGATCTGCTCTTTGACGGATTTGATTTCTTTTAAAATGACACGGTCAACGATCTCCTCGCTGATATTGTCTCTGCATCCCTCATCAATGGCTACTTTCTTCGCTGCGGATACCAATGCGGAAATGGCATCTTTACGAACTTTATCTCTTGCCTTCATGGCTGCTATCATATCTTTTTGTAACTGTTCAAACTGCATAATATTTCTCCTTCTTTCTATTGTCAGCATCCGATAGCTGCGAATCTCTTGTCCGTTTATTTATAAGTTTCGCAATTATCCAACTGTTAGTATAGACAAACTCTGCAAGATATTATATCACTTTTTCCAGAAAGTTACAATTCCTTTATAACACCCGTCGTATCGTGAGAATCGTACGATACGTCGCACTTCCGTAACAGATTCCGTTTGTCGGGCTGGAGGCGTGCACGATTCTTCCATTTCCCATATAGATTGCAACATGTCCAGGGTAGCAGATGATATCTCCCGGCTGTGCGCAGTCATAGCTTACTGCCTGTCCGCAGCTCTGCATGGAATAAGAGTTTCTCGGAAGTGAGATTCCATACTGTCCGAAACATGCCATGACAAAATAAGAGCAGTCAGCCCCCTCCGTCAGACTGTTACCACCGTACACATATGGATAACCGACATACTGGCTCGCAAATGCCACCACATCACTTCCACTGACGTTTGTAGTGTGCGCAGGGTTTAAACCGGAAGATGTTAAACCGGTTCCTGAACCTGAAGCTGACGCATTTGTGTCACTGCCCGTTGTGTTTGACTGATTTCCTGCATTTTGCTGTTGTTGCTGCGCTGCCCGCCTTGCGGCTGCCTCTTCTGCTGCCTGACGCGCCTGTTCATCTGCAATGATCTGGTTCTGCTTTTTGATCGTATCTGCATACTGGCTTGCAAGACTTTTTGCGCTTGCAAGCTGGGCGTCAAAATTATCCATCACAGCACTTTTTTCTGCGATCAAAGCCTGCAGGGAAGATGCCTGGTCTTCATAACTGATCTTTAACTCTTCCATCTCTGCCAACTGTGCATTTAACTGATCCTTCAGATCTGCCACCTGCTGTACCGTCTCCTGATAAGCAGTAAGCTGCTTTCTGTCGTAATCATACACTTCGGATACATATTCCACACGGTTTAAAAGATCGGTGATGCTCGTTGCTCCCATCATCGCTTCCCAGTAATTACTGTCACCGTTTTCATACATATACTGAATTCGCGTTTTCATCGCGTTATATTGCGTCTGCTCTTTCTCCTGCGCGACTTCCAGATCAGCATTCGCCTGGTCAATCTCATCCTGCTTTGCATCCATATCGTGTTCCAGAAGATCCATATCTGTGAGCAGTGCCATGAGCTGGTCATCATAAGCGTCCATTTCCTCCTGAAGATCACTCTGTGCCGCCTGGATCTCATCAATCTGGCTGTTTAAGTTATCTAACTCCTGCTGCGCTTCGTTTTTCTTGTTTTTTGCATCGTTAATGACGGACGCATGAACTGAGTATATGCCTCCAATGCCAAGCACGCATGCCATAACTGCCGCTATGATCTGCTTTTTTATCTTTAATTTTTTCATCGCCCGTAAAAATTTCATAAAAGCGTTAATCTCCTTGTGTGAAAATAAATGAACGATATCTACCATATCGTACTTATTTTAACACATTTTGCTATGCAATAGTTAGCCTTTCCATAAATTTACAATGAAATAAATCCCAGATAGATTCCCACCGGGAAGAAGTACCGCACGAATTTCAGAGCCGGGATGTAGGCTGCAATATCCACAAGAACCGGGCAGAACACCAGATTTATCAACACAAGCAGGAACATGTGGGATGTAAAACTGATCAGATTTTGTATCCATTTTCCAACAATCCATATCCACACGATACAGGCTGCCAGCAATAATATCATGGCGCTGATCTCCCGAAGGAGTCCGCGGCTCTCCCCGGAACAAAGCAGTAACACCAAGCCAGCCACCGCCGGAACGGTTCCCGCTGCGAGAAGTCCCATCATCTGAAATCCTTCGCCAAGTGGCGCCGGAAGTGCCAAATATGGTTTTCCACTGCCGGCGTCAAAACGTCGTCCGTATTCCACAAATAAGATCAAAAACAGAAACAATGCCACAAGCCCATGAAGTACAAATACCTGTTTTCCATCCTCTATCGTCTGTACCACCTGTGTCTGCTCCACATTTACCTGAAAAACCTCATTTCCTTTGAGATACTTTTCATTATTGGCAAGCAGGACATCACGCGCTGCGTTTGCATCATCACCAAACAGCTGCTCTGTCCTTGCACTCAGCATCTGTGCTCCGTACACCTCAAACAGCGCCGCATAAAATGTCTCACGCGCAACCTCGCCCTTCGTGGTAAGCGGTGTACAGAGATACGACACACTGTTTTTTAACTTTTCATGCTCAAATTTCTTTTCAAAATTGTTGGAAAAATAAAAACCACATTCCAGTTTTCCTGCAATGACATCCTCCTGCAACGCCTCTTTGCTGTCGTACATCACAAAGGAAAAAAGACTTTCACGCTGTGTCAGATGTTCCAGCACTTCTTTTCCATGCGCTCCGTCTGTTTCCACAATTCCAACGGTCACATTGTCAGACTGCGGCATGGAGATCTGTCCGGCAAACCAGACCACAAAAAACATGGACGCTAATAACAGCAGGCTTGTCCCGCGTTTCAGCCACGCTTTCAACTGTAAAAAGTACCAGTTGAAAAGCGCTGATTTTTCAAACCCTCCGACGGTCAGACTGCCTCCTTTTTTATGTTCCTCCCGTTCCACCTTTCCAAAATGTCCTGCCGCTTTTGCCCATAACACGCTGGCCGCAAAAAGCACAACAAACATGAGAATCAGCTGCCTTGTCTCCTGCCCTTTGATTCCGAAAAACAATAATTTCAGATAATAGCTGTCCCAAAAGGTCAGTGGAAAAAAGGTTCCGATTTTTCCAAAAAGTTCCGGCAGATATGCAGTAGGGATCACAACACCGGAAGCCATGATCTGAAAAACATTGACCGCAAGCAGCACGATCGTTCCTCTGGTGCTCTCTCCCGAAATCGTATAGATCAGTTGAAAATACGCTGCGATCACCGCTGCAAGAAGCAGTGTTCCAGGCAGCACCTCCCGGTCAAACCACAAAAAAGACAGATGATACTTCCCTGATACCAGACAGCCCACAGCATACACCAAAACTCCCACAAGCCACAGCGGAACGGTCATAAGAAGCACTTTGACCAACGCATTTTTCCCTTCGCCGATACCGTAAATTCTGATTTTATCCTCCACAGCACGGCTTTGCTTCTGATACAGATATCCGTAATTGACACCCATCATCAGAAGGAGGAGCAGTACAGCCGCAGAAAAATAGTATTGATAGAGATCTGCTTTCCCTAGCGAAGAATACACATTTTTCTGGAAAACCGAAGTGCGGTCAAACGCCTCATAAATATAAAGTTCGGAGATCACATCCCCAATCTGATCCCTTGAGATTTCCGCCTGATAAATCTGCGCGGTATCGTAGGCAGCATAGACACCAGCCTCCGCCGTCCGAAGCAGGGAGACGCCGTCCGTCACAAGTTCACCGAACACTCTCGTGTTTAACGAAGCATTTTCCGGGAAATAAATGGTTGCCGGTGTATTTTTCCCGGAATCCACATCCTCGTAAAACTGTTCCGGCAGTGAGAGCACCGCATCTAATGTGCCTTTTTCCAGCGATGCCATCGCTTCATCCTGATTCAGGTACTGAAAGTGGCAGACGCTTTTCACGCTGTCCATCGCAGAGATAAACTGTGCCACCATCTTCGTCTGTGCCTCATCCTCAGGGATCACCACGCCAATCTCCGCCGTCTGGAACACACCTGCATCCTTCATAACGAGACTGACCGCAAGCACTCCGCCTGCGATCAGTAATAACATCACTATAAACTTTACCATGCTTTTTCTCGCCGCTATCAGGCTTTTTTTACCCTCAAGTGACAGATATCGAAGAAAAAATCTCATGAATTAAAATCCACCTAACATTGCTGCAAAGATTTCATGAAGAAGATCCTGCCATTCCTCTTCCGTTGCATTTCCAAGGTCAAAGGTATCGCCGGAAACTTCCTCAAACTGGGCACCTTTTTTCCATGTGATACTACCGCTCACATCTTCAGAGGCACTTCCGAGATCATCAATGGTAATGACCATGCTGTTCTTATCGACTGCAAGATTTCCTGCAAAATTATAAGATTCCTCATCATATTTTGCTTCCATTGCGATGTCTCCGCTGTCACTGTCATACGTGAACTTTATGGTATCGTTTTCCTCGGCGATCATCGTGATCGTCTCGACACTACCCTCGTTACTTCCCTGAACCTCGATCACTTTCTCATCATCTGCAAGGAGGATCATGTTCTGCATTCTCGTGTCACCGCCGAGAAACTGGACTTCAAAGGAAACATCATTTTCCGGTATAATATCAATCGCTGCATACTGACCTTTGTATAAGTAGAATACAAGTGTCGTGCTGTCATCAAGTTCTTCCACTGCCTCTCTCATAGACGCAACAAAATCTGCTGCGGTCAGATCAAGTGCATCCATCAGCTCCTGATAATCTTCCCCGTAAAGTGTCTCAAGTCCATCGATCACATGATTCACGTTGTCTTTGGTCACAACCGTCTGATATCCCTTACAACTGCGCTCTGTTCCATCGATGGTAAAGTCTTTTGCGTCCACTTTGGAAAATTCCAGCGTATTGTATTCATCCGCGTAAACTTTTAACATTTTCTTGCGGAACTCATCTGAATTCTGGTTATCATAAGCAGCCTTAAGCGTTGCATCCACTGCATCGAGCGTATCCTGGTCTACCATTTCCAGCAGATATCCACTCTTTTCATTTCTGTAACCATAGGTAAACAGGCGTTCACTGATTGTCGGGACTTCCACCTGCACACTGTCCGCACCAATGTCTGCTAAAAAATCAATCGATGGTGCACCGGAAATATTGAGATTTCCTTTTATCTGCTTCCTCTCTTTCGAGCAGCGTCCCTCCATGGAAATATCGCCCTCGTTCATGGAAAGATCCATTTTGAGAGTATATTCATCCGCATGCAGGAAAACACAGTCTTTTAATGTCTCTCCCAAACTTCCCATGTCACTCACAGTCTTTGCACCTGCAAGCAATACCTTTTTTGACGGGCTTAAAAAAGCTCCTGTTTTGACCGCTGCAAATACGCCAACGCCGCCCGCGACAACCACTGCTGCCACCACGCCCGCAATGATGGCGATTTTGTTTCCTTTCTTTTTTGGTGCTTCCGGTGTTGGTGTTTCCATCTGGTTTGCCGGTGTCACAGTATTCTCCACCGGATTTTGTGTTTCAAATTGTTCGTTCATAACGAATCCTCCCTTGTTTTTCTCTGTTTCCTTAGTATTTGTACCTGATTGTCATTCTGACATGCCTGCAAACTTTTGCAAAATATCTTCTGCATCTAATTCCTGCACTTTGCCCTCATCCATAAAAAGGCATCTGTCCGCATTGCGTATCTCGCTCTCATCATGCGTCGTCATAAGGATGATTCCATTTTTCTGCTGATAGGTTTTCATCCACTGGTGAATGCTCTCTTTATAATAAAGGTCAAGAGCTGTCGTCGGTTCATCCATCAGTAAAAATGACGGGCTCTCCACGAGTGCACTTGCAATGCTCAAACGCCGTTTCATACCACCGGAAAGTTTGCTTACCTCTGTTTGCAACAAATCCTCCAGTTGAAACTGTGCGACCAGCTCTTTTGTGTTGGTGTTGTGGCTGCCGCCCCAGAGTTTCAGATTATCCTGCACCGTCAGTTCTTCCATCAACGGATTTTCCTGCGGCACATAACCGCAAAACCGGCGAAATGTACTGCTTTTGTAGGCTGCTTTTTTTCCAAAATAGCATAGTTCACCGCCATCCGGCTTTAAAATGCCCGCCATGATTTGCATTAAGGTAGATTTGCCGCAGCCGTTTTTTCCTGCGATTGCAACGCACTCCCCCGGCTTTACCTGAAAGGTGATATCGGACAGTACTTTCTTTTTTCCATAACTTTTTCGAATCTGTGTTACTTCTATCATGTTATCTCAATTCTTTTTAATCTGCTTTCCATTGTCTTTTTGTGATTTTTCAGTACTTCACAATTACGATTCGTAACTGTTCAGTTCCACTTTCTTTACGATCAGAATTTTTTCCCCTCTGCGCAGATCCTCATCCGTCCGGTGATTATCCCGCAGAATATCTTCCACCGTTGTGTGATTCTCCTTTGCGATACTCCAAAGCGAATCCCCATCTTTTGCGATGTAACCGACCAGTCCCGGACGCTTCTGTAACTGCTCCATATCTAAAGGCTCCTCACGCGTATCAGTAATATTATCTATCTGTTCCTGCTCAAATGCAAGCAAATCTAATCCGATCACCGCTTTTATTTCCACATGATCCTGATCGAGCATGACCGCGGACAACTGGCTGATCCTGCAATCAAGCTCTGTCTGCAGTTTATTTTTCCGCTCCAAAGCCTCCAACTCTTCCGGCTTATTGCGCTCTGTCCGCGCCGTCTGCTGTGGGATTTCAATGAGCTGTTCAAATGGATAAATCTCTCTGGCAGAACCGATTGGCATCTGATCGTCGGTCGTGATATAAAGCAGTTCTGTGACCAGAATCCCCTCTGCACGCACGCCCTGTCCGGTCAATTCCGTGCTCTCTAAATGGACCGTTCCCTCACAGGAACAGATCTGTAAAATTTTTTCCTGGCTTTCCGCTAACTCCATCTGCTCGGTCAGCCGGCACTGGCTGTCATTTTTCACGGAAATATGTTGTAAGGTCACGCCTGTGCAGACCGGAATGATCTCCTTTTTCAGAGAATAAACGTCCTCTAACATGGAAATCTCCTGTTCTTTCCACACCCGGATATCCAGATTCATCACAAGTTCCAGGACCAGAACGCGCTCCTCACCGTCGTAGTCCGGCTTTACCTCAAGTTCCATGGAAGCCGGTCCTGCCTTCACTTTATAAATAATATCTGCCTCCGCTCCTGCGTCACATTCCACACCGCAGTCCAATGGAATCACCGTCTCATACCACTGCACGCGGTCTGTTTCCTCTTCCTCCTGATACAAAACGGAGATGAGCACTTCGCCACTCAGTTTTACACCGTCCTGCCCCATTTTTGTATCCAGATTGCGGATTTCTAAGCTTTTCCATAAAATTTCCTGCACATTGGGTTTGCTTGACGGCAGTGTGATCTCGCTTTTCTGGCGGCACTGATCGCGCTTCATACATAAAAGCTGTAAGATATTTGTGTTCCGATAACGTTTTTCACATCCGTCATCCGCCTCTATGATTTAATGGATTTTAACAAAGCATTTCAGGCATATGATACACCGGATGGAGCCAACTGTCTGACAACCAAAGCCAAAATGACACAAAGACAGGCAGCGATTGAGGCGGTAAAAAAGGTTGGGTTAAATCAGGTGAAAGAAGTGGATTTGGCGTGGTTTACGGATAAGGCAGCGAGAGGGATGTTTGAAGAAAGACTGAGGATATTGCGGGAAAACCACACCTGCACGGACCGTGTCAAAGAATACGAAGAAAAAGTATAGATAATTTGGTGTACAGAAATATAAAATACAGTGACAGGGGCGGAGAGGATTCATTCATAATCCTCTCCGTCCCTGTTTTGAATATTCCGCATTTCTGTGACCGGGGCATTTCCTCAGCCGGGTTCGGCAATTCTGGTAACTCCCACATAAATATCTGAAATTTCATACCATGTGGCATAGTCGGTAATCCCTGTCTGGGGCAGGTTGAAAATACCCTGAAACACTCTGACTGCCTCGGCGGTGGCGGGCCCGTAAATGCCGTCCGGTGTGACGGAGGGGATTGCCGGATAATTGCGGGCAATGCGGTTTAGCTGGGCCTGGAGCTGCCTTACCTTATCTCCGGAGGAACCGATGGTAAGCGGGTAGCCCGGAAAAGAG
>OQVT01002661.1_pt1 | contig 11515 bp, 13 predicted proteins | sample 1691561 | NCBI WGS metagenome assembly OQVT01 (sample SAMN03418260, study PRJEB22391) | human gut metagenome | biome: human-gut; feature: organic feature; material: feces | host: Homo sapiens | place: Tanzania | collected 2013-01
GCGGTTGACAAGGGGAGCGTTGAGAATATAATTTTTTGCGCGTTTTATTCCATCATAAACGCAAAAAGAAAAAGAGACGGGCGTAACACTCGTCTCTTTCCCTCTCTGTCTATAACAAACTATAGGAGGACAGGAACTCAAAACGGTTGCGGCTCCGTTTTGAGCGTACACACATTATAGTAAATTGTTACCAAGTTGTCAAGTAAAAAGTTTAGACTTTTTTTGCATTTTATACAAAAACCGACTTTTGTTGACTTTTTTCTGTACAAAACAACATTTTTGTCGCATATTTGTCACATTTTGTCGATATATTTTTGGGACTAATTAGTCGAAAAATATTGACATAATACATATGTTCTACTAATATGAATATTAGATTAGCGAACCACTCAAGTTAATCAATATACAGAAAGAAGGGCATACGATGACGATTAATGAATTGGCTCAGGAATATGAGCAGCAGTATAAGATACTTTCCGCAAGACTTGACGCAATGAAACCTTTGCTGAATGTTTACCGTGGAAACGACCTTGTTCTGCTGAGAAGAAAAATAAGAATATACTACGATATGGCTTGTGAATGCAAAAGAACTGCATCAATGCTTTTTGGTTATTATGATGAGGAGGACCTGTATGATTGATTTTACGGAAAATTATTTTAACTCGAATTATTCTCAGCTTGACGGCTACGACAGAGAAAAGGCAAAACAAAAAGCACTTCAGACCGTTGTGCCGCTGATAATGGATAACGAACTTACGCCAAAGCAAAATATCTGTCTGAGATATAAGTACATAAATAATAAAAACCAAAAGGAAATTGCAGAACTCCTTAAACTTTCTCAGCCCACCGTATCAAGGCATATAAATGCCGCAAAGGACATTATGAATAATTCGCTTAAGTATTGTTACATTGCTTTATCTAAGGCTATAGACGAATACGAAAGACTCAGTACACAGTAAAATTTAATACTGTTTTGCCTTTTATATTTTAATTCTGTACCCTAAAAAGTATTTATTTTTACATCTTTTTTAATGGTTAATGCGGTTGTATAATACTCCTAAATGACTAGATTATATTTGATTTTATAAGGAGGAAACAAAATGAAAACAAAAACGAAAACCAATGTAAAAAAGATTTGTCTTACCGGTCTTATGGCGGCTATGGTTACGGTGTGCACGGCATTTATTAAGATACCTACGGGAATTAATGCAGGCTATCTTCATTTCGGCGACAGTATGATTTATATCAGCGGCTGTATTCTCGGTCCATGGGCACTTTTGGCTTCGGCAATCGGCGGTGCGCTTGCGGATATTTTGGCAGGTTCGCCTCAGTGGGCAATAGCCACTGCAATTATAAAAGCGCTAAATTCCGTGCCGTTCGTAATTATGGCGGCTGAATATAAAAAGAAGAATAATACCGTTAAAGTTGTTAATAAGTACACTTCGCCCATGGTCATTGTTTCGGGTCTTATTACGATTTTCGGTTATCTTCTCGCAGAAGGAATTATGTATTCGTTCCCGTCGGCACTCACCTCCGTTCCGTTTTCCATCGTTCAGGCAGTGGGTTCTGCAATTATATTCTTTGTTGTCGGTAAGATTTTTGATAAGGCGAATTTACAAAAATATATCTGACATTGATATTAAATCGGACTGTCTAAAGTAAAGTAAAACAGCACCTCGTTTTGAGGTGCTGTTTTGCGTACCCCGTCGCTACTCGGGATACAAAGGAGTAAATTTATATAAAATCTAAAAGGCTATATATTAAAAGGTTGGGGAAGTTATTCCGGCAACCTTGGTTGCAACCATGTTTTATAATTTGTTGATTACGGTGAAAGCATCAGACTTGATGTCTAAATCTTTCGGGTTGTGGTCTTTTGGTACTTTGTTCTTTACCATAGCTCCGCTGATCATAAAGAAAGCCACATCCTTGCTGAGCCTTCCGTAGTCAACATTAAGAATTTTTGATGTTACCTTTTCGCTGAAGAAGTTTACCAGCGGTCCCATCATAAATGCTGTGATAACAGTTCCGATGCCAATGTTTTTTACACCGGACAAATCACCTTTGAGCAGTGCGGTCAATCCGCCGCTGACAATCAGTCCTATGAGTATTACGAGCACATCTGTAAATACTCTTACCCATTTGTACGGAATGTTTGTCGCTCTGTTTATCATAAAACCGATGCTGTCGTAAGGACCTACACCGATGTTGCAAACGAAGAACAGAGAGCAGGAAAAGCACAAAACCACAATGCCTGCCGCAAGTAAAGCAATGCGAAGTGCAAGACCGTCGCCGCTCGCTTTAACGCTCGGCTCAATAATCTTTTCAAACAATTCGCACGAGTAACCAACGCCAACCATATTAATCAATGTGCCTACACCGATGAGTCCACGGTGAGCAACTATAACCACAAAAACTATGATTACAGCGTTGACAATCAGCTGATAGGTTCCGTAGCCTATTCCCAATGTCGAAGAGACGTTCATATTCATTGATGTAAAGGGGTCAACACCAAAGCCCGAAACGGAAAACAATGCAATTCCCATTCCCATGACTACGATGGAAAGGACAGTCAACACAACACGTTTAACCATATTATGCTGAACAAACATATCTTTAATATATCCGTATGCTTCCTTTTCAAACTTTTTCATGAATATGCCTCTCACCCGGCAACAATTTTGCCTTTTTCCTCTCTCTTGCACACATTATATACCGCTAAGAAGAAAAATCAAGACCTTTTTGTGATATTCTAGGTTTTGTATAGTGTAACCAAAGTTATTCGGTAAAATTTGTGCATATTGCACAATGACTATTCCATCTGTTTTCCTAAAAACGAAGCGGCAACCTGAACAAGTTTAATGTCCGCTTCGCTCGGCAGTTCGCCGCCGTCGCCGTCAAAAAGCGCTACCGCACCGCTGACATCGCCTGCATATATTATGGGATATACCACCTGCGCCTGTCTGTCGTATCCTTCGATTGCGGACATGGACGGCACTTTGTCGGTCTTTATGTGGATTTGTCTGTTTGTCATAAGTTCCTCGAGACTCTTCGTAACTCTGCGTTCGAGCACTTCTCGCTTGTTAATTCCCGACGCCGCTATTACGTGGTCATTGTCCGTAATTACTACGGGCAACCCTGCACCCTTGTGAAGCACTTCGGCGTATTCGCCCGCCATGCCCGACAGTTCTCCTATCGGCGAGTATTTTTTGAATATGACTTCTCCCTCGCTGTCGGTGTATATTTCAAGCGGGTCACCCTCTTTGATTCTGAAAGAGCGGCGGATTTCCTTGGGTATTACTATTCTGCCAAGGTCATCGATTCGCCTAACGATACCTGTTGCTTTCATTTTCATTCTCCTAATCCTATATTTTTTACTGTTATATTTTGCACATTTAATTCCGATTAATACCACCCGACCGCTTCTATTTTTTGGAAAAAATACGGATTTTTACAGTTTTATAAAAATATGGTTTTACCCGTTTATTTTTCAGTCGGTATAAATTTGCATTATCGCTTATTTTGTGTTATTATATATTGTATTTATTTTTTCAATATAATAGAGAAAACGGAGGAAAATTATGACTACGGCACAAATTTGTATGATGGCTTCCATTGTTGTCTATCTGTTCGCTATGGTGCTCATCGGTGTTGCTTATTCAAAAAAGACAAAAAATGTTAATGATTTCTATTTGGGAGGCAGAAAACTCGGTCCGCTTGTTACCGCTATGAGTGCGGAGGCTTCGGATATGAGCAGCTATCTGCTTATGGGTCTGCCGGGACTCGCTTTGCTTACAGGCACTGCGGATGTAGGTTGGACGGTTATCGGTCTTGCGGTAGGTACTTATCTTAATTGGCTTATTGTGGCAAAGAAACTCAGAAATTACTCGGACCATATCGGTGCGATTACCATTCCCGATTATTTTTCGATAAGATATAAGGACGATAAGAGAATTCTCATGGCGCTTACTGCACTCATTATTATAATTTTCTTTGTTCCTTATACCGCATCGGGATTCAGTGCCTGCGGTAAACTGTTCGGTACTCTTTTCGGTGTTGATTACCATATCGCTATGGTTGTTTCAGCTGTTATAATTGTCGGTTATACCTCGCTCGGCGGCTTTAATGCGGCATCGTTTACCGATTTTATTCAGTCGATTATTATGACCGTTGCCCTGATAATTGTTGTTATCTTCGGTATCAGTAAGGCAGGCGGTATCGACGCTGTTGTAAATAATGCAAAGGCTCTCGACGGCTATATGAGTATGTTTACCTCGTATTCAAGAACAGCGGTTACCGAAACCGGAACGAGTGCTCCGTACAGCGTTTTGACCATAGTTTCTACCCTCGCTTGGGGTCTTGGATATTTCGGAATGCCTCACATTCTTCTCAGATTTATGGCTATCGAAAATCCGAATAAGATTAAAACTTCTCGCCGTGTCGCAACTGTTTGGGTTGTGATTTCCATGGCGATTGCGGTAATTATCGGTATCGTGGGCAACGCTCTTATGAACGGCGGCATTATCTCATCCGTTGCCGCAGACGGTACTCCTGCCGATAAAGAAACCATTATTATCCTTGTTGCAAAATTTCTTGCCGAGCACGGCATCGTTCCCGCTCTCATTGCAGGCGTTATTCTTGCAGGTATTCTTGCCAGCACAATGTCCACTTCGGACAGCCAGCTTCTTGCGGCTTCGTCCTCTGTCAGCGAGAACATTCTCGGCGGATTGCTTAAATTAAATTTGAGCGAAACCGCAAAGATGATTGTTGCCCGTGTAACGCTTATCGTTATTGCGGTTATCGGCGTGGTCGTTGCTTGGGACCAAAATAGCAGCGTGTTTAAGATTGTATCGTTTGCTTGGGCAGGTTTCGGCGCAGCGTTCGGACCGGTTATGCTCTTATCTCTTTTCTGGAGAAGAAGTAATAAATACGGCGCAATCGCAGGCGTTTTTGCAGGCGGCGCTATGGTATTTATTTGGAAGTTCCTCATTGCAGGTCTTGCACCTGTGCTTAATGTGTATGAACTTTTGCCGGCATTCCTTACGGGTCTTGTGGTAAATGTGGTTGTGTCTCTTCTCACACCTAAGCCGGAAAAAGAAATTACAGACGCATTCGACGAAGTTAAGAAAATCAAGTAATAAACAGTATTTATTTTATTGGGAGTTAATATGCACGAATCAGGAGAAATGTACCTTGAAACAATTTATGTTTTGGGTCAAAAGCAGCAGAATGTCCGTTCTATTGATGTTGCGGAGGAAATGGGCTTTTCAAAGCCGAGCGTAAGCCGTGGCGTCAGTATTTTGAAACAGCAGGGATATTTAACCGTTGACGGGAACGGCTTTCTTGAGTTGACCGACAGCGGTATGGATTTGGCAAAAAAGATATATGAGCGCCATACTATTTTGACCGAGGCACTCGTAAGACTCGGCGTTGATCCCGAGATTGCTCAGCAGGACGCCTGTAAGATGGAGCATATTATTTCCGACGAAACCCTAAACGCTTTCAAAAGGCATATGGGTAAGGACTGAATATTCGTAAATTAAATAGGTTTTGTATTTAGGGAGGCTCGAAACAGAGTCTCCCTTTTTTAATTTATTAACATTTATTTTTGATTTATTCAAAATTTATATTGACAATAAATTGAATAAATGTTAATATAAACTCGAAAGAAAAACAGAAAGAGGTGTTTTTATGCAGTATGAAACTGTAATATTGGAATTAATGTCAAGGGTTCAAAAGTTAGAGGAAGAAGTTTCAGAACTTAAAGCATCTGTCGAATTTAATGAAAAAAAACAAGTAAAACGAAATGTTAAGGTCAAACCCGAAATGATTGAGCTTTGTTATGAAAAAGCAAAGTTGCTTTGTAATAACGAAAACTTGAATATGGACGATTTGGCACAAGAGGTTTCAAAACAGACAGGAATGAATTTCAATACTGCGAAAATGAATATCCATTCTATCACAAAAATGCTAACAGGCGAGGGATATAACAGAATACTAAGTTCTGATTCGCTCGATTTGTGCCTGAGCCTGATCTATGATGAATATGGTTATGGTGGATTGTATAAGGCGTTAAAATCGACGAAACTCCATATCGAATATTTGAAAACAAAGGATATGGCTACAGCAAAACTGTTGTCGGTTTATGATAAGTATGAGCAGATGATAAAGTGATTTAGGAGGTTAATATGGGAAACGGTATAAGTGATGTATTAAGAACATTGTATAATTATAACGGCGGTGAAATCGTTGTTTCAACATTGAGAGGTAAACAGCACAAGGTGCAAATATCTAATGACGGCACATATTTTTACAGTAATACCGGACTTAGAGAGCCAAATCATCTGAAATTGGAATGGTTTGATAAGATAGTAAAATACATTGTGGATAATGGCGGCAGAGTTAAAAAGGGCGGCTCTCGTAATAAAAATGCGAAAGTCGGTTACGAAAATTGTGCATACGGTACACTTGCGTATTATGTCGCAACTGAGTGCTACGGTAAGAAAGTAGGAGATTCGTCTTTTGACCCCATTTTTATGGTGGCGGCGATTTTGGATAACGCAGGCATTTGTAAAAATGAAAGAGGATACATAAGCATAAACAGATAAGTAAAACGGTAATGGCTTGGGAGTGTGAAATTCCCGAGCCTTTATTTCGGTCGGTTTATTTTTATCGGCGGGGTTTTGGGCTTTTATCAGCCGTTCGGTCTTTTTTAATTTTGTATTAATAATGAAACGATAAACTTTACTTGTATTTTGTTATAGTATAATATATAATAAAATAAATTATATTAGATTATGTATAGCAGAAACGGTGAAAGTTTGAAATTTTTAGCGATAGGGGATGTCGTGTCCTCGCAGGGGTGCGATTATTTAAGGGATAATCTGCCGAAACTCAAAAGAGAATACGGTGCGGATTTTGTTATCGTAAACGGAGAAAACAGTGCGGTGGGAAACGGCGTTACACCAAAGAGCGCACAGCATATTTTTACGAGCGGTGCAGATGTTATCACTCTGGGCAATCATTCGCTCAAGCGGCCTGAAATCGCCGATTATCTTGACGAAAACGAATTTATCATAAGACCGTATAATTACCACTCTTCGGCTCCGGGCAGGGGCACTGCGATTATCGAGAGGGGTGCGTTTAGGGCGGCTGTGATTAATTTGCAGGGCACTGCGTTTCTTGAGCCGATAGAAAATCCGTTCATTGCTGCAGACAGAGAGATTGAGCGGCTGAATGAAGAAGGCATAAAAAATATAATCATAGATTTTCACGCAGAAGCCACGGGCGAAAAAAAGGCTCTGGGTTTTTATCTTGACGGCAGGGTGTCTGCCGTTTTCGGAACTCATACTCACGTGCAGACTTCGGACGAGCAGATTTTGCCGCAGGGAACGGGATATATTACAGACCTCGGAATGACGGGTCCGTATTTTTCGGTACTCGGCGTTGAGCCGGAAAAGGTGATATATAAATTGAAAACGAATTTGCCCGTCAGATTTTCAAACCCCGACGGCGAATGCACGCTTGAGGGAATATTTTTTGAGACAGATGATAAAACAGGTAAAACTGTTCATATAGAAAGGTTTAGAAAATGACAAAGAAAATTTTGTCAATACTTCTTGTAGCGGTGATTGTTTTCAGCGTTCTTGTCGGTTGCGGCAAGAAAAAAGAAACGGTCAATCCCGAGCCCGTGACTCAGCAGACGACGCAGGTCATAGCCGACACCACGAGCTTTAAGATAAGTTACACGCAGTCGGATTCGCTGAATCCTTACGAGGCCGACACGCTTAATAATATGGTGGCTGACGATTTGGTTTACGAGCCGCTGTTTCGTTCGGACGAAAGCCTTGATGTTCAGCCCGAACTTGCAGGCTCTTATTCATATGAGGAGTCCAATGTGCTGTATGTAACGCTCGTCAGCGGACTTAAATTTTCAAACGGCGATGTACTTGACGCATCAAGTGTTGTCGATGCGTTTAATAATGCAAAAAAATCCTCGCTTTGGGGTGCGTCTCTGTCTCCGATTACTTCAGCCGAGGCGGTGAGCGATACGGTTGTCGGCTTTAATTTAAGTTATAAAAACGAATACGCACACAGGCTTTTGACTTTCCCGATAGCAAAGACGGTTGACGGCGAAAAGTATGCGCTCGGAAGCGGAAGATATAAATTTACAGAGGGTGACGGCAATGTTTATGCCGAACTTAACGAGAATTACAGAGAGGACTTTAATCCTCGCTTTACCCGAATTCAACTTGTAAACATTCCGGCGACCGATTCCATAAACAATGCACTGAATATAGGCAACATCAGTTATGCTTATCGTTCTCCGGGAGCAGACGATATATCGTCGCTAAAGTGCAATAAAAAGAGAGTCAGCCAAAATAATTTGGTTTATGTCGGAATGAACAGTTCCTCGTCGGTTGCTTCAAATGTAAATATAAGAAAAGCGGTGTCGCTTGCGATTGACAGAGATACGATAGTAAAGAGTGCATATCAGGGTTGTGCAAAATCGGCCACTTCGATTTTTCATCCGTCGAGCAATATCGGCAGAGAAACAAAAATGTTCTTCTCCACAGCCGACACGGCAGGTGCAAAACAGGCGATAGCAAAAAGCGGAATTTCATCTCCATCGCTGACTCTTTTGGTAAACAGCAATAAACTCAGAATTTCTGCGGCACAACTGATTAAGCAGCAACTTGAGGCGGTCGGCTTTAAGGTTAATGTAAAACAACTCGGTGAGAGCGAATACCTTGCGGCGTTGAAAAACGGTTCGTATGATATTTACCTCGGTGAGACTAAAATACCCGGCGATATGCGTCTGAGTTCGTTTTTTGACTCCTCGGGTGCAACCGCCTATGGAATAGACCAAAGCAGTTCGTGTGCTTCGGCTTACGGCGAGTACCTAGGCGGCGAAAGGGAAATAGGCGGCTTTACACTTGAATTTTCAAATGATATGCCGTTTGCTCCGCTCGTTTACCGTGACGGAATAATCTGTTATTCAAAGGCGATTCACGGCGATATACAGGGCTGCTACGGCGATTTCTTTACAAACATTGAGGATTGGTATTATAACTGATTTAATCGGAGGTATTATATGATAAAGTATGAAAATCAAAACGGATATATCGAAATAACGAATAATTATTTTGCAAAGCTTGTAGGCAATGCGGCTCAAAGTTGCTTCGGCGTAACCCGTATGGTCAGCTCAAACCCTATGCAGAGTATTAAATCCGTTATTAAAAACAAGGTTGAGCGTGCCTCTGATATGGATAATTCAAGTCAGGGCATAACGGTAAAGAGCGTAAACGGTGCTTTGGTTATCGACCTTAACATTGCTGTCTCCTACGGTGTAAATATCAGCGCCATAGCAAACAGTATAGTAAATAAAGTGCGCTATACCATAGAGAGCGCAACAGACCTCAAGGTGTCGGAAGTAAATGTGCATATTGAGGGAATAGACAGTATTAACTGATTCGGAGGATGACTTAATGATTACAGGACAGATGTTTCGTGACGGAGTCATTTCCGGAGCAAACAATATTGCAAACAGCAGACAGGCGGTAGACGCACTTAATATTTTCCCTGTTCCCGACGGCGATACGGGTACAAATATGTCTATGACTATCGCTTCTGCGGCAGACGAGGTAAAGGATTTGCCCGATGATGTCGCACTCTGCGATGTTGCAAAAAAGACGGCGGGTGCTCTGCTTCGTGGAGCCAGGGGAAATTCGGGCGTTATTTTGTCCCTTATTTTCAGAGGTTTCAGCAAAGCGTTTAAGGGTCTTGAAGAGGCAGGGGGCAAGGATGTTGCCCGAGCATTCAGAGCCGGTACGGACGCCGCATACAAGGCGGTTATGAAACCTACCGAGGGTACTATTCTCACTGTTGTGAGATGTGCCGCAGAGGCTGCCGAAAATATGGCAGAGATAAACGACGACCCTATGGAGGTTTGCGTTGCGGCTCTCGAGGCGGCAAAGACGGCTCTTGCCTCCACGCCCGAACTTTTGCCTGTGCTCAAGCAGGCAGGCGTTGTTGACGCAGGCGGTCAGGGCTTTTTGCTCGTTTTGCAGGGTATGGAGAGCGTGTTCGGCTATAATGCCATCATTCGCCCTGTCGGCGAGGAAGCCATAGCCGATGATAAGGACTTAAAGGCTGAGGAAAATGCGGATGAACCCACTCTTTCTTACAGCGTTAAATTTACTGTTTATAAAAATTCAAAGGCAAAGGAGAGCGACCCGATTAAACTTCGTGCATATCTCGAGGCAATTGGAGAGAATGTAACGGTGTCAGAGGACGGCGGAAAAATCGAGGCTCAACTTTGCACCGACGCTCCGGGTAATGTTATTACAAACGCTCTAAAATACGGTCAACTTTATGATATTACGCTGGAAAATCTGCGTGAGCCGATTGAGGAGCACACAGAGGAAAAGCAGGTTGCGGCGGTTGCCGAGCCGATTAATGATTACGGTTTTGTTTCTGTTTGCGCAGGTGACGGACTCACCGAACTGTTTAAGGATTTGGGCGCAGATTCCGTTGTTAGCGGCGGTCAGACAATGAATCCGTCAACAGACGATATAGTTAACGCTGTTCTTTCCGTTCCGGCAAAGGTGGTTTATGTTTTGCCCAATAATAAGAATATTATTATGGCGGCTCAAATGGCAAAGGACGAGATTAAGGACAGAGAGGTTGCCGTTCTTGAAACAAAGACGATTCCGCAGGGAATTTCCGCAATGCTCGCATTTGACGAAACGGTGAGCGTTGAGGAAAATGTTGAGGCAATGACGGCACAAGCCGGCTTGACAAAAACCGCAAGCGTTACTTTTGCGGCAAGAGACAGCGAGGTAGACGGCAAGCCGATTAAAAAAGGACAGATGATGGGACTGTGTAACGGTGCTATTAAGTTCGTCGGTGAGGACAAAGAGGAAATCGCTTTTAATTCTGCCGCAGAACTTTTCAATCCCGAGGAAAACAGTCTTATTACTGTAATTTACGGCAAGGACGAAACCGAGGAAAACGCAAATAAAATAGAGCAAATGCTGATTGATAAACTCGGCGATGATGTCGAGGTTAGCGTTGTGGACGGCGGACAGCCCGTTTACTATTATATTATTTCGGTGGAATAAATGAATTACGGTGAATATGATATTCGATATCTTAAAGGTGTAGGAGAAAAAACAGCCCGACTTTATAATAAGTTGGGCATTTTCACCGTTGAAGACCTTATTCGCCATTATCCGAGAAAATATCTCGATTGGAGCAATACCGTATCCGTTAAGGACGCACCGCCCGACACCCCTGTTTTTATTAAGGCGACCATGATTACTCCCGTTAAGGAGTCGATGATTCGCAAGGGACTGACTCTTTATAAGTGTAATTTTTCGGACGGCGAAACCGTTATAAGGGTTACGATTTTTAACAATAAATATCTTGCAAAAGCACTGAGGACTTTTGACGATTATATTTTGTACGGCAAGGTGGAAAAAACATTTACCTCCGCTTCTATGAGTTCGCCGCAGAT
>OQVT01002663.1_pt1 | contig 11513 bp, 10 predicted proteins | sample 1691561 | NCBI WGS metagenome assembly OQVT01 (sample SAMN03418260, study PRJEB22391) | human gut metagenome | biome: human-gut; feature: organic feature; material: feces | host: Homo sapiens | place: Tanzania | collected 2013-01
GATGGCGGGATAGCTCAGCTGGTTAGAGCGCATGATTCATAATCATGAGGTCCCCGGTTCAATCCCGGGTCCCGCTACCAAGAAACGCTTGATACAATGTATCGGGCGTTTTTTGTATGTATATTATTTGCTGTATTGCCGATTTTGCAGTACCTTTGCACACCTATTTGACCCTCTTATGAAGAAGAACATTTCATTTTTATTGTGTCTGCTGCCATTGTTTCTCTTTGCGGAGACAATGCCGGCGGGCTATTACGACCGAATTGACGGTACACACGATGCCGAACTGAAAGCCACACTCAAAACCATTATCCGCAAGCATACCGCTATTCCATACGGAAACGGGAAAGGCCGTACGTGGGAGGTATTCTACTATGCCGACCGCGATGAGAACGGCTACTGCGAGGATATGTACAGCGACAATTGGAAACCGCTAAATAGTCCGGGCGCAGTGGCAAGCGGCTGCAACATAGAGCACTCTTTCGCCAAGTCATGGTGGGGCGGTGCGGAAAATGACGCCTACAAGGACTGCTACCACCTTAATCCGTCCAACTCGCAGGCCAACTCTTCGCGCAGCAATTATCCCTTAGGTGCGCCGAAAAAAAACATCAAGTCGGATACCGGGTCGCTGCGGGTCGGCAAGATATACCATGACTCTCTGAAAACGGATTTCTGGGTGTTTGAACCCAAAGACGAATACAAGGGCGACTTCGCCCGTGCCTATTTCTATATGGCTACCTGCTACGGACGCGACATCAATGGTAATCCCGATGCGGTATGCAGCAAATACAAAGGTTGGCGGTTGGACAACAAGGATGTCGGGGCGCGCTTTGCCATGCAGAACGACAATTACCTTGAGTTCCAACCATGGGAGATAGAAGTGCTGATACAATGGCACCGTCAAGATCCCGTGAGCAAAAAGGAACTCAAGCGCATGGATGCTGTGAGCAACTTCCAGCACAACCGCAATCCGTTTATTGAATACCCCTGTCTGGCAGAGTATATATGGGGCAACCGCAAAGGACAGAACGTAGTGCTTGCCGACTTGAAAAATACCTACGATGCCGATTATATTGACCTACCTGCAAATAAAAAAGCCGGTTGCCCGTGCGAAACAGAGGCCGATATAGAGACCCCGGAAGAACAGGCTGTACATTTCCGCAAAGTGCTACGCAACGGCGTGATTATCATTGAGCGCGACGGCGTATTGTATAACCTTTTAGGCAATCGTTTATGAAGACCTTGGTTCTTACGGGCGGTTCTTCCGGCATAGGCAGGGCAACGTGTGTGCTTTTTGCCGAGCGCGGCTGGCAGGTGTTCGAACTGAGTCGCCATGGCAAAACAGAAGCGCATATCACTCATATCTACTGCGACGTATGCCACGAAGAGAGTGTTCGTGATGCTGTCGCGCAGGTGTTGGCACAGACCGACCATATCGATGTAGTCATATCCAATGCCGGTTTTGGTATCTCCGGAGCAGTGGAGTTTACTACTATCGACGAGGCAAAGAAACAGTTTGATGTTAATTTTTTCGGTGCAGTGCGTGTGGTGCAGGCGGTCTTGCCTCAGTTGCGCAAACAGCAGGGCGGACGAATCATCTTCACGAGCAGTGTGGCTGCGGCTTTGAGTATTCCGTATCAAGCGTTCTATTCATCGTGCAAGGCGGCTGTCAATGCGTTGGCATTGGCTCTGCAGAACGAGGTGCGTACTTATGGCATATCGGTATGCGTGCTGATGCCCGGCGATGTGGCTACCGGGTTCACCGCTGCGCGGGAAAAAAGCGAACAGGGCGCTGCCGTCTATCCGCATATCCGCTCCGCCGTGTCGGCAATGGAGAAAGATGAGAAAAACGGTCTTTCGCCGGAGACGATAGCACGGCAGTTTTATCGTATCGCCGTGTGCCGTCGCCCCAAACCGCAATACATAGGCGGAGCGTTGTACAAGTTGTTTATGGTTATCAACTGGTTGTTGCCCAAACGATGGGTCAATGGCATAATAGGAAGATTGTATGTATAAGAAACATATCCGTATTTTGTCCCCATCTGGTGCGGTAGATACTGCATATATAGATATGGCGTCTGCGCGTTTGCGCGAGTGGGGATTCTGTGTATCGGAGGGGCAACACGCCCGCAGCAAGGCGGGACGCTTCGCGGGGACAGACCAAGAGCGTCTGGCAGACTTGCACGAGGCGTTGAGGGACCCGTCGGTGGACTGGATTCTTTGTTCGCGCGGGGGGTATGGGTTGCAACGTATCATCGACCAAGTGGGCGAAATTACCAAACCTATCATCGGCTTCTCGGACATCACCTGTCTCCACCTGCTGGCTGCCCGACAGGGGGTACCCTCGTTGCACGCGATGATGTGCAAACATATCGCCACGATGGACGAGGAGGAGACTCCGATAGATTATTTCAAAAAGGCACTCGGCGTAGGCATGCCATCGGATACGATAGTGTACAATGTCGAACCGCATGCGCTAAACCGTATGGGCATAGCGGAAGGGCGGCTGATAGGGGGTAACCTGAGTGTGTTGTATGGTCTGCAAGGTACACCCTACGGGCTTGGCGCCATACTGCCTGCGCTGGAGAAGAAACCGCTTCTGTTTATCGAGGATATAGCCGAGCGGCATTACCATATCGACCGTATGATGAATAATCTCCGCCTGTCGGGGGTCTTTGAGTATGTGGGGGGCGTTATAGTCGGGCAATTCTCTGATTGTGAGGACGATATATCTATGGGGTGTACGGTCTTGCAGACGATTCGGCACGCATTGGAGGGGTATGATTTTCCTGTGATATTCGATTTCCCCGCCGGACATACCGATACCAATATGCCCTTGTGGTTTGGTACCGACGCCCGCATCGCCGTCTCGCCCGTTGCTTCGCAGGTAAGTATCCGCACAATAGCCTTCCCATAATACCCGCCGGTGGTGTTACTACCCGTTTTTACATTAGCAGGGAAAATAGTGCGGATTGGGGGTGTATAAAACGCATAATGATGTCTAAAACCAACGGAAGATTGTTGAAAATAATACTTTTGCAGGTGAAAATTTGCATATTTCAAAAAAAAGCAGTACCTTTGCACTCGATTTCCGAAATAGCCATTAAGGCGAACGGGAATATACATATCGCGGAGTAGAGCAGTGGTAGCTCGTCAGGCTCATAACCTGAAGGCCGGTGGTTCGATCCCATCCTCCGCAACTACTAATATAACGCATAACATAAATTTAATGTTTGTAGCCCGCTGTAAAGTGGGCTACATTCTTTTATAGAGGTTCTCGCTTTTGATTTGCACAGACCGATTTTTCTTTGTAACTTTGCGCACTATTAGCAATAATCAACAGACAATGAATATACTGAAGACTCCTATTGAAGGCTTGTTGGTGATTGAGCCACAAGTGTTTCGCGATGCGCGCGGTTATTTTGTAGAGACCTACAACGAACAACGCTACCGCGAGGCGGGTATTGAGGCGCAGTTTGTACAGGATAATCAGTCTTGCTCCTCGTATGGCGTGGTGCGCGGTTTGCACTTTCAGCGTCCTCCCTACACGCAGGCGAAATTGGTGAGTTGCACGGTGGGCAGAGTGTTGGACGTGGCAGTGGACTTGCGCAAGGACAGTCCCACTTTCGGACAATGGTATTCGGTGGAGTTGTCGGCGGAGAATCATCGTCAGTTCTTTATCCCGCGCGGGTTCGCACATGGTTTCTCGGTATTGAGCGAGACAGCGGTGTTTGCCTACAAGTGCGACAATCTCTACCACCCCGAGGCGGACGGTGGTCTGTTGTTGAGCGACCCCGACTTGGCTATCGATTGGCAGGTGCCCGCTGAGGCGCGTATCCTGAGCGAGAAAGACCAAAAACATCCTTTGCTCAAAGACTTGGACAACCCATTCTGATAATTGCACATCGTTAATTGTAGATAGATATGAATCTCCTCATCACGGGCGCAAACGGACAACTCGGCAACGAGATGCGCAATTTGTCGCTGCAACATACATCGCACACTTACTTTTTTACGGACGTAGCCGAATTGGACATTACGAATCGCGAGGCGGTGCATACGTTTGTGAAAGATAATGCTATCGACTTGATAGTGAATTGCGCCGCCTACACCAATGTGGATAAGGCAGAGGAGGACGAACCTACTGCACGCCTTATCAATGCGGAGGCTGTTGCCAACTTGGCAAGTGCCGGTGCACGTGTCATACATATCAGTACCGATTATGTATTCTCCGGCGAGGGATGGATTCCGTGTCGTGAAAACGACCCTGTAGCACCACGCACCGCCTACGGGCGCACCAAATATGAGGGGGAACAACTGCTGCTTTCGCTTTGCCCGGAAGCAATCATCTTCCGTACCGCCTGGCTCTATTCGCCCTATGGCAACAACTTCGTGAAGACAATGATTCGCTTGGGATTGGAGCGTCAGGACTTAGGCGTGGTGTTCGACCAAGTGGGGACTCCCACCTGTGCTGCCGACCTCGCGCAGGCTATCTTTGCGGCAATTGAAGCACCACAGTGGCATGCCGGTATCTACCATTTTACCGACGAGGGGGTCTGCTCGTGGTTCGATTTTACGGTGGAGATACACCGTTTGTATAACCAACTGACCGACGGACAACAGATTACGTGCCGTGTGCGCCCTATCCTGTCGTCGGAATATCAATACAAGACGCCGCGTCCGCACTATAGCGTGTTGGACAAAGCCAAGGTGAAACAGACCTTCGGCATAGAAGTGCCCTATTGGACCGATTCGCTCCGCAGTTGTATTGCTAAGTTGCTGAAAGACTGATATATGGCTGATTTTGATTTGCGTGTGCCGTTGGATTTCCTGTCCGAGTTGGCACTTCATAACGACCGCGATTGGTTTCAGGCGCATAAGGATTGGTACACAGCGAGTTACCAACAGTTTACGCGCTTCTCTGAGGCATATATTGCGGGACTGAGCCGGATAGATGATACCTTGGCGGGCTTGCAAGCCAAAGATTGCATCTGGCGTATCTATCGGGATGTGCGTTTCTCGGCAGATAAGCGTCCGTACAAAGAGTGGTTTGGCGTGTTTCCTGCTGCCAAAGGTGGAAAAAAATCGCTGCACGGCGGCTATTATGTGCATATCCAACCCGGAAAATGTATGTTCGCTGCCGGTATCTGGGACCCTACACCCGAACTGCTGAAGACACTGCGCAAAGAGATAGAGGCAAACTACGATGAGGTGGAGACGATAATGGCGCAGCCCCACTATAAGCGGTACTTCGCCGATTTTGATACCGACAATATGCTCAAGAAAGTACCCAATGGTTTTGACCCCGACTTTGTGCATGCCGACTGGCTCAAGCGTAAGTCGTACATTATCAGCACAATGCTCACCGACAAGCAAGTGTGTGCGCCCGGCTTTCTGGAGCATGTGTTAGACATCGCCTCGGCAGCCAAACCGCTCAACGACTTCCTCAATTACACCTTTGAGCAGTATGGGGAGTTCCCCTCCCGCTGCGGCAGATAAGAGCAGACAAAAATAGTTGGCCCTGTAGTTCAATGGATAGAATACGGGTTTCCTAAACCTTAGATCCGAGTTCGATTCTCGGCGGGGCTACTACAAAGAAAACAGACTGTCAAATCACTTGATAGTCTGTTTTTTCTTCGGTTGGAATGGTATATACTGATGGTTTATGGTCGGCAAGTGATGTGGAAACAGGCTTGCTGCCATTCGTATTTTACGTAGATGCGTCCGGCGCGTTGCTCGTTGAGCAGGACCTGACCGAGGACTAATTTGAGATTGTCTTGGGTCATATAGTCGCGTGTGGCAGTAACCTTGTCAAAATGGGTGTATGTGATGTCGAAAGTGGTGCCATAGCAATGGCAGGAGGTGGAGACGGCGTTGATATTGCCGCTTTTCTGCAACAGGCGTATATCTTCTTGCGTGCGCAAGATACTACTCACGCGGAAACGATAGTGCGGCAATCCGTTGCGTTGCAGAATATCGGCAAAGCCCTCGCCAATGATGTTCAGTTCGCGTGCTGCCGCCGGCACCAAATAGGGTACGGAGTGGGTGAGCGAGTCGATGATATAGTTGTCGCTTGTGCGCACCGGTTGCAGTTGCCGGTACATCTTCTGTGCTTCTGCCCGGTTGCGCGGAGGAGCCGACAAGCCCAACGCCTGTGCGGCTTTCAGTTGGCGGGGTTGGTTGTCGCAGAACTTGGCTTTGTAACTGAATGTGCGCCCGGGATAGGCGACAAGGTTGTCTTCTACAATATTCTGTTTATCAGGACTTTTGCCGCAAGATACAAGTCCTATAAGAGCCACCACGAGGGCGGCTCTTACGGATAAAGACAGGTATCGGGTCAGTCCCTTGAGATATTTAGATACTCCACTCAAAACCATCCTTGGTATCTTTGATGTTAAAACCGAGTTCGGTGAGCGAGTTGCGTATCTTGTCGCTGGTAGCCCAGTCCTTTTGGCGTTTGGCGTCCAAGCGGATACCGAGAAGCAGGTCGATGGCTCCGCGATAGGCTGTCATCTGACGGTTGTCGGTGCCCGACTCTTCGAAACGCAGACCGAGAATATCCACAGCAAACGTTTTCCATACCGACTGCAGTTCGTCCAAGTCCGCCTTGGAGATAGTGCCCTTTCCGTCATATACGGTATTGATGGCGCGTGCGGAATCGAAGAGGTGCGAAATGACAATGGGCGAGTTGAGGTCGTCGTCCATAGCCTCTTCGCAACGCTCACGCAGACCGGCGGTGTCCACTGTGCTTGTGGCTGCCGGTGTAAGTTTCATCAGGCGGGTATATGCCTCTTGCAGGCGTGCAAAACCTTTCTCTGCTGCCTCTAATGCCTCGCTCGAGAAATCAACCGTAGAGCGATAGTGCGCCATCAGGATGAAGAAACGGATAGTCATAGGCGAGAAAGGCTGTGTGAGCAACGGGTGGTCGCCATGGAAGAACTGCTCCAGGGTGATGAAGTTGTTGTAACTCTTGCCCATCTTCTTGCCCGCGATGGTAATCATATTGTTGTGCATCCAATAATGCACGCTTTCGTGTCCAAGGGCGGCACACGACTGTGCAATCTCCGCCTCGTGGTGCGGGAACATCAGGTCCATACCGCCACCATGTATGTCGAAGGTCTCGCCGAGATACTTGGTACCCATTGCCGAACACTCCATGTGCCAGCCGGGGAATCCTTCCGACCACGGACTGGGCCAGTGCATGATATGCTCCGGTGCGGCTTTCTTCCAGAGGGCGAAATCGTAACTGTGCTTTTTCTCCGACTGACCGTCCAACTCGCGCGTCTCGGTTTTGATGTCCTCCAAGTTGCGCCCCGAGAGTTTGCCGTAGGGGAAATCGTGCGCGTACTTCTCTATATCCATATAGACGCTGCCATTGCTGATATAGGCATATCCGTGGTCGAGAATCTTTTGGATAAAGGCAATCTGCTCAATGATATGTCCGCTGGCGTGCGGTTCGATACTGGGGGGCAGAACGTTGAGCAACTCCATATCGTGGTGGTAGCGATTCACATAGAACTGCGCTACTTCCATAGGTTCCAACTGCTCAAGACGTGCTTTCTTGGCTATCTTGTCTTCGCCCTCGTCGGCGTCGTGCTCAAGATGCCCCACATCGGTGATGTTACGTACATAGCGCACTTTGTATCCAAGATGTTGGAGGTAACGAAACAGGAGGTCAAACGTGATAGCAGGGCGGGCATGTCCGAGGTGGGCATCGCCATACACGGTAGGTCCGCAAACATACATACCTACGCGCCCCTCGTGCAAGGGACGGAAATACTCTTTCTGACGACTGAGTGTGTTATAGATCTGAAGCATAATGCGTAATTAGTGATGTAATGTGCAATTATGCCGCAAAGTTACTACAAAAAACCTACTTTTGCAATACCCCGCACCATTTTTAGGGAGAGCAACCAAGAACCGGAAAGGCTATCCTTAGGGCATGGTCATGGAAAGAGCATGGGAAATGTCCCCTTTTGCCGTTCCCCCAAAAGTATCAATTTTTAAGATCGGCATGATTCACTTCACGGGCAGAACGGCAGCCACCACAGTGATGCCGCTGTTGTCCATGGCGCTCTATCTGGGGCAGTTTGTGTCGCCGCTGGTCGTGTCGCCGTTGGCGGAATGGTGGTTCCCCGATATGCCGCAGGGTCCTTTCGCCGTCGGCTGCCTGCTGAGTCTGTTGCTGTTGCTGCAGGTGGTCTCCACCCGCCGTTTCCAGTCCCTCCCGCCTGTGGAAAAAGACTGACACTGGCGTTACCCGTGCAGCCCCGTTCCGATTTTGCCACAGGCTGTGGCAAAATCGGAACATCATATAGCATTTGCATATTTCCGAAAAAAGGCGTACCTTTGCAGAATAAACTAACAAACTTATAATACATTGAATATGAACGTTTTGGCGAATATCTGCACGGGGGGGGTAAAATACATCTTCGCAACCGAAAAACACAAGGCATAAAGGGCATTGCAGCCCTGTTGACAGCAAACATATCCGGCACACTCGCACACTGCGGCATCGTCCGCGGTGTGCGAGTATTGTATAACCCTCTTTTCTAATCGTGCCATGTATTCGCTCAAAGACAAAGAAGGCACGATTATCAACAACGTGCGCGAGGATTATTTTGCAGACTACGACTGCCGCAAACTGATAGGCAATATTGATTTCAGTGTGGCTATCCGCCAGGAGGGTACCTACCGTATGGACGAGGTGGAGTATATGCTGTGGGCGGAAGCCAAGCAGGGCAACAAACACCCCATCTACGAGAGTTTTATCCAACTCATTCTTACTATCGGCAAAGAGCGCACTATGGACAAGAACATGCCGCCCAAATTCATCGGTGCTTTCGACGCCGAGAAAATAGCCTTTATCCCGTACAGTGCCATTATGGAGGTGTTCAACCAAAACGATTTCAACTGGAATGTAACGCCTTCCGACCACGAGACGAAGGAGTTCAAGCAGTTGGAAAAGATGGTGCGTGCCGAACTCAACAAGACGAGCCGCGATGCCGACAATATCTATGTCTTTGAGTTTGGTATCGATGACAAGGAACTGCGCCGGTTTATCCGCGGCAGTATGGTCAGCGGGCGTGACCATATCCTGCGTATGCGTATCAACCACAATAATTTCAAAGCCATATACGAGAAGTGGCGGCGGGATGTGATGCCTACCATCAATGTGGACTGGGACAATGCCAAACGGCACGGGCTGATAGATGCCGATTTCTATCTGGCGGATTTGATAGCAGGCGAAGACAATATCACCTTGCTGGACAAACTGCACGTTCTGCTCCGCAATACGCAGTACGAATTAGACAGGCAGATTGGTGCCGACGGGCTGTTCTCGTCCAAACAGGTGCAATTCCGCGACAAGATGCTGGCGCACAATATCTTCTGGTCGAAATACACCCGCCCGCCCAAACAAGAGTACTGGGACAGAATCATCGAGCGGCGCGACCTGCTGGTGCCGCAGGATATCCGTGAGCGGAAAGGCAGTTATTTCACACCGCCGCAATGGGTGGAACTCAGTCAACAGTACCTCGCCGATGTATTAGGCGAGAACTGGCAGGACGAGTACTATATATGGGACTGCTGTGCGGGCACGGGCAACCTGCTGGCGGGGCTGACCAACAAGTACAATATCTATGCTTCCACGCTCGACAAAGCCGATGTGCGCGTGATGCAGGAGCGTATTGAGGAGATGGGTGCAGGCAGCAACCTGCTCCCGTCCCACGTGTTCCAGTTCGATTTCCTAAATGACAATTTCGACGACCCCAAACTGCCACAATCCCTGCGCGACATACTCACAGACCCCGACAAACGCCGCCGCCTCGTCATCTATATCAACCCGCCCTATGCGGAGGCAGGGGATATTAAGCAGATTACAGGTACAGGAAAGAACAAGAACGGCGTGGCTAATGCCACAATGGTATATAATAAGTACAAGGCGGAAATAGGGAAAGCGATTGTGGAGTTGTTTGCCCAGTTCTTTATCCGTGTATACCACGAAATCCCCTCCTGTATGCTTGCAGAATTTTCAACTTTGAAAATTCTGCAAGCATCGAATTTCGCGGATTTCCGCAAAATCTTCCAAGCCAAATTGGAAGGGTTGTTTATTGTCCCTGCGGCTACTTTTGATAACGTAAAAGGGCAATTCCCAATTGGATTCTTTATTTGGAATACGGATAAGGAAGAAACGTTCCATTCCGTCACAATGAACGTGTACGACCGCAATGGCGAGCCTTTGACATCGAAACGGATTGTATGTAATGATGATAATCGTAATATCGGGAAATGGATAGCCGAGCAAAAGGACAAAGCCAATACCGGCGTGGTATTGGGTATGATGAATTCGGGACGTTTGGATTTTCAGAACCAAAAGTTTGTCTATATAGCCAACGAAGTCAGTGATAAATCGCACGCTCTTACTCTTACTCTTACTAACCTGATACCTGCTGTGGTATTCCTTTCCATCCGCCATTGTATCGAAGCCACATGGTTGAACGACCGCGACCAGTTTCTGTACCCCGACGACGGTTGGAAAACGGACTGGGCATTCCAATCGGACTGCTTGGCATACACCCTGTTCCACGGGCAGAACCGTATTTCTCATAGCGATGCCACGCAGGGGACGCGGACGCCCTCGTCCGCGGAAGACAAGAGCGTCAACCACTGGATACCTTTTACGGAGCAGGAATTGAACAGCCCTGATTGTTTCCAGTCGCACTTTATGTCCGATTTTCTTGCCGGCAAGATACGCCCCGAGCAGCCGCAACCCGTCCAAACCCTCTTCGATGATAATGCGACAGCCACCAACGGCGAAACCCAAGAACGTGAAACCACCAACGCGCAGCCTTATATCCCCAATGCCCATTTCTCCCCTGCGGCGCAGGCTGTGATGGAGGCGGGGCGGCGGTTGTGGTACTACTACCTCCACTACCCCGAGAGCGGCAACGCGCCTTATGGCACGGAGATAGACGTGAACGCCTCGTTCTACGATATACGTGTCTTCTTCCAAGGGCGCAACGACAAGGGCAAGATGAACAACGACAGCGACGATGCCGAATACATGCGCCTGCTCCGTGACCTGCGCAAAAAGCAGAAAGTACTGGCGAAGCAGATAGCCGAAAAAGTCTATCGGTACGGATTCCTGAAATAATATGCCATTTCCCATATCATAATCTCTATCCAACTTTTTCCAACTCTGCGGTGGATAATAGTTGGAAAGAGTTGGACTTTTAGTCCGGCTCTTTTTGTATCCGTACCTTTGCATCGTCTTCGAGCCGCAAAACATTTGGTTCTCCGTTAATTGCCCGTTAATCAACCGTTAATTTAATTTGACTATCAAAAAGCCATAAAAAACCCCACACCCGACAATGCAATTAACGAATAATTAACGGCAAATAACGGAGAACCCACACACCAACTTACACGAAAAAAAATTATATGGAAAAGAAAAAGAAAAAACAGGGATACAAGTCTGTTACACGGGGCAGCCGCAACTGCCGCACACGCGG
>OQVT01002666.1_pt1 | contig 11504 bp, 5 predicted proteins | sample 1691561 | NCBI WGS metagenome assembly OQVT01 (sample SAMN03418260, study PRJEB22391) | human gut metagenome | biome: human-gut; feature: organic feature; material: feces | host: Homo sapiens | place: Tanzania | collected 2013-01
CTGGAGATGAAGCACCTGCGGAGGGAGCCAAGAAGAAGAAGGGGAAGAAGGAGGCGGCTCCCAAGATATCGGCTCAGGCGATGAAAATCAAAGCGGAACTGGAGCGGAGACGAAAGCTGGAGGAAGAGAGACTGCGTAGAAATTTGGCGCTGATACAGCGCGTAGCTTCCGAAGCCGACGTGGAGATTATATTGGCGTTCAAAGCCTACGCTCTGTGGAAGACTTTCCCTATATTCCGTGAATATATCTCTTCGACTACAGCCAGTTCTTTGGGCGAAGCTATGCTGGCTTTTCATGAGTTCGGCGCGCGCGCGCATACTTATTCGCCTGCATATACCGATTATGAAATTGATGATATCGCCCGTTGCTCCAGCCATCTTACCTTCAATTCTCTTTCTCAGTACTCCCGTTATCATGAGTGGGTCGGGGAGATAGACTCTACCATCCAGATGGGACTTCGTGTCAACCCCGAGTATTCCGAGGTGGGTACTGCCCTCTATAACCCTTGTGCGCCAGGCACCCGGTTTGGTGTTATGGCCGACGCACTTCCTGCCACTCTTCCGTCCGATATCCGTGGCTTCCATTGTCATTGCCATTGTGAGAGCGGACCTGATGTCTTTGAGCGCACCTTGGTGCATATCGAGGAGAAATTCGCCAAGTGGTTCCCGCAGATTGAGTGGATTAACTTCGGTGGTGGCCATCTTATGACCCGCGCCGACTATGATGTCGACAGGCTTATACGTTTGCTTCAAGGCTTCCATGCCCGCTATCCCCATCTTCATGTCATACTTGAGCCGGGTAGCGCTTTCGGTTGGCAGACAGGACCATTGGTGTCACAAGTGGTAGATGTGGTTGAGAATAAGGGCATTCGTACAGCTATTGTCAATGTCAGCTTTACCTGCCATATGCCCGACTGTCTCGAGATGCCTTACCAACCTGAAATACGTGGAGCTCATTCCTTGCCCATGGATGCCGACGCATCCCTTCCTCATGTTTATCGTATCGGAGGAAACAGTTGTCTCTCGGGCGATTTTATGGGAATGTGGCAGTTTGACCATGAACTGCAAGTAGGCGAGAATGTTATCTTTGAGGATATGCTGCATTATACCACAGTCAAGACCTGTATGTTCAATGGCATCAGCCATCCGTCGATAGCCCTGCTGCATACCGACAATGAATTGGAAGTGCTGCGCCAGTTCACCTACGAAGACTATCGGAATCGTATGGATTAAGTCTGCTTCCCGATACAGTCATCTATATATAATAAGGTATAACCCTGCTCAATGTGATTTATCCATTGGGCAGGGTTATTTCTTTCCACAGAGTTGCGGGGGGGTGTAGCATATTGATAAACTCGCGTGCGGCATTCTTCGTATATCCGTTCTTCATGGTGTGGATACATCCTTCCATGTCGGCTTCGGGCAGGTCTATCGGAATGGCGCAGACGCCGCTCTCGCCGATGACGGTCGACGCCGCCAGCACGGTCACATAATTGGTCTGTTTGACGAGCTTGAACAGGAGGTTCACGTTGTTGATTTCCGATTTGATTTTGAAGGTGATGTCATTGCCTTCAATCACCTTCTCAAAAGCGTTGCGAGCCTGCAAGCCTATCGCGGGCAGAGCCAATCCATATTTCTGCAATTCTTCCAGCGTCACTTTCGACTGGCGGGCCAGTGGGTGAAACTCATTGACTATTGCCGAAGCGTGCGTATGAAACAAGACCTCGCTGTCGATGCGGTTGTCGGTCTTTAGGGGCTTGAACGCCAGGACCAGATCCAGGTCATGGTGCCGCAGTTTCTCCATAAGCACAGCCATGGAATCATAGCACACATTGAGCTTGACATTGGGATATTTCTTCAGAAACTCAGCCATGGTCTCGGCCATGATATTGCTGAACGAGAAGGTCACTCCTACATTCAATTCGCCCACAAGCATGTGCTTGAGTTCCTGCACAAGAGTTATGCAGTTTTCGGCAGCGTTGATGCTCTCTTGGGCGTGGGGCATAAGCAGCCGCCCTGCCTCGGTGAGCTGCACCTCGTGGCTGTTGCGTACAAAGAGAGGTTGGTCAAATTCGCGTTCGAGATTGAGAATCTGTTGCGACAGCGTGCTTTGGGTAATAAACAGCTCCTTGGCAGCCGAAGAGAAGTTCAGAGTCTCGGCAAGTTTCAGAAAGTATTTGAGTTGTCTCAGTTCCATATTCTCAATGCTAATAATATGTTGCAAAATTACTCATTTTTTGTCAAACTCATCATTGATGTGCCGGTTTTTCTTATTCCCCAGGGTGCCTTTGGACTATTGCGGCTTTATCAGACGGTTTTCTACCAGATGCTTCAGCGCTTGCTGCTTTACTTCCATGAAGGCATGTGCCATCTCCTCCCATTTGGACTGTTGTGCGGTGACGACAAACGATTCCATCTCGCTGAGCATGAGTGGGATGTGCTGTGGGTTGCGTGTCTCGATAATATTTCTGAGGGTAAGTGCCTCAAACTTGTCGTATGCCTCTATCATCCTGTCGCTGTTGTGCAGTCGTATATACAGCTTTGTCTTACACGACAGCAGACCTATATAGTTGTTGATGGCCTTGGGCGAGTTGGGGATGAGAGTCAGCACCCGTTTCAGCATTTCCTCGCCCTCGTTGATTTCGGCGATGGCATCATCCACCTTTCCGCCGATAGACATCAGCAGCTCGGTCTGGCGTATACAACTTATCGCCACGTCTCTCATGTATTTCTCGTTGTCTGGATGCTCCTCGAGCAGACGCTTGTAGATGCCTTTGGCTGCGAGTTGGTATTCCTTGGCCGCAGTAGAGTCGCCCATGGCGAGTTTTGCCATTGACAGATTTTCGTAGATGCCAGCCAAGAAGTCCTGCTGTCCGATGCGGCTTTCTATCTGCGGTATAGACAGCAGCCTCGCCGACGTATCGCACACCTTGTTATAGTCCTTCTGCATCAGGTAGATGGTCGTAAGATTGTAGGTACTCAGCGCCATATCGTCCACGAGTGTTCCCTCCTGCGATTGCTCAAAGAGTTGGGCAAACATCTCGTTGGCCTTGGCATAGCACTTTTCGGCTGCCTTGAAGTTATCATACAGCATCAGGAAGAGGCGACCGGTCTCGTCAATCGCAGCAGCATAGCGACGCTTCAGTTCTGCGATGTTGGGATAGAGACTGTAGGCTTCGCACAGTGCGTATTCATGCTGCTTGTTGTGATACATCATGTTTTGTTTGTCGCCCATTTGTTCGTAGTAGTAGGCCATGCAGCTGTTTGCCAACGAATAGCCCATCATGACCAACGGTGATGTTACACCTGTAGCTTGCATATGGTTTATGTCGAGGCTGAGTCTCTGCAACTCATGCAGTTCTTGCTCTTTGTCTCCACGATTTCTGTTTTCTTTCAGTTTCCATTCGGTATGGCTGCACATACGATAAAAGGCAATCTGCAGCTTGAGCGTGTCTTCTATCGACGGGTTCTTCTGGCTGTAGTAGTGGTTCAGACTCTCAGGGAAATTACGGGAGAGGCTATCGGGCTCGTGCCCGTCTTGCTCACAGGGGATAGTGCAGTTCCCGTTGAAGAGAGGATTGTCGGGATAGGCGTTGAGCAGGGTCTGCTCGTAGTCATCAGCCTGTTGGCGTAGGATGGCAGCGGCGAAATCGTCATGCTGCTCCAGCATTTCAGCATGTTTCCTCAGCGGCGCAATCATAAAGTATAGACGATACATCCATTGCGGAGCCGACAGGTAATCATCAACAAACTGTGCCCTGTTTTCCGCTTCTGGCTCGTTTACTCCTGGGATGGTGAGATATATCTCGCTCAACTCGCGCAGGTAAGTAATCATCTGCACCTGTTGCATTTCCAGCACCAGGCGGTCCATCAGGTCGTTGCCCTTCGCAGCCCACCCCAGGGTATGCTCGTTGGAGTTCTTGCTTTCGATGCGTGTCTTTACCAGAATAGCCATGCCGCATATCTCGTAGTAGTCTGGGTTGTCCAGCTCGTTGTAGCACTCTGACAGCAGATGGCTTGACAGATGTGCGGCATTCTCATATTGTCCCGTCTGATAGAGCGACTCCATATAGAGAACTACCAAGGTATAGTAGTCGCGGTGTGCCTCCTGATCCAGTTTGCCACTGTCTATCTTGGGTATAACCCATGAGGCGACCGTGGCCGCGGCGGTGTAGTGCCGGCAGCCCATGTGGGTTCTTATAATCTGGGTGGCAAGTGCTATCGTCTCCTTGGGCTTTCGCTCTGCTGCCAGTTCCATCCATGTTTTTACCACTTGTGACTTTCTGAATGTCAGGTCTGCCAGCGCATAGACGCTCTTGTCGCGCAGATGACCGCGGTCGTTGTCAAGAATGTAGTCCATTACGGCGGCAGTGGCATATTTTACCGCAAGATAGGGTATCTCGTTGCCAATGATGTTGTTGTCAATCTCGTTTTTAGAGATGTCGCCCAGATGAGTGATAAGTGCGGCGAAGTAGGGAGCGAGCTGCTCTCCGGCTTGGATGTATATCTCGCTTCTAAAATTACTGTAAGCAAAGTCTATCGTGCCGCTCTCTTCATCGATTGCCAGCAGGCTTCCCATGTGTCGTTTGAGTTCGGCAAATTTCAGGTTGTCCCATTTCTCGCCCATCAGTGCCTTCAGGTCTTGCGGGCGGATTCCGAATTCGGTGATGGCGATGAAGCGCAACACATCCAAGACGAACTGCCTGCCTACGAATGTGGCAGCCGACTCTACGCAAGTCATGAATAGCTGCTCGGGATATACAGGCGCTTGTGCGATGATGTCTATCAGAGAGTTTTGTATCTTGAGTTCGGCATCCTCTTCTTGGCGTTTGCGCTGTTGGGCAAAGTAGTTGCCGTCGAGCAAGACCAGCTGCCTGGTCATCATCACGCTCCATAGCGGTATGCCGGCAGGCTTTACTTTCCCCTCTTGTTTGTTCAGCAGAGTTTCCATCACGGCGGGTTGCAGTTGTTTGCCTACCCGCTGCAGTCGTGTCTCGACGAGCTGTCGCGCAGTGTCCGTGCTCAACGGAGGCAATAGATAAATGTTGTCGCACAGATGCTCGAAACGAGGGGCTTGTTCGCTGTCGGCAGTACATATTATCAGGGTGTCGTCGGCAAAGAGCCGAGGGTCAAACCATTTGTGGTAGTTGTCCAGCAGATGTATATCGTCGATGATGAGCAGTTTGCGCCGGCTGTCAGCCGCAGTGGCTTCTTCCAGTTTGTTGGCCAGCAACCCCAAATCGTATTGGGATTCAGCGCCGAAACGTTGCGTGGCACCGGTACGGTCATCAGCCAACCAGTATTTCAGTGGCATTTCCACTTTGCCATGATTGCCTTGACGGTCGGCAAAGTAGATGTAGGGCAGAAATCGGTCGTCCTTGCACAGCTGCCGATACCAGTGGGAGAGTAGGGCTGTCTTGCCCAGACCATAATGGCTTGTCAGCATAATGGCTTTAGCTTGGGTGGTGGCTGCCACATCGGTAAGGTTGGCGACGAAGTCTTCGCGCCCGCAGAAGTTGGTGTCATGGTGGTCCATGATGGCATCAAAGCGCGCGGCAGTCGAGTCGTATTCATTCTCGGGGTTTCCCTCTTCGCTCTCACACTCATAGAGTTCTATCTCCTGGACAATCGCTTGGGTGAGGAAGTCCACCAGTCCGTCCATGCCGCACAGGCGGTTGCCGTCCCATTGACAATCATACTGGCATACATTGCGCTTGAGCTGGTGGCTCGACATGGTTTCGATGATGTGCTTCTTGAGTCTGGCCAGATGGCTCTGCGCGTTTTCGTCGTCCTGTATATATATAAATAGGTGTTCCTTGTCCATGTGCTCATATACCGCAGGGTTGCGGAAGCAGAACAGACTGCGATGCAGATTGTCACTGTCTATGAGCGAACCGAAGAGCATTTCCAGCTCTGTCACACTGCGGGCTTCGGCAGTGTCTTGGTTGATGAACTGCTTTTCATGGTCACTCATGCCGTCGATGATGCAGTCCCAACTCTCTTGCGACGGAACCCAACCGTATCTGTCGCCTAAGAGTCCTATGAAGAACGGTCTCGACTCGTTGATGCTGTCTATGCACTCGCGCAGCACATGGTTCTCGCGCTCGTTTTCGGCTATCTGCTGGGTACTTACGCCCCAGCGCAGGTCGATGAAGTCAACGTGGATGTGTTTGGGAGCCAACGCTTGTGCCACAGCTGGGTATACGCGGTTCATGATGGCGTCGCGCTCGGCATCCATATCGCAGAACGTGCTGCTGATAAAGATTTTGATGTTCTTATAGTTTTGGGCCATAGTCGTGAGAGTATAGGTGGTTAAGATATATATTCGCAAATTTACGGATAATATCGCGACTTGCCAACTTTTTCCCTCTTTTTCTTTGCGGGCAGGCGGTGCGGAGCAGGCAGTGATGCCAGGGAATACTGCCATTGCGGACGCCAAAATGTGACACAATTAGGAGCAATGCTGACAAGCTACCCATAAAAATGCAGTGAATTGTTATTTTTTTTGTCATGACTGACAGGATTGGCACAGTTTTGGCAGACAAGATGGCAGATAGATAAAATAAAAAATATAAATCTCTTAAAAATATTAGATTATGAAACTTAAACCATTAGCAGACAGAGTGCTGGTTCTTCCCGCACCAGCCGAGGAAAAAGTAGGTGGAATCATTATTCCCGATACAGCTAAAGAGAAGCCACAGCGTGGCAAGGTCGTAGCCGTAGGTCAGGGCACCAAGGATGATGCCATGATACTCAAGGCAGGTGATGTGGTACTTTATGGCAAGTATGCAGGTACCGAAATTGAGTATGACGGCGAAAAGTATCTGATGATGCGCCAGAGCGACGTGCTCGCTGTTGTTGAGGAATAATTTGTATTTACCGTTTTCATTTATAACAATAAGAAAGGAAATAGAATCATGGCTAAAGATATCAAGTTCAATACAGATGCCCGTGACCTGCTCAAGCAGGGTGTTGACCAGTTGGCCAATGCAGTAAAGGTAACTCTCGGTCCTAAGGGTCGCAATGTAGTTATCGAGAAGAAGTTTGGTGCTCCCCAGATTACCAAGGACGGTGTTACCGTAGCCAAGGAGGTGGAGCTCGAGGACAAGTTCCAGAACACCGGTGCCCAGCTCGTTAAGAGCGTGGCTTCCAAGACTGGCGACGATGCTGGTGATGGTACTACTACTGCCACCATCCTTACTCAGGCTATCGTCAACGAGGGTCTGAAGAACGTTACCGCCGGTGCCAATCCTATGGATCTGAAGCGCGGTATCGACAAGGCTGTTGCCAAGGTGGTAGAGCACATCAAGGCCAATGCCGAGGTGGTTGGCGACAACTACGACAAGATTGAGCAGGTGGCTACCGTTTCTGCCAACAACGATCCTGAGATTGGCAAGCTGCTCGCCGATGCTATGCGTCAGGTCAGCAAGGACGGTGTAATCACCATCGAAGAGAGCAAGAGCCGTGATACCAATATCGGTGTCGTAGAGGGTATGCAGTTTGACCGCGGTTATCTCTCACCTTATTTCATGACAGATGCCGACAAGATGGAGTGCGTTATGGAGAATCCATATATCCTCATCTACGACAAGAAGATATCCAACCTCAAGGACTTCCTGCCTATCCTGCAGCCTGCTGCTGAGAGCGGCCGTCCATTGCTGGTTATCGCTGAGGATGTAGACTCTGAGGCTCTCACCACTCTGGTTGTCAACCGTCTGCGTGGTGGCTTGAAGATATGCGCTGTCAAGGCTCCTGGCTTTGGCGACCGTCGCAAGGCCATGCTCGAGGATATCGCCGTACTTACCGGTGGTGTAGTCATCAGCGAGGAGAAGGGACTCAAGCTGGAGCAGGCTACCCTCGAAATGCTGGGCTCTGCCGACAAGGTCAATGTAACCAAGGACAACACTACTATTGTCAACGGTCACGGTGCCAAGGAGAACATCAAGGACCGTGTGGCTCAGATCAAGAACGAGATAGCTGCCACCAAGAGTTCTTACGACAAGGAGAAGCTGCAGGAGCGTCTGGCCAAGTTGGCTGGCGGTGTAGCAGTGCTCTATGTGGGTGCCAACTCTGAGGTTGAGATGAAGGAGAAGAAGGACCGCGTTGACGACGCACTCTGCGCTACTCGTGCAGCCATCGAGGAAGGTGTCGTTGTCGGTGGTGGTACCACTTATATCCGTGCCCAGCAGGACCTCAAGGACCTCAAGGGCGACAACGCCGATGAGCAGACCGGTATCAATATCGTATGCCGCGCCATCGAGGAGCCTCTGCGCCAGATTGTAGCCAACGCCGGTGGCGAGGGTGCAGTCGTAGTCAACAAGGTACGTGAGGGCGAGGGCGACTTCGGTTACAATGCCCGCAAGGACATCTACGAGGATCTCCGCGCAGCTGGTGTCATCGACCCGGCCAAGGTGGCTCGCGTAGCCCTGGAGAACGCAGCATCCATCGCTGGTATGTTCCTCACCACGGAGTGCCTCATCGTCGATAAGCCCGAGAAGGAGCCGATGATGCCCGCAGCACAGCCGGGTATGGGTGGCATGATGTAATTCTGCGACACAAAACCCTAAATATATTTGAAAAGTGGAGGTAGTTCCCTTGGTGGGATTGCCTCCACTTTTTGTTTTCCCATGGCCTGACGGCGGGAAAAATCGACAAAGACAAGGAAAAACCACAAGAAAACAAAAGATTCTTTCCGTTTACACCACTTATTAGGAAAAATATGATTACTTTTGCAGCAGAGGAGCGGACGGATCGTACTCGACAACACCCATCCGCCTACCCCACTAATGAACCTTCCAAGACAGAAACCTATAAAAGACAGAATAATGATGAAACAAACGATGCACAAATCCACGGCTGCCGCAATATGGCTTGCGGCTGTGGCGGTCATAGCCATCGTGGCAAAACCGACAAGCGCCTGGGCGCAAAATCCCAAGACCTTCACGGAGTATGTCAACGCAATCATCGAGACGCAGCAGGAGCAGGATGAACCCGAGGGAGAACGCGTATTCCTCGCGCCCTACCTCACGAATGACACCCACTACATGGTGATCTCCGACATCAATACCAACACGCTGTACAACGCCTGCGAGGGCGCGTTCTGCGTCATGGACAACAACCTCCTCACGGTGTGGTCGGTAGATGGAGCGTATCTGTTTGGTCCGAACTGGAAGCCCCTCGGACTGTACGACACCCACCCGATGTGCTTTGACAACGGAGCCTTGCTGGTGAAGTCGGCAAAGAAAAACAGTCTCGGCAAGGAGTACTACTCCATCCTCTACAAGAACGGAGCGGTGCGCAACCTCGACCCGTCATGGGAGCCCCAGTCAAGGTTTGTCGATGGACTGGCTGCCGTGACGAAGAAGCAGGGCTACACCGAGATGGGCAACTTCTTCATCAACACGCGGGGTGAGAAGATGCCTTCGCCCAGCAACCTCTATTTCGGCTATGACGGCGAGAAGACGCGGGCCCTGAGATGTGGTCTGCGCGCCTTTGAGACGAAGGACCACAAGTGGGGCTACATGGACGAGAAGTGTCAGGTGGTGCTGCAGCCGCAATGGGACAAGGTGCGCGACTTCAGCGAGGGCTATGCCTGGACGTTCAAGAGAAACACCAGCGACGGCACCCACACCGCCACCCTCATCGACAAGACGGGCAAGGTGGTGCAGACGGTACCGAGCTTCTCTGCTATGACATCGCTCAGCAGGACGTATATGATCGGTGATGTTTGCGACGGCAAGTACTACCTCTACTCCAACGACTCGGAACCGACGACGACCTACTACGACCTCAAGGGCAACGCACTGGCGATCTCCCACGGCGGAACCTCCTTCTACGAAGGCCATGCCCTGGTGCGCGGCGTCAAAGACACCTGGGACCGCATCTTGCTCGTCGATGACGACTTCACGGTGATGGACAGCTACCCCACCTACGCCAGTGACGGACACGATATCTATGCCGACGAACTGTGGGTGACGAAACCCTTCGAACCTTTCGGTCTCCATACCATCCATTCGGGATCGGTCGTGATAGACAGCAGGGGACGACTGGTACTCAAAGAGATGAGTTCCCCATGGTCTCCCGACTACATCAGAGGATTCAGCCAGCCGAGCAAGGATGGCTATATCGTGGCAAACAACATCTATGTCGGCGACAAGCGATACCTGGCGCTGATCAAATATACGGGTGAGATCGCCTGGCTTTTTTCAGCAGAAACTTTCTCCGCCAAGGACTTGACAGGATTCTTCAAAGCTCCCGACTTCAACGACACGACGGTAATAGTAAAAGATCCGCCTATCACCGATAAGCCCAAGGGGCCCACGCAGGTGACAGACGCGACCTACAAGGTGAACATCGTCTGCAGTCCGAAGGAAGGAGGCACGGCCAGCGTTGTGGGCAAGTCGCCCATCAAGTATGGTGACAAGGTCTCCATCAAACCGGCTGCCAACGAGGGCTGGGTGGCATCGAGCATCAACGTGGAAAATCAGGAGGTGGGCAAAGAGCCGTTTATGGTCACGGACGACGTGACGGCCACCGTGTATTTTCTCCAGCGTCCCGTCTTTGAACCGATCGACCGGACCAACACCTACGAGGGCAAAGTGAAGATCATGGAACTGGACGACGCGCCGGTCTATGTGACGCTCTATGCCACGATGAGCAAGGACAAGGACATCAGTTGCCCGTTTGGCGACAAGACCTACGGCTACCTCACCTTGATGCTGGACCCGAAAATGAGATACAACGGCAAGGGAGTGTCGGTGAACGGCTTCTTCCCGCCGATGAAGATCATCGGTTTCCAGCACGAGGGCGGCAAGCAATACCTCGTGGCCGATGGCGGATCCGTCATGTACCACGACCTGCGCGTCACGACAAACGACCTGCTGGCCAATCTGTGGTTCAACCTGCTGGTGAGAATGGACGGCTTTGAGTCGGGAAGCATCGTCCCGCGCCGCTACCGCATCGAGATGACCAACGTCAATGAGAAGACGGGCGAATGTACGCTGGGCAACCTGGAGGTGTTCTCCCGCAGCAAGGGATGGGTACCGGGACAGGATCCGTCGATTGCCAGGCACACTGCCAGCAAATTCCCCTCGCTCAGCGGTGGCGCCCACGACCTGGGCATTGCAGCTGACTATTTCAAGGGATGCACCCTGAAACTGGCCAAGAAGCGCGACGACGTGCTCTGGTATCCGCCGCTCGAATGGGCAAAGAGCCAGACCGAATATGACAAGAAGATAGAGAAGATGAAGGACACTTACCTCCACTTCATCACCGATTGCGAAGCGCTGTTCGGCCTATAACATCATACTCATCTTTTACGCAAGAACAAGAAAAGAATGAAACTCATCACCACCAGCGACTGGCACATCGGCAACCTCTTTCATGGCAGCGACCGATTGCCCGAGCATCGCCACTTTCTGCAATGGCTTCTCTCGCAACTGCGAGCGCATCAGCCCGATGCCCTCAGCATCATTCTCAAGCACATAAGCCACATCCGAGACACTT
>OQVT01002667.1_pt1 | contig 11498 bp, 11 predicted proteins | sample 1691561 | NCBI WGS metagenome assembly OQVT01 (sample SAMN03418260, study PRJEB22391) | human gut metagenome | biome: human-gut; feature: organic feature; material: feces | host: Homo sapiens | place: Tanzania | collected 2013-01
GATAGGCAACTGATGGCGGCGACGTGGTCTTCGTTCAAAACGGGTAGTTGTTTCTAGAGTTGAATGGGGTTGAATGGAATGAACGGTTGAAGTGTGTTGGTTGAGGAAGTACCAGAAGAGACCTCCGAGAAGCGCGAGTCCCGTGAAGGCGATGATAAGGAGGATTCCGTCTTCTCTAATGGTGTGAGTGAGTGATAGGGATGCATTACGAAGCCATGGTAGTGTTGTAGAGAATGATTGTGTGTTTTGTGTGTGTTTGTTTGATTGTGTCGTATTAGTTGAGGTGTGCGAGTGTACGAAACGAACTACTGGCCCAAAGGACGGAAAACATTCTGGTGGAGCTGCTGGCAGGAACTGTTCGATTATGCCCTGCAGGAAAGCGGCTTTTCTGACGTGAAAGAGCTGCCGGAGCTGTCGGTCCCGACGGAACTCCTTCTGACCGGCCTGCTCATCATGGCGGACTGGATCGCCAGCAATCCCCGGTATTTCCCGCTGATCCCGGTAGAGGAACTGGGCGACGAGAGCCTTTATCCGGCCCGCGTGGAACGGGCATGGCAGAAATTCGCACCGACCCTTCCCTGGGAAGTGCAGGAGGCCGCGGCGGACCCGGCGGAGTTCCGGGAGCGGTTCGGCTTTCTTCCGAACGAAGTGCAGCAGGCTATGCTGGAGGCTGTGAACAACGCACAGGAACCGGGCATTTTTATTCTGGAAGCCCAGATGGGCGCGGGCAAAACCGAGGCCGCACTGGCAGCGGCGGAGGTTCTGGCACAGCGCTGCGGGGAGGGCGGCATCTTCTTTGGTCTGCCGACCCAGGCCACCGCCAACGGCATTTTTGGGCGGCTGCTGAACTGGGCGCAGAAACAGTCGGACGGGCTGGAACACTCCATCCGGCTGGCGCACGGCATGGCGCAGCTGAATACAGACTATTTGAAATTGCAGCAGGAACCGGTGCCGGTGGAGGATGACGCCGACGACCCGGAGGAACGGGTGGTGGTGCACCAGTGGTTTCAGGGCAGCAAACAGGCGCTTCTGGCCAACTTTGTCATTGGCACGGTGGATCAGCTGCTGATGGCGGCCTTGCAGCAGAAGCATGTGATGCTGCGGCATCTCGGCCTGGCGGGCAAGGTGGTGGTGATCGACGAGTGTCATGCTTACGACGCCTACATGAACTGTTATCTGGACCGGGCACTGAACTGGCTGGGCCGGTATCGGGTGCCGGTGATTTTGCTCTCGGCCACGCTGCCCGCAAAGCGGCGCACAGAGCTGGTAACGGCCTATCTGAACAAGAAAACTTTGCCGGATGCGCCCTGGAAAACCAGCCGCAGCTACCCGCTGCTGACCTGGACGGACGGAGACCAGGTGCAGCAATGCGAAATTCCGCTGCACACACCGCCGCGCCGGGTGACGATGGAATCCCTGACGGAGGAACATCTGCCGGAAATGCTGCAGAATGCCCTGCGGGAGGGTGGCTGTGCAGGTGTGATCGTCAACACGGTGCGGAAAGCGCAGGACCTTGCGGCCCGCCTGCGAGAAGAGCTGCCGGAATTTGAAGTGCTTGTGTTCCACGCACAATTCCTGATGCCTGACCGCGCCGAAAAGGAACAACGCCTGATGGAGCGCATCGGCAAGCGCTCAACCCCGGCGCAGCGAGACCGGCTGATCGTGGTGGGTACGCAGGTGCTCGAGCAGTCACTGGACATTGATCTGGACTATTTGGTTACAGAATTGTGCCCGATGGATCTGCTGCTGCAGCGTATCGGACGGCCACATTGAGCCGCGGCATTTTTCGGTTTTTCTCTGGCGGTGTGTGCAGCGGAATTTCGCATTGCCGGGCCGGGCGCGTCCGCAGCCGGTGCAGGAAGCCCGCTGTGCAGTGCTGGACACCGGGACCGAGGAATTTGACGAGGGCAGTGCAGCCATCTATGGCGAATGGCTGCTCGGACGTACCCGGAAGCTGCTGCCGCAGGAACTGCAGCTGCCTGCGGATATCGCCCGGCTGGTACAGGACACCTACGGCTGGGAGCCGGACTGCCTGCCCGCAGACCCGCAGAGCACAGCGGCACGGGGAACATATGAGCTGGAACAGAAGAAAAAGCGGGAAAATGCGGAGACTTTTTGCATCAAAAAGCCAGAGAAAAACCGAAAAATGCCGCGGCTCAATGTGCTGGATGACTGGATGGATGACAGAGCAAAGACCAGCGACGCCGGTGCCCGTGCCGCTGTGCGCGACGGCGACCCATCCATTGATGTGCTGGTGATGATGCAGGACAGCGCAGGCAATGTCCGCTTCCTGTCTGGGAAAGGCGAGACGGCCGGTGCCTGTGTGGCACTGGATCAGCCGCCGCAGCCGGAACAGGCGCTGGAGATCGCGCGGCAGAAGCTGCGGCTGCCGGGATATTTCAGCAAAAAATGGAACGTACAACAAACCATCGACGCACTGGAACAGGAAAACCGGAAGCGCTTTGCGGCATGGCAGCTCTCGCCGCTGCTGCGCGGGGAGCTGATCCTGCTGCTGGACGAGCATCACACGGCACATCTTGCCGGGCAGGTGCTGCACTACGACCGTGAGAACGGCCTGACTTATCAGAAGGAGGATGAGGATGGAGACGAAGGAGTTTAACCTGCTGTGGGAATCCTGGGTCCGGGTGCGGACACAGGATGGTACCATACGGACAGTTTCGCTGACCGATGCATTGCTCCATGCACACGAGTATGTGAACCTTGCGGGCGAGATGCCCACGCAGGACGCTGCCATGCTGCGGCTGCTGCTGGCGGTGCTGCACACCGTGTTCTCCCGCGTGGATGGGAACGGTGTACCGGCACCGTTTGAAGAAACCGAGGATGCCCTGCTGCGCTGGAGCGAACTGTGGCAGCTGGGGCACTTTCCGGAACAGCCGATCCGTACCTATCTGGAACAGTGGCAGGACCGCTTCTGGCTGTTCCACCCGGAGCGTCCCTTCTGGCAGGTGCCGGAAGCAAAGATCGGCAGCCCGTTCGGTGCTAAAAAGCTGAACGGAGAAGTGTTTGAAAGCGAGAATAAAAGCAGCCTGTTTTCTGCCTGTGCAGGAACGGGAAAGGAAAGCATGGACTACCCGCAGGCTGCACGATGGCTTGTGTCTTTAAACAATTATGACGATGCGGCGGCTAAGAAAAAGGCAAAAGACCGGCCGCTGCCGTCGATGGGGCCGGGGTGGCTCGGCCGGATCGGTGTGGTTTATGTAAAAGGCAACAATCTGTTTGAAACACTGATGCGGAACCTGATGTTCCTGCAAGATGGCGGAAAGCTCTGGGAACCGGATGTCCCGTGCTGGGAACTCGAAAATGCAAGAAGCGGCGAACGAACCGAGGTGGCATGCCCGGATAACTTCGCGGAGCTGATGACGATGCAGTTCCGAAGGGCCCTTTTGGAGCGGAAGGAAAACAAAGTTGTGGGCTATACGGTCTTGGGAGGAGACTTCTTTGATTCCACGAATGCGTTTGCAGAACCGATGACGCTCTGGAATAAAAAAGAGGACAAAAAGGCAGGGCTGGTGTATTACTATCCGCGGAAACATGAGATGGGAAAACAGCTCTGGCGGGAATTTTCCGCTATCTGTGATAGGGGCGGCCATAAACCCGGTGTGATCTGGTGGAATACCTATTTGCAGAGCCAGAAATTGCTGAGCAGAAAAGAAATTTTACAGGTTTGCGCAGTTGGAGTGGAATACGGAGCGCAAAGTGCCTCCATGAAAGATTGCTACACGGATGCGCTTTCGATGAATCTTGAACTGCTAAATGAATTGGACCATACATGGCAGATCTGTGTTGACGATGAGGTAAATAACTGTGAACAGGCCGCGCGAATCGTAGGCCGTCTGGCGCAGAACCTTGCGCTTGCGGCAGGCAACAAGAACGACACCGGCTCGGAAACCGCCCGGACACAGTTCTACTTCATCATCGACCAGCCGTTCCGGCGGTGGCTGCAGAGCATTGAACCGGAGAAGGACGAACGGGTCAAAAAGGCAGCGCAGTGGCAGGAGCAGGCATATCAGATTGCAAGAGAACTGGGCAGGCAGATGGTGGAGCAGGCGGGAGCAGCTGCATTTGTCGGGCACCGCGTCCCGGATAAAAAGAACCCGGAAAAGAGCTATCTGTATACAGCGCCCAAGGCCTACAATAGTTTCCTGCATGATCTGCGGGAACTGTACCCGAAACAGGATGAAGGAGGGACAGAATGAAAACCAATGAGGTAAAAGCCTGCGTGATCCGGCAGCTGCGTCGGCTGCAAAGCCTGCCGGAACCGCAGTGGCGGGCCGAGCTTGCCGAACTGCGCCGGGGCGTGGGGCGTCAGCCCGGAGACCTGCCTGCGTTGTGGGGCGCTCTGCTGGCCGACATGCCGGAGCAGCTGCAGGGAAGCAACGGCCCGTCAAAGGCGGAATGGGCCGTCTATACGGCGTTGACCCTGTTTGCCCTGCATCAGCAGGGGGAAGCCGGTGTTTCCATGAACCAACCGGGCAGAACGCTGGGCGGCGCTGTGCGTCAACTGGCAGTGAGTTCTGTTGCTCCCGGGCAGGACTGGACCGAGAGCAGCGTGCTCCGGCGGTTCAACGCGCTGGCAACGGCGGATTCCATGCCGGAAGTCTCGCACCACCTGCGCGGGATGATCCAGCTGCTGCGGCGGGAAGGGATCCCGCTGGATTATCCGCAGCTGGCCGTGGACCTGTACCAATACCAGTTTGTGGACGGCGCGCCGAATGTCCGTTTGCGGTGGGGCCGGGACCTTTATGCGAACCCCACGGAGAAAACCAAAGAGAACGAAAAGGAGAATTGAGATGGATACCAAACGCCTGTATGTTGATTTTCATGTTCTGCAGACCGTGCCGCCCAGCTGCGTCAACCGCGACGACACCGGCAGCCCCAAGACCTCCGTTTACGGTGGCAGCGTCCGTGCCCGGGTGTCCTCGCAGGCGTGGAAGCACGCCATGCGCGTGATGTTCACCGGGGAAATGAGCGATGCTGTTGAGACCGGTTACCGCACCAAGAAGGGCACCGATCTGGTGGCAGAGCGGATCAAAGCCCTTGCTCCGGACAAGGATGCCCTCAAACTGGCCCAGAAGGTCATTGCAGATGCAGGCATCAAGAGCGATGACAAGGGCACCAAGGCATTGTTCTTCATGAGCACGGCACAGGCAAAGGCGCTGGCAGAGCTGGCTGTGGAAGGCTGCAAGGACAAAAAGCAGTACAAGGAAGCCCTGAAAGCGGCTCCCTCTGCGGACATGGCGCTGTTTGGCCGCATGGTGGCAGATGACCCGTCGCTGAACTACGACGCTGCCGCACAGGTGGCCCACAGCATCTCCACCCACACCGTGCAGAACGAGTTCGACTATTTCACCGCCGTGGACGACTGTGCCCCGGAGGACAACGCCGGTGCCGGGCATCTGGGCACGGTGGAATACAACTCTGCCACCCTGTACCGCTATGCGACGGTCAATGTTCTGGAGCTGGTGCGCACGCTGGGCGCAGAGCAGGCGGCACAGACGGTCCGGGCGTTCGGTGAGGCGTTCATCCGCTCCATGCCCACCGGCAAGCAGAACAGCTTTGCCAACCGCACCCTGCCGGATGCCGTTTACGTCACTCTGCGGCAGGATCAGCCGGTGAACCTCAGCAGAGCCTTTGAAAAGCCGGTGCGCAAGAGCGAAGAAGGCTATGCAGAACCGTCCAAGATGGCGCTGAAACAGTATGCAAAGGAACTCTACAATACCTTTGCAGAGGCACCGGAGCAGAGCTTTACGGTGGGTACCGGGCTGGAAGAACTGGCACAGCCCATGCCGCTGAACACCATGCTGACGGTACTGGAAAAGGCCGTAGAGGAGAAGCTGTCCGGGAATGAGGTGTGACCATGGCGACCTTATTGCTTCGGCTGGCTGCACCCCTGCAGTCCTGGGGTTCGGACTCCAAGTTTGAGACCCGCAAGACCGGCCGGGAACCCACCAAAAGCGGTGTGGTCGGCCTGTTGGCGGCGGCGCTGGGGCTGCGCCGGGACGACACGGAGGGCCTTGCCCGGCTGAACGGCCTGCGCTTTGCCGTGCGGGCGGATCAGGAGGGCAGCCTGCTGGTGGATTTTCACACCGCCAAAAGCCGGGACACCTCCTATGTGACCTACCGCCACTATCTGCAGGACGCTGTTTTTCTGGCAGGGCTGGAAAGCGAGGACGAAGCTCTGCTGCGGGAGCTGGAAACGGCTCTGCGGGAGATCACGGGCGCGGGCTATCGCATTCTGGTGGCCCACATTGAGCGGTATCCCTGCCTTGCGCAGCACGGCCTGCTGGCCCGCCTGCATGAGCAGTACCGGCTGCGCTGCCAGATCAACTGCTCGGCTGTGCTGGACAGCGGCTTCTGGCAGCGGATGCGGCTGGAGCACTGGGTCAAGGCGGGGCTGGTGGACGCGGTCTCTTCCGATGCACACAACTGCACCTCCCGCCCGACCCGGATGCGGCAGGCCTACGAGCAGCTGTGCAGCCATGTGGGAGAAACTACGGCACAAAAATTGACAGGGTTGGACGGCACGGAATATCTTGTATAACAAACTCCGCTGCGGGCAATAAGAACCGGCTCAGACACCTCTTTCGGTCAGTGGTTTTGCGGACAAACTGCACGGAAGAGGTGTTTTTTCGTAATTAAGATAAGGTTTCCGTTTTTTTGTGCAAAAAAAACTTGCGAATCAGCGGGTGACGTGTTAAACTGAACAAAGGGGAGCGTTTTGAACGTAAGCTTGCGGGGGTGTTATTAAATGAAGATATTGGTCGTCGATGACGGACAGCTTGCGATCAACTCGCTGGTCCGCATCCTGTGCCGTGTTGCACCCGACTGTGATTATATCAGCGCCATGACCACCGAAGACGCACTGACATGGATGCGTCAGGGGCCTATGGATGCTGCCTTCCTGAATCTGGAAATGCCCGGCATGAACGGGCTTGGTTTGGCGCGCATGATCCAGAAGCTGCAGCCGCGCTGCAACATCATTGTGGTGACAGAGCATCCGGAATATGCGCTGGAAGCACTGCAGATCTTCGTCAGCGGCTTTCTGCTCAAGCCTGCAAACGAGGAAGATGTCAAGAATGTGCTGAAGCATCTGCGCTACCCGCCGGAGGATGGCCCGGCAGGCGTCAAGATCCAATGCTTCGGCAATTTTGAGATCTTTGTCAATGGGCGCACACTGGCCTTCAAGCGCAGCAAGAGCAAAGAGCTGCTGGCCTATCTGGTGGACCGCAACGGTGCCACCTGTACCAACGGTGAAATGCTGGCGGTGCTGTGGGAGGACAAGCCCGATACCGCATCCCTGCACAGCCATCTGCGCAACCTGATCTTTGACCTGAGCCATGCGCTGGAGGATGCAGGTGTTACCGGCCTGCTCATCCGCGGCCGCAGCACGCTGGCCATCGATACGGGCAAGGTGGACTGCGATTATTACAACTTCCTGAAGGGTGACCGCTCGGCCATCAACTCCTACCGGGGCGAGTATATGACCCAGTATTCCTGGGCAGAGGTGACCCGCTCGGCGCTGCGCCAGCAGGCAAGCGCCCAGAAAACGGCGTCCATTCCCAGCTATTACGCGCCGACCGAATTTTGAAGCAAAAAGAAAGCACTGCATTGCAGTGCTTTTCTTTTTGTCGAAATGCTTTTAGTTTTTCAAATGGGCATCCCAGCCGGAAGAGGTAATGATCTGCTGATCCGGTGTGCACCACATGGCTTCCACGCCGTCCAGACTTTCCACGATCTTCAGCCCGTCCTCCAGCGGCTGGCAGAACAGGCCGGTGGTCAGGCAGTCGGCCAGACCGGAGTCGCTGCACAGCACGGTCACGCCATTGAAGTAGGTGGAAGGGAACAGGGTGTCCGGGTCGATCAGGTGGTGATAGCGCTGGCCGTCCACCACAAAGTAGCGCTGGTAGTCGCCGCTGGTCACAAGGGCCATATCGCTCATGTTGATGGCACCGCTCAGCATGGAACTGGCGGTGTACAGGTCGGAAGCGTTCCACGGGTTTTCCACACCGCCGGTCCACTGGCTGCCGTCCGGCTTTGTGCCGATGGCACGCAGATTGCCGCCCACGCTCACCAGAGCGCTGGTCAGGCCGCGGGCCTCGGCTGCCTGACATACCATTTCCACGGCATAGCCCTTGCCCACGCTGCCCACATCCAGCCGCATGTCCGGGTCGGCCAGATAGACGGTCTTGGCGTCCTCGTCGATGATGACATTGTTGATGTCGCAGTGCTGGGCGGCAGCTTCCAGCTCGTCCATGCCGGGCAGCTTGTTGTCCGCATCGGTCTCGGTGGCCTCGGCAGCTTCGCGGTAGTTGTGCCAGATGTTCAGCACGCTGCCCATGGCGATGTTCAGCTTGCCGTTGGTGGTGGCGTACATCTGGTCGGCCAGCTCCAGCATGGAAAGGATGCGGTCATCCACCTCCACGGGGGCCTTGCCGGCGTTGTCGTTGATGGTCTTCACGTTGGTCACGCCGGGGTAATCGTTGTAGATGTCGTACAGCTGATTGTAGGTGACAAGGTCTGCGTGCAGAGCGTCCATCTGGGTCTTGAACACCTCTTCGCTCTCACAATAGGCGATCACCTGCGTTACGGTGTCGAACACATCGTAAAAAACGGTAGAGTAGCGGGTCAGCTCCTTCTTTTTGGGGGCGCAGCCGGCCAGCAGGCTCAGGCAGAGCGCACCGGCCAGCAGCATGCTGACCAAACGGTTTGCGCGGGTCTTCATAGGGTCTGGTTCTCCTTTGCGGCGGTAACGGCTGCGTGCTCCTCCTGCAGGTGGGCCAGCAGGTCGCCGAACACCCAGCTGCGGTTGGAGGGAGTGACCACGGCCTTGAGCGGGATGTTCACCTGTGCCTGCTTCATCAGGTCCAGCAGGGTGTCCACATCCTTCTCCTTGAAGTTTGCCAGCACCAGTGCCGGGGGATAGGCACCCGGTTCCAGCACCAGCGTGCGGGCGGTTCTGGTCTCCACCTCGCCCAGCAGCTGGGCAACGGTCTTGCCGGCGTCCGCAGGGGACACGGGCAGCAGCTTCATGCCAAAGGCGGGGGCCATGCCCTCCAGCTTGCCGCGGTCGGCATTGGAGAGATTCCAGCCCAGCGCCAGCGGCACACCGGCGTTCTGGTTGCGTGCGATATGTGCTTTCATAATGATACCTCTTTTTAAAGGGTGATTTCAAAATACACTATAGTATACCACAAACCAGAGCAAACGAAAAGCCCGGGCCTTTCTCTGGTCGGAAACAGGCCCGGACTTTTTCTGTTCAGTCAAACAGTAAAAGGAAAATCATTTCCGGCTGGTAAGCCGGTTCAGCAGCATCACGGACAGAACGATGATGCCAATGACGAGGATGATGCCGACCATCCCGATGAGCATCATCGGCAGTGTGACCATCCACGAAGAAAGATGAAGCATAAGTACACCTCCGTTAAGCCATCAGGGTCAGGATGAGACCGCCTGCAATGACGGATGCGATCTGCCCCGAAACATTGACGCTGATGGAATACATCAGCAGGAAATTCTGGCTGTCCTCTTCCAGACCCATCTTGTTGACGACGCGGCCGCTCATGGGGAAAGCCGAGATGCCGGCTGCACCGATCATCGGGTTCAGCTTTTTGCCTTCGGGCAGGAACAGATTCAGCAGCTTTGCAAACAGCACGCCGCCTGCGGTATCAAAGACGAAGGCCACCAGACCCAGTGCAAGGATGAGCAGGGTGTCGGGCCGCACGAACTTGTCGGCGGTCATCTGCCCGGCAACCGTCAGACCCAGCACAATGGTGATCAGGTTGGCAAGCACGTTCTGGGCAGTTTCGCTCAGGGCGTTCAGCACGCCGCACTCGCGCAGCAGGTTGCCGAACATCAAAAAGCCGACCAACGCCACGCTGGCAGGGGCGACCATACCGGCGATCACGGTGACGACCACGGGGAACAAAATCTTGGTCAGCTGGCTGACATTGCCCTTCTGGTACGGCATACGGATGCGGCGCTCCTTCTGGGTGGTCAGCAGCCGGATGACCGGCGGCTGCACGATGGGCACCAGTGCCATGTAACTGTAAGCTGCCACCATAATAGCGCCCAGATACTGGGATTTCAGGGTGTTTGCCACAAAAATGGCGGTGGGGCCATCAGCTGCGCCGATGACCGCAATGGATGCGGCATCCTTCATATCAAAGAAGAACCCGGCCAGAAACAGGGTGAAAAAGATGCCGAACTGTGCCGCTGCGCCAAACAGCATGAGCCACGGCTTTTCCAGCAGCGGGCCAAAATCGATCATGGCACCGATGCCGATGAACAGCAGCAGCGGGAACAGCTCGTTGGACATCCCTGCTTCAAACAGGGCAGAGATAGGGCCAACGGTGTCTCCCTGCGTGATGGCACCGGATGCGGGAAGGTTGACCAGAATGGCACCGAACCCCATGGGCAGCAGCAGACTGGGCTCCATTTTTTTGACGATGGCAAGGTAGATGAGCAGGGCACCGATGCCCCACATGACCACCATCTGCCATGTCAGCGCCCCAAAGTTTGAAAAGAGCGCGGCGAATGTGTTCCAGAAATTCATAATGTTTTCCTGCCTCCTTTTGTTCTGATGCTGCGGCAAGAAAAAAGAGACCCTTGCCACAGCGTACGATCTGTGACAAAAGTCTCAAGCGAACACATGACATCGGGCATTGCTGCCGTGATGACGCTGCCATGCAGCGGCCTGCCGGAAAAAGCCTTGACCGGCGGACTGCCCTTTACTCCCCTTTATCATTTTTATTGATACCAGAAACTGCCGCTCCTGTCAAGGGGGAAAATGCGTTTTTGCGCAAAAATCAAACCGTGAAAAGGCCAACCGGGAAAATCCGCAGATTTTCCCGATGGGTAAACTATAAATATTTTCCACTTTAAATCGTCAGTCCACCACCGGTACATCCAGCCCGAACTCCTGCGGGCGGAAGCGGGGACAGACGTTCTCGGTGATGCAGATGACCGAAGCGGCCAGACGGCTGCCGATCTCGCAGGATTCTGCCAGCGTTTTGCCGTAGGTCAGGCCGATGACGGTTCCGGCAAAGAAGGCATCCCCCGCGCCGGTGGTATCCACCACATCCACCTTCCGGGCAGGGCACCAGCCCTTTTCTCCGGTAAGGCCGGCGTACACCGCTCCCTCGCCGCCCATGGTGACAATCATGCCGGGAATCTGGGCTGCCTGGGTCTTGTCAGCCAGAATATCCGCCATTTCCACCGGAGTTTTGCCGGAATAATCCTCGCAGAACAGCAGTCCCGCCTCCTGGACGTTGCACACCAGGCAGTCGGTGCTTTTCAGAAAGTCCCGCCGTTCCAGGGCAACGCTCATGTTGCCCACTACGGCATAGACCTTTTTCCCATGCTTCTGAGCCAGACGGAATACCCGCTTGATGATCTCCTTGTCCAGGTCAATTTCCACGATGACGCTGTCGGCACTGGCAAACATCTCGTCCCCCTGGGTGTCCAGGGTGTCAATGAGG
>OQVT01002668.1_pt1 | contig 11496 bp, 7 predicted proteins | sample 1691561 | NCBI WGS metagenome assembly OQVT01 (sample SAMN03418260, study PRJEB22391) | human gut metagenome | biome: human-gut; feature: organic feature; material: feces | host: Homo sapiens | place: Tanzania | collected 2013-01
GGCTCCATACCACCTCGCCCTGTGTGGGCTGTTCCAGTCCGGCGATAATCTTCATCAGGGTAGATTTACCGGCGCCATTCAGACCGATGATACCTATCTTGGCACCATAGAAGAATGAAAGGTAAATGTCCTTGAGGATTTGCTTTCGGTTTTGTGGGATAATCTTGGATACTCCCACCATAGAGAAAATAATCTTCTTGTCGTCAACTGTTGCCATAGTTGTATTAAAAAACTTGTATTGGGTTATTGTTATTTCAGGAATGTGGCCACGCGCAGCACGGGGATGCCGAAATTGAAGTTGTCGCTGCCATTGGTGCCGGCGAAATTGACGGCTACCACGCGGCCGTGGTCATCGACAACGGGCGAGCCGCTGGAACCCTGCATGGCGGGGATGCTGTACATCACGCGGTTGCCATCGGGCTGCTGGGTGACGGTGCCGCTGGTAAACTGGGCACTGATGCCGCTGGTGGTCTGGGCAAGGGTCACGCCACGGTTGTAGCCTATCATGTAGAGGGGTTGGTTGATTTCGAGCTTGTCGCCCACCTTGATGTTGGTCTCGTCGATGGTGAAGATGTACTTGCCATCGGGGGTGACACCGCGGTCGAGCTGGAGCAGAGCGAGGTCGGAGTTGGCGTCTTGGGAGACGCGCTTCAGGGTGCAGGGCGTCTTCATGAAGTCGTCCCACGAAGCCACGCTACTGCCGTCATAAGCAATGCCGAACTGGGAGTGGAGCTTGACATCGAAGTTGTAGTTCAGGATGTTCTCCTGGAGCTGCTGCTTGATTTCCTGGGCCTGCCGGTACTGCTCCTTGAGGCTCTCGAGCTCGGAGTTGATGGTGAAATACTCTTCCTGGCTCATGCTGGTGTAGCTGTTGCCGTCGTAGTCGGTGTAGACCTTGTCCTGGGCGTAGGCCTGGAGCGCCTGGTAACGCTGGTTCATCGAGTCTTGCAGCACCTCGATATACTGGGCATAGCCCATGATGATGGCGTTCATGTTCTTGCGCACGGTGGCCTTGTCGACCTCGGGCGCCACCACGTGGCGGTTGGTCAGGATGCTGCCCTTGTTGTCGATGAAGAACCCGGTGCCGTTGAGCACGCCGGCGTTCTGCCTTATCTCGCTGAGGTCGGCGGTGAGGTTGCTGAAATCGCCATCCTCGTCGAGTCCGGAGAAGTAGAAATGGGTGTCGTTGAGCGTAATCTCGTAGTAGAACTTATTGCAGATGAGCACTACGCCCGACTTCTGCTCGCTGAAGATTTGCTGGGGCGTCTTCTTGCATCCCGTGACGAGGCACATCATGCCTATCAACGCAATCAGATAGTGGTAGTATTTCATATTGTCGTATGGTTGTTGTCGTATTTGGGCTTTATGGCTTGACCGTCGCTGTCGCTGTGGAGGTAATGATATCCATAGGAAACGGCTAAACCTATTCAAAATTAGTCAAAAAAAACGATGTAATGGCTATGAATGGTCTAAAAAATGCGTTTTTGCCGCAAAAATAATCTTTCTCCATACTTTTGGACCCACAGGGGCTGTCGCGCCACCGATGTGACTGCCCACGGAGGCAGCGCAGAGCGTCGTCAAGGACATGGGAAGGGGCTAAAGGCATCGCCCAAAGCCCCTACTCCACCTTTATATATATACGCGTGCGTGCGCGAGGGGGTGGCGGGAGGTGGAGAAAAGCCGTCTGCGACCAGCGAGGGGCTGGTGGGAAGCAAGGAAGATGTGGCGATGCGCTCAAATAATCGCATAATCATTCTTGAATTATGCGGTTTTTGGCTATCTTTGACCGAGAAAAGACAAGGGCTATGAAAGAGGCTTTCATTTGCCATGTCGGGAACAGAGAAACCTATGAACAGTACGCAAAATCATATAGACATACTCTCTGTGGGGGAGTGTCTGAAGCTCAATCTCGCGATACCGGAGTATCAGAGACCATACAAATGGAGCATACAGAGCATAGACGATATGCTCTGGGACATCAGCAACTCGATACAGCAGAGCCAGGCTTTCGCGGAGTACAAGTATCGCATCGGCACCATCATCCTGCATCGCACGGGCGATGTGCTGCACGTGGTGGATGGGCAGCAGCGCCTGATTTCGCTCACCCTGATATCAAAGTATCTGGATGACAACTTTGACAATACCATCCTGCAGACTACCTTCTACGACAAGACTACCCAGAAGCATATCCATAACAACTATATCCACATCCGCGAGTGGTTCTCGCTGAGAGACAAGGACACGAAAGACGCCTTCCGCCAAGCTCTGAACGAGGTGCTGGAGGTGGTGGTCATCCAAGTTGGCAAGGAGTCGGAAGCCTTTCAGCTCTTTGACTCCCAGAACACCCGCGGACGCGCCCTCGACCCGCACGACTTGCTCAAGGCGTTTCACCTGCGTGAGATGCAGAACGACAAATATGAGATGGAGTATGCCGTAACGAAATGGGAGGCTAAGGATGTGGCACAGATACGTGAACTGTTTGCGGCTTACCTGTTTCCTATCTGGAACTGGTCGCGCGGCGTAAAGACCTGGGCTTTCACTGACCATGACATCGACACCTACAAAGGCATACCAGCCACATCGACATACACCTATGCGCGACGCGCAGGGAAGGCTTCGCCCTTCTTCCAGCTGACAGAACCATTTCTTGCCGGGTCTGATTTCTTTGACATGGTAGACCACTATCTGCGCACCCTCGGCAACATCAAGCATGAGATAGCCACCAATGCGGCGTTTGAGTCCCTTCGGGCCTTCTGTTTCCCCACAAAGCACTCGTCTGTGGGCCTCACGCATGTGAGGAAGTTGTTCTTTGCGGTACTGCTGTTCTACTACGACAGATTCCACAACATGGACGAGCTGGCTGTGAAGAAACTCTTCATCTGGGCGTTCATGCTCCGTATGGACTTGCACAATCTGGGTGCCGAGTCGGTCAACAAGTATGCCGTCGGCGAATGGTCGGGGAACTATACCAACTACATCGCCGTATTCTCAAAGATAAGTCTGGCGCGACTGCACACGGAAATCGGCAATCTGCAGATAGTTGTCGGCGCACGTTTCAATGAAACGGAGGAGCAGAACAACCTGTATAAACTCTTGCAAAAACTAAGCGGTTATGATGAAAACAAATAAGGTGTCGGAACTGCATATCATAAATGCAGAGACGTCGATATTCACATCGGTCAGATACAGCATTCCTCTCTACCAGCGTGATTACGCCTGGGAGGAAAAGCAGATAGTACAGCTCATCGAAGACATAGACGATGTCTGCCTTGGCGAGAACTACTATATCGGTTCGCTGATTGTAGCCAAACGCGACGGTGAGTATGAGGTCGTCGACGGACAACAGCGTCTTACTACGCTGTTCTTGTTGCTGAGTTACCTGGAACTGAACGCCGGCAACGAGGAAGCCTTGTCGTTTGCGTGTCGCGACAAGTCTAACTATACGCTACGCCACATTAGGCCGATACTCGCCGACGAGCGCGACAAATATGATGCCGACCATCTGCAACAGAATATCATCAGCGGCCTGAACATCATCAGGGAGAATATCGAGAAGTTCACGCATGAGCACAAGTGTGAGTTTGTGAAGAAACTGGCCAACGTGGTCATCTATCGCATCGAGGTTCCCGAGCACACCGACCTGAACCACTACTTCGAGATTATGAATACCCGTGGCGAGCAGCTCGAGCAGAGTGATGTGCTCAAGGCCCGACTGATGAGCGAGCTGCAGGACAACAAAAAGGACCAACAGGTGTTTGCCGCCATCTGGGATGCGTGTAGAGATATGTCGGGCTACGTGCAGATGCACTTCACCCCGGCTCAGCGCGGAGAGTTGTTCGGCTGGAACTGGGCGATGATACCTACCCTGAGGCTGACCGACTACCGTCGGCTGTCGCATACCTCGACCGACAAAGCGGGGGCAAAGATTGCCTCTATCGTCAAGCCCGACTTTTCCGTAGCCACGGAAGACGGGTATCTGGAAGACGACACGCGCGTGAGATTTGAGAGTATCATCGATTTCCCATTCTTCCTGCTCCATGTGCTTAAGGTTTACCTCGCGTTGCATCCTGACATAAAGCATCGGAACGGGGAGCTGCTGATATACGAACTGCTCGACGACAAGAAGCTCACCTCTTCGTTTGAGCGCGTGCTGGACTATGGCGTGGTGGATGGCGAGCCCATCGACCGCCAGCGTTTTGCCCGCGAGTTTATGATATGTCTGCTCCGCACCCGGTATCTATTTGACAAACATATCATCAAGCGCGAATATGCCAACGAGTCGTCCGACGGCGATTGGAGTCTCAAGTCGCTCTACGTGTCTGGACAGCAATCTCACAAGAGGGCCTACTATGCCAATACTCGTTTTGCGGCTCACAAGCAATGGGCATCGACCAGCAAGTGGTATCACCCTGACAATCTGATGTTGCAGGCGGCGCTGCGCGTGTCTTATACTTCACCAAAGGTGATGCACTGGATTACGCAACTGCTCATCTGGCTGACCATCAATGCCGACCGTCTGGACACGGAGATACCCTATTTCACCTACGTCATCGACGAAATAGCCAAACGGCCTGTGCGCGAGTTTCTGGAGGACGGAGACTATGCGCTCGGAGTCAACACGCCTCATGTGGTGCTCAACTATCTGGACTTCCTGCTTTGGCGCAACGACCGCAATGTGGACTTCTCCTTTGAGTTCCGTAACTCGGTCGAGCACTGGTACCCCCGCAATCCATCGGAAGGTACATTCGCCCGATGGGAAGACAATGTCGACCGTTTCGGCAACCTGTGTCTGGTGCAACGCAATATCAATTCGCGGTTTTCCAACATGGCGCCAGAGGCAAAGAAGAGCACCTTCAAGGAAATGATTAGCAAGGGCAGCCTCAAGCTGCGACTCATGAGCGGCCTCACCCAAGGCAGCAACGCCAGCCAGCAGTGGAAGGACACCATCTTTGCCCAGCACGAGCAGGCTATGCTCGACTTGCTTGCCGCAGCCACAGCACCCGACGAGGGATAAGTCCACCATAGATATCCCCTCCATTCGCTTGACGCCAAATCGGTCATCATCCGCTCTCAAGGCATTATCCACGAGACGGCTGATGACCGATTTGGCGTTAATCATACATCCCCGCCACGCCCATACTCCACCTTTATATATATACGCGTGCGTGCGCGAAGGGCTGGCGGGAGGTGGCGAAGCCCCGTCTGCGACCTGCGGGAGGCTGGCGGGGCTTGGCGGCGGACAAAGAAAAAGCCGCAACACCTGTTGGCAAGTGTTGCGGCTCGTATAGAGATTGGTGATTATGCTTTATTCAGGGTCTGCCTCAATACGGCGGTCACGAATCTTGCGTCCCAGTGTGAGGTAAGCGATAGGTGATGCGATGAAGATAGACGACAGAGTTCCGAATACAACACCCAGAGTCATAGCGAAGGCGAAGGGCTGGATGCTCTTACCGCCGAGGAACAGGATACACAGCAACACAATCAGTGTAGAAACAGAGGTGTTGATGGTACGGGCCAGAGTCTGGTTGATAGAGTTGTTGAACAGTATCTGGTAGTCCTGCTTGGGGTGCAGCTTCAGGTTCTCACGGATACGATCGAATACTACCACCTTATCGTTGATAGAGTAACCGATAACCGTAAGCACAGCACCGATGAAGGTCTGGTCGACCTCGAGCGAGAAGGGCAGCATCCCCTTGAGCACAGAGAACAGGCCGATAACGGTGAGAGCGTCGAACGCCAGCGCAACGGTAGAACCTACAGAGAAGGCGAGGTTGCGGAAGCGGAGCAGGATGTAGAGGAAGATAGCGACAAGGGCGATACCCACGCTGATGAAAGCGCCATTGGTAACATCCTTAGCTACCGAAGGACCTACCTTAGAAGAACTGATGATAGAACCACCCTGACGGATGTCGGGGTTCTTGAAGTCCTTGACAGAAGTCTGGCTTACCAGACCGTTTGCCTTCAGAGTCTTGTAGAGCATGGTCTCAGCCTCGTCGTCCACGGTGGGGCTGTTAGACTCTATCTTATAGTTGGTAGAGATACGGATAGTCTTGTTGTCGGTACCCAGAGAGAGGGCGCTGTTGGTGCAGCCAGGGAAGGCCTGGTCGAGGATTTCGCGAACCTGCTCGGGCTCGATAGACTTCTCAAACTGTACCACGTAGTTGCGACCACCGGTGAAGTCGATGCTCTTGTCGAGACCGCGTACACGAAGGCTGGCACCAAAGATTACCACTGCTGCACCAGCGATGATGAAGGTGAGCTTGTACATAGACATGAACTTGAAGTTGGTGCCCTGTACGAGGTTCTTGGAGATAGGAGTCCAGAACTTGAGGCTTGTCCACTTGTCGTGGTTGAGCTGACGCTCGTAAACCAGACGTGTCAGGAAGACAGCGGTGAAGAACGAGCAGAAGATACCGATAATCCATGTGGTGGCGAAGCCCTGGATAGGACCTGTACCGAAGGCCAGCAGGATGACACCAGTAATCAATGAAGTCAAGTTAGAGTCGAAGATAGCGCTGAAGGCGTTGCTGTAACCTGCCTTGATGGCTTCCTTCATCATCTTGCCGGCGCGCAGCTCTTCCTTGATACGCTCATAGATGAGCACATTGGCGTCGACGGCAGTACCCAGTGACAATACCATACCGGCGATACCGCTCATGGTGAGCGCAGCCTGGAACGAGGTAAGGATACCGAGGGTGAAGAATACGTTGATGACCAGCGCGCAGTTGGCAATCATACCGGGGATGAAGTTGTACATCATCACCATGTAGACAATCAGCAGCACGAAGGCGATTACGAATGAGATGATACCCTGCTGGATAGACTGGGCACCCAGTGTAGGACCTACCACCTCTTCCTGCACGATGCGGGCGGGAGCGGGCATACGACCAGACTTCAGTGTATTGGCCAAGTCCTTGGTCATCTCTACGGTGAAGTTACCTGAGATTGAAGACTGGCCACCGTCGATTTCAGAGTTTACGCGGGGAGCCGAATAGACGGCGTTGTCAAGCACGATGGCAATGGCCTTGCCTACGTTGGCCTTGGTGAGCGCTGCCCAACGGCGTGCGCCTTCGGGGTTCATCTTCATGCTCACCTCAGGAGCACCGGTCATGTGGTTGAACTCGTCGCTGGCGTCGGTTACCACGTCACCCTCGAGAGGAGCGCGACCACTGGTAGATGTCACCTTGATGGCGTGGAGCTCAAATACGTTCTTCACCTGCTCGCCGTACATGTCTGTAGGAGTAGCACTCCACAGCAGTTTCACGTCTGAGGGAAGTATCTGCTTGGCTGCAGCAGAGTAGATAATCTTGTCGATGGCTGCGGTATCGCGCACGCTGGCAAAACCAACAAGGCTCAGCTGGCCGTTGCCGGTAGTCTGAAGCATGGCGGTGAGGGGGTGCTGCTTCTTGAGAGCCTCAACCTGTGCCTCGTCGTTGAGCTTGGCAGGCTTCTTGGCGTCGTTGTTCTTGAGCTGGAACTTGGGTTTGTCGGCAGCAGCCTTGGCAGCAGCGTTGTCGGCAGCGGCCTTCTCTTCCTTCACAGCGGTGGTATCGGCGCCATTGTTGGCCAGGTGCTGGTCTATCTGGATGAGGTAAGGCACAATCTCGTCAGAGTTGTAAGTCTCCCAGAACTCCAGGTTGGCGCTACCCTGCAACAGCTTGCGCATACGCTCGGGCTCCTTCACACCAGGCATTTCCACCATGATGCGGCCAGCCTGACCTTCCAGCTTCTGGATGTTGGGCTGTACTACGCCGAACTTGTCGATACGATTGCGCACTACGTTGAATGAGTTGTCGATAGCCAACTGCACCTCGCTGCGCAGTACCTTCTCTACCTCTGAGTCGCTGCTCTGTGGACTTACTTTGCCCTGGAGCTGCTGGGTAGCGAAGATTTCGGCCAGATGATGACCGGGGGCGTTCTTGTGATAAGCCTTGATGAAGAGAGTGATGAAGTCTGTCTGACTGGTCTCTTCCTCTGTCCGAGCTTCCTTCATTGACTTGGTGTAGGCTGCGTCTGTCTTGTGGTCAGCCAGGTTGTCTACCACGTCAGGTACTGAAATCTCGAGGATTACGTTCATACCTCCCTTCAAGTCAAGACCAAGGCCAATCTGAGTCTCGAGGCACTTCTGGTAAGAGTAGATGCCGAGGTACTTGACAGAGTCCTTGTAATCTTGCTGGGCAATTGGGTCGTCGAGCTTTGCTGCCTGTGCGTCATAGTAGCGTGTAGCTCCTGAGAATGACAGGTAGAAAATGCTGGCAAGTGTCAGCATGACGGCCGTAAAAATTACGATTCCTTTGTTTTGCATTTTTATTTGATTTTTAAATTGTAATCTTGTTCTTCTGGTCTCCACGGCGTTCGCCGATAGCCCCACTCATCCTTGCTGCACCTAAGCGCAGCCTATCACCTTGCAAAGATAGTTATTTTTTTTACATTATTAAAGAGAATAAACGACTTTTTATATAAAAAGGTGGGATTAGGGCTTGTTCCCGTTGACGCTGTTGGTTTTTCAGTGGTTTTCGGGGCTATTTCCGCCCTTCTTCTTCAGCCATCCCATGATGGGATAATGGTCGCTGGCCTTGACGCTGCGGTCTACGGTGCAACCGTATGGCTCCCAGTCGTCAGAGCAGAAGATGTTGTCTATCCTCACGTAAAATCCCGAGAGGTGGTAGCTGATGCCGGGGCCGTTGCCCGACGCCACATAGCAGTCGGTGAGCTCCTTGTCTATCGTGTGGTGGGCATAGGAGAGCGGACTGTCGTTGAAGTCGCCCATGCAGATGATGCTCTGATAGGCGTGCTTGCGGATATAGCGCGCCACAGCCTGTGCCTGCGGAGCGCGCGTACGTGCCGACTCGCCCAGCTGGTCTATGAGCCGCTTGGACTCGGTCTTGACGGTGTGGCTTTCCAGATTGCCCTTGAGCATGTCCTTGAAGTTCTCGCGCTCTTCCAGCGTAAGCCCCGTCGTTTCCAGGTGGTTGCAGATAACCACCACGTCGTCGCCGTCGATGTCAAGTTGGAAGGCGCCCGAGAGATTGCCCGCCGAGGGATAGTCGATGACCTCCTTGTGGCGTATGGGGAAGCGGCTCAGTATGGCCAGCCCACCCTTGTCCTTGCGCTGCAGGGTGTCGTGGTAGGCATACTTGGTGTAGAGCAGCGAGTCTATCTGCGCCTGCACTTCAGCCGAGGCGTTGGCCTCTTGCAGGCACACGATGTCGGCATCGCTGTCAGCGATATACTGCACCACGATATTGGTGCCGTCCACATTCTTGTCGGTGCCGTAGCCCCACACGTTGTACGACATCACCTTGATGGCGCCCTCGGGTGCCGCACTGGGGATGTTGAAGGGGCAGTAGGTGCGTATGGGCGTGAAGCCTATCACCATTCCCACAAAGGGGATGATGGCGTAGAGGGGCTTGAAGAACAGCCAGAATATGAGGAAAGCGAAATTGAGAAAGAGGAAGACGGGGAAGACCAGCGCTGCATTGGCAAGCCACGGCGACACCGCGGGGTTGATATACCCCGAATATCCCGTGGCCAACATCGCTACAATGGTTGCCACATTGGCGCCGGCAATCATCTGCAGCATGATCTTGGTTATCGTCTTCGCCATAGTTATTTGCCTAAGTCGAAGAGGCGGTGCTTCTCTTCGGCGGTGAGACTCTCATAGCCGCTCTTCCTGATTTTGTCAAGGATGCGGTCTATCTCTGCCTGGTTGGTTTTCTGTCGCGCGTTGTATTCCCAGTCGGTCTCGCGGCTCGCCTGGTTCTTGGGCCGACGCTGGTAGTGGCTCCTGTCGCGGCTCCACTTGCGGCGCATGTTGTCAAACATCTCATGACCGGTAAATCCGCGCGGGTTGACATAGGGGCGGCGACGCCAGTAGCGTATGAGGATATAGCCGAAGAGCATACCGCCGAGGTGGGCGAGATGCGCCACGCCGTCGTTAGACGAAGCGAAGGATGAAATCAGCTCGATGGCGACGCAGATTACCACAAACCACTTGCTCTTGATGGGGAAAGGAATGGGGAAGATGAATATGCGCTCGTTGGGGAACGTCATGCCAAAGGCGAGCATCACCGCATAGATGGCTCCCGAAGCGCCCACCGTGGTCAGCATGTTCAGATAGTCGCGGCTGTTGTAAGCCAGGGCCATCGTGTCGCTCAGCGAGAACTGGGGTATCTGGTCATAAGCCATCATATAGAAGCGCCCGAGCTGCGCCATTTCCTGCAGCAGACCAGCTCCGATGCCACAGAAAATGTAAAAAAACAAGAAACGTTTGGCTCCCCATCGATATTCGACAGCCGAGCCGAACATCCATAGGGCGAACATATTAAAGAGGATGTGCTCCCAACCTCCGTGCATAAACATATAGGTAAAGAGCTGGTACACGTGAAAATTGCCTGCAAGGAAGAAGTGAAGGCCCAGCACATCGTTGAGATCAATGCCCCAACCCCTAAGCCCGAGCATAGCCAGGAAGGCTATGAGGTTGATGATTAACAAGTTCTTTGTAATCAGAGGAATATTGCGTATCATACTGTTTCGTTTTCTATTATATATAATTGTGAATATAGTGCTCTTTAGCGTCACAAAATTACGAAAAATATCTGTTATGGCTTCAAAAACGGGCCTTAAACGTGTTTTTTTATGGAAAAAGTTCACTTTTCTGCTTTTTTTGTTTGTTGATTGAAAACTTTACTCTATATTTGTCACGTAAAAACGATTATTTCTTATAATTTTTAACCATTTAATATCCACATTATGAACAAGACTGAATTGGTTGCAAAGATCGCAGAAGTTGCAGGTCTGAGCAAGGCAGATGCAAAGAAGGCTCTCGACGCTACTGTAGAGGCTGTTAAGGATGCTCTCGTAGCAGGTGATAACGTACAGCTCGTTGGCTTTGGCACATACTCTGTTACCGAGCGTCCCGCTCGCGAAGGTGTCAACCCCAGAACAGGCGAGAAGCTCACTATTGCTGCCAAGAAGGTAGTAAAATTCAAGGCTGGCGCAGAGCTTGCTAACGCTGTGAAGTAAGAATATTGTAAAAGATTTTTATCATTAATGGTGGCTCCGTCCGGAGTCGCCATTTTTTGTTTGGAGAGGGTGTTGCATTAGGTTATCCATAGCCTGGACAGCAGTGCCTGGACAGTTGTGGGTCGTATATACCTCGACAAAGGATTTAACGCCTACGGCTAAGCGCAACTCCGTCAGAGTTGCAAGGTTAGTTGGTCACTTACCCAGGGTAGCGAGCTTCGCCCGCAACCCTGGGCTGGGGAAACGCAACTCCTACAGAGTTGCTGCTGCTTGCGGAGGGTACAATCGCGGGGCTTATCTATAATTGGTTACTTTTATTAGAGGTTGATATAAACACAAAAAGCCATGGCGTCTGTTGTCGGCTTCGCCTTATTGGAGTTGATAGTGACGCCAGTCGGAAAACGAGTTTTTCTCCTTGTCGTCGCCGTCACCCCCAACGCCATGCGCTGCATGACGACAACAGCCGCCACG
>OQVT01002671.1_pt1 | contig 11491 bp, 7 predicted proteins | sample 1691561 | NCBI WGS metagenome assembly OQVT01 (sample SAMN03418260, study PRJEB22391) | human gut metagenome | biome: human-gut; feature: organic feature; material: feces | host: Homo sapiens | place: Tanzania | collected 2013-01
ATGGAGGCGATGGACCTGCGCCCGCTGTTTGACCTCGGCATGCGATTGGGCGAGGGGAGCGGCTGTCCGCTCGCCTTTCAGGTGCTCGACGCTGCGTGCGCTGTCATCAACGACATGGCGACCTTTGACGAGGCGGGCATCAACGACGACTATCTGGACGAAATTCGCCGGGGCGACCAGTTTACGCCCTGAGAGAAGGGAACGCGCATGGGAACGCTGATCATGATCTCCGGTGCAAACGGCAGCGGCAAGAGCCGTTATGCCGAGCGCATCGTCGCGCGCACGGCAGGCGAGCGCTATTACATCGCCACGATGCGCCCCTGCTCGGAGGAAAATTTGCAGCGCATCGAAAAGCACCGCGAGCAGCGAAAGGACCTGCAATTTACGACGCTCGAATGCCCATATCAGGTCGGCGCGGCGGCGGTCGAAAGGGACGGCGTCGTGCTGCTTGAGGATGTGTCGAATCTGCTGGCAAATGCGATGTTCGAGCGCGGCGGGGATGAAGCAAGCGTGTACGCGGACATCGAAGCGCTGTGCTCGCGCTGTCGTCTGCTCGTCGCCGTGACGATCACAGGCCTGCGCGCCGACGGCTACGACGGCGAGACGGCGGCTTACATCCGCGCGCTGAACGGCCTGAATCAAAGACTGTACGACCGCGCCGCGGCGGCGGTCGCAATGAAAGACGGCGCGCCGTTTGCCGAAAAGGGAGACCTCGATGAGATTATTTGAATCGCTTTTGATCGCGCTGTCGATGTACAGCGCGGTGCCCGTTCCGCAGTTTGATTGGAACGAAAAAAATATGCGCTACGCGATCTGCTTTTTCCCCGCGGTGGGCGTTCTCTGCGGCGCGGCGCTCTGGCTGTGGGCTGTACTTGCGCAGGCGACGGGCATGAGCGGCGTGCTGTTTGCGGCTGTCACTGGTGCCTATGCAACGGAAGGTTGCTGCGGCATCGATCCGACGACGACGGCAGAATGCAAGGCGAATGTCTATCAGGTTAAGATGACCCTCAAGACGCTTGTCCCCAAGACGATTAAGAAGTCTGGGTGCGAGGGGCTGTATTTCGAGCAGGGCACCCGCACGATTGACGGCTATATCTGGACGTGCTGTGATCCGTGCGGGACAGCGACGGATACCCAGCCTTACCAGATTACCCTCTGGGAAAAGGCGGCCAAGGTTGGGATTCTCGACGGTGTCGGTGCGAGTAGCAGTGACATGTATACCGTCACTGTCAAGTACGATCTTGCTGGCGTGAAGTATACGAAGGTCCTTGAAGGCACTTTCGCTCAGGCTGACGTTGATCAGGCCGTTACTGATTTCCTCGCCACGATTCCTGGCGCGACACGTGATGCCGTGACGGCTACTCCTGTTACCGTCGAGAAGAGTCACTGGGCGGACACGCTCCTTGAGTCGACTCTGAACGGCGACACGAGCCTTTGCCGTTTCAGCAAGACGGCGAACAAGGTTGCCGTCCAGTTTGAAGTTGCAGGAAACGGTGCGCCAGCCAGCAATCCTGACGTTGATGCAGCTAAGTATCAGTTGGTTGCCGCTGGCTTTGGCACCTTTGACAAGAAGAGCCGTGCCATCAAGTCGGTGTCCGGCAATGTCGTCGGCACGCTCCCGTCGCTTGACCATTGTGACGATTACGCCAATGTTGCGGATCTGTGCGATGAGTTTGAGACGTGGTGCGACTACGCCGACCCGGGTGAGATGACGGTTCCCGCCTTTGGCACGTGGACGGCCAAGTACGTCAAGAAGATGGGCACGCTCAAGTCTTCGGTTCCGGTTTACAATCGCCAGTAAGATACTGTAGCGTTGTTTCAGAACATAAGGTGGTGTTGTTGGGTTTATACTTCAATACCACCTTATGTTTTGTTTATGAAAGCGAATCGCTGGAATAGTGGTTGTTGAGACAGTGTAGGGACAATCAGTGGAAAGAACATTCATTAGATTCGTCTATGTCTGCGTTTCCCTTTCACTTCTTGGGTGCGGGGGGAAGGAAGCGGACTCGTCCCCCGATGTCCTTTCCGTCAACGGCGTCAACTACACGCAGGGGGACTGGAATTCGGACATTGCCGTTCGCGAGGTCCTTTATTCCCACAGGGATGGGCGGTCGGCGAAAAGCGATGTAGAATTCACACGGAAACGTGACCTTGTTCGGTCCATGGCGCTTTCCGCGTTCGTGAACGATGTCCTGTGGCGTCAATCCGCCAATCTGGATGACGGTGTTTTCGGGCAACCCGTTTACTCTGAGACCTTGTCGGCCACAAAGGCCAGGTATGCCAAGACGTTCGGGCGTGGAACGGAAACCTTCGACGACTTGACGTGCATCATGACGAATCGGAATGTGCGCCAACGGTTCATCGACCTCGTAACACGTGAAGCGGCCCAGGAGGCGTATTGCCTGACACACCATCGCGACGACTACACCGTAACGAGTAACCTTGTCGAGACAACATTGCGACAACACGCCCGGATTAACGCACAGGTTGCAGAAACAAATCGCCAGATCTACGTGATGGCGTCCAATCTCGTTACACAGGCAAGAGCGGGAAAGAACTTTGCCGAACTGGCGGATCGGTTCTCGCAAGACCGGGAGAAGGAACCCGGCGGATCCCTGGGGGAATGCGACAAGAACGACTTCCCGCTCGAAGGCGACACCCTCTGGCCGATCCTGGAAAGACTAAGGGAGGGGGGAACGACAGATGTACTGGAAACAGATGACGGACTTTGCATCTACCGCTGCGATGCCATTATCCCGGAGTCGGAGAAGACGGGTGAATTCGCCCTGAAGCTCTCGCGAATCTGCCTTTACAGGGCAATCCCCATCCCCGAACAGACATTTGACCAGTGTTGGCGGCAGCTTGCACGGGAACGGCGGCAAGATGTCGTGAACCGGATTATCGGGGAGAGACGCGCACAGATGAAGATTCGGCTGCCACAGGGGACGGGGGCCATCCCGAAGGCGTTCCTGAAGCGTTATAAGAGGTTCATTGAAGCGGATTCAAGTGTCAAGGCTCCGTGTCCAAAAGGAAATGAGGGGGGTGCGAAATGAGATGCCTACGTTGCTTTCTCGCAATCTTGATTGCGGCTGTCTCGATTGCTGCATATGCCAAGACATATGAGAATCCCATTGTCCGGCAGGAGACGGTAACGCGCGGTCAATGGTTCAAGGGGCACACGCTTGCTCGGCTTGAGGCGGAGAGGCGTGGAGCGCCCTTTTTATCTTTTGCCGGGAAAGAAAGCTGTGGACACTGCCATGATTGCGAAGTCGCCATGACGACATCGCGTTTCCTCGAATGGCAGAAGCGCGCCAACATCTATTTGGGTCTCGCCATGGCGGGTGACAAGATCCCTGCGGAATACAATGCAGCCATAGCCTTTTCAAAAGGACCGGAAAAGATCAAGGCGGAACTTCCCTATCTGTGCCTTTACTGGAAGAAGGCAGATGGAACCGTGCATAAGTACAATTTCTGTGGTCAGAAGAAAGAGATTCCGGCAAACGGGGACACCCTGGAAGACACCCTCGTCAATTTCTTGGACGCAAAGCTCAACGAATGGGGGTATTCGCCGCCAAAGGGAAGTCGGTTTGCCTGTGGCAACACGGTTGGAGACCGGCTTGAAGTACAAGTTGGATTCACAACGGTCGTAGAGGTACCCGTCACGCGCGAGACAGGCGTTGACAGCTCAATTCCGGACACCTTTACGGCGATCTATCCTGACAAGACGGAATTCACCACGAATCTCGTGTGGAACGAAGCCGAGACCTTCAAGTCCGTCCGTCTCCCGGTACCTCTTGACGTCCAAGTCTCCGACACAATCCAGTTGACGCTTGATTGCCAGGGGATTGCGCAGATGAGTTCCGTGACGGTTGTCAACCGCGGGAATTCGGCCAAGAACCCAACCTGGAAAGGTGTCGCAGGCTTTGGCGAATGGACGATGGATCTTAAGGCGGCACGGACTTTTGTCTCTGAATTCCGTAAGGCGCATCCAAACGAAAAGGCCTATCTACTTGTTCTCGTCGGTGGAAGTTTGTGGTGCCCGGATTGTGCCCGTACAAGTGCCAATCTCGACGACACCCCTGAATTCAAGGCATGGGCGGAAGCCAACAACGTTGTCTGTGCGGTCGTTGACATCCCGAACTTCTCGGCCGCTTCTCCTGAGACGGGTCCGTGCCTGTTGACATACGAGGCCAAGAACGTATTGCAATCCTACATCGATGCGGATCCGGAACATGGAGCCACGCAGAGCGGCGCCGGTTATCTTTCACGGTGGATGATTCCCGCCGAGGAGGCGCATGAGAGACTGGCGGTAAACCGCATCCTGGTTGGCACCAGTACCGACGAAGGTGGCTGGAATCGTCCTGAACGTACAAATCGCTATCGCACCGGCGTACCGATTTTTGTCGTTCTCAACCCAGACGGTTCGATTGCCGCACGCCTGGAGACCTTTGCGTCGAAGAGCCCGACGGTCTTTCTTCCCGGATACATTACGCGGTTGGACGAACTTCTTGCCGCGGCAGATTCCGAAGGCGTCGAGGACAACGTAAACTGGTCAACGACGCAGGAGACGCTCTCTGTCACAGAAGGTGGAAAGTACGCTGCGTCCGTCTCTGGAGGCGATCTCGTGGACGTCGTTGAACTGGCGGATGTGGACGACACGGCGCGAACCCACCTTGATCTCTCGGCGACCATCCCGGAAGGGCTGGGCCTTTGGGTTTCCCTTCTTCAGGTTTCCCCCGAAGGTTCTGAAAGCGTTGTTTCCAACATGGGGCTCACGGCCGCAATTCCATCTGGGCGTGTTTCTGCGGACTTCCGTCACGCCGGTGACGGGATACGCCGATTCGTCAGGATTGCACTGACTGGCCTGGAACCGGACGAGGGCGCTACGCGGTTCGGCCGCGCAGGTAGTGCGGCTGTAGCATATTCCCTCCTCGGCTCGACAGAAAGCATTCCGGGGAGAATCCTCTTCAAGGAAACTGCGCAATCTGTTTTCGTGCCAGACGGACACGGAGTTGTCACGGTCATGCGTGTTGGAGGGCGTAGTGGAAGCATGACGGCTCGCCTGTTCGTCAAGGACAGCGGATCGGCCGTAGGTTTGTACGAGTTCCCTGAAACGAACCTTGTCTGGAAAGCCGGCGAGGTGGATGACAAGTCCATTGCGTTCAACGTCTGGCGGAGAGAGGCGCGGGCCACGGGCACTTTCACACTTGCGCTTGAAGCTGTTGACGCGAATGGAGCCCCTGTTTCGTTGCAAGAACATACGGTGACGTTGACCGATACCGCTGAACCGTGCTTCGAAGAACTCACGATCAGGCGAAAGATGTATTCCGGCTTTGCCGTCGACGAAACCCTTCTGCTTCGCAATGTACGGGCGAACTCCTCTGTGTTCGTCAAAAGAATAAAGGGAAATCTGCCGTCTGGGATCAAGTTGAAGTACGACAGGAAGACGGGCGCGGTCGTCCTGTCAGGAGCGCCAACCAAGCCCGGCGTCTATTCGGCAACCTACACGGTTACGCAGGGCCGCATTACGGGGCTCCCCGCAACACTGTCTTTTGACATCTCCGATCCAAGGGCGGTGAACCAAAACGTCGGCGTCAAACGTGTTGCCCAACAGATTCCACTCGTCGGCACGATGGGGGGCACCAACATCCTGGAAGGGATTCTCACGTTTACAATCTCGGCGAAGAACAAGATTACCGCCAAGCACGTCGGAATGCTGGCGAAAACAACCTCCTATTCCGGTTCTTGGCAGACGCTTGACCCGGAGACGGCATGTGTTGCAGCGACGTTGGCGGCGCGAGACGGATCGGCGTTGTATCTTGAAATGGACGGGGATGGCACGGTCTCCGCGGAGATCCCATCACTCGGCGTTACGGGGTGGGCGACAAAAGCGCCTGTGGACTTCGCCGCATGGGCGGGGCATTATACGCTTACCTTCCCTGCGATTGACGAGGGCTCCACCATCGGCACGGCGACTGCGGTATTGGATGTCCAGAAAACGGGGAAGGCCAAGTGGTCGGTAACGCTTTCAGACGGCAAGATTCTCAAATCAACGGCATCGTTGACGGCTCTTTCTTCCGACAAGGCCGTGATTGCCCTCTACAAGCAGAGCATGTGGAACGGTTTTGGGGCACTTATCGAGATTTCTTCCGATGGGGTTCATGCCTGGGATAAGTCAACGGGCGCCTATGCACCGCAGATCATTCACAATGCGCTTGAGACCGTTGCTCTTGAAGTTCATGATGGAGAAGCCGGTACTCCCCGCTACGCATTCGGAAGTTGGTACAAGGCCGACATTGCGCCGAATGAGTTGAGTGTTGTTTTCGGTTATGCCGACGAATATCTGTTTTCATCACCCGTTTTGACGGAACGTGTCCTCACTGCAACGAGCAAGACGTTTCTGCCTCAGGAGGCGGGAAAGGAATTCAAGTTCACGTTCAAGCCGAAAAGCGGTGCCTTTTCTGGATGGGCGGATGTCCTGTCGTCTTCGGGGAAGCCCGTCAAGGCAAAGTTTTCCGGCGTGTTGATGCCGGGATGGGACGAATGTGGGGCATGCGTCGAAGGATTCACCGCCTGGGAGCGCCCATTCGGATCTGGAACGTTGTTCTACAAAGATGGAGGCGTTGTCCAGTCTTATCCGGTCGACCTCCAGTTCCGGGCGGTGGAGGGTGGAAGATGAGGGTTCGCAGGACACTGTTCGCGCTCATTCTTGCGGGCCTGGGCATCCTTGGGTGCAATCCACCAGATCCGCAAGCCAGGTGCCAGGGGAAAAGTCTTCGGGAAGCGGAGACGAAGGGGGCCGCTTCCCCCTCCAAGGGTTCTGATTCCATCAAGTCGCCCCCAAACGTAACCTTCCTTCCACCAGGTGGCAGACGGCAGAAGGAGCTGAACAAACGCCAGATCTTACGGCAGGAACGACATGCGGCCATGTTGGAACGTCGCAGGGCGCGGGAGGCTTCGGGGATTGTCTTGAGCGAGGAACCCGATGTCCCAATGACGGAGGCGAACAAAAGGATTTGTGACCGTCTCCAGTCCGCGAGCGACCAATCGGACCATGCCGAGATTCTGAGACTCTACGAAGACGCTAAGGGATCGGATGATGTCCGTGTTCGACAGGCAATGGTTGATGCGTTGACAGATTTTAGTGCCAGGGAGGCGCTTCTCCAATTGACGGGACTTGCATTTGATGCAGACGAAGATGTCGCACAGTCGGCGGCGAATCTCATTCAGCTCAAGATCGGCGAGATTGAGTCCGAAACGGATCGTGCCCCCCTCATCGCCGACTACATGATGGCCTTGAGGGGAGAAGAAAACCAGGCCATGTTGGCTGCGGAAATCAATGCCCTCTCAGATGAGAAGCTTCAACTTGAAACGATTCTCTCCGTCATCGATGGAGGGGGGAAAGATGCCATTCGAGCGGCCAAGGAATCCTACGAATTCATTACGGGGGAGAAATACGTCGATCGTGATACCGCTCAGAAATGGTTTGATGAAAACTACGTCCCATCCGATGGCGATGTAGATGGCGAAGGAAGGTGAAACGAGTATGAACAAACTGATGAGGAGTTGTTGGTGTATGGCTTTCGCGGGGGGGCTGGCTCTACAGATCCGAGCGGTTGAGTTCGGGAACTGGTACGAGGCCTCGTCCGATGAGGAGGGTGTCTCGTGCGCCTATGGCGACAGTGGGCCAGATACCGCCGGATTCTACTTCGGGGCCAATCTTGCACTCTCCGTGGAGGGGGCCGGAAAATTGAAGCCGTCCGATGTTGTCCTGACGGCGGGGACGTACGATGCGTTCGGAACGCCGACCATTCTCTCCGAACAGGAGATGTGGAAGGAATTCGGGCAACCCGCCCAGCGTTATTTCGACCAGAAACCGAACGCCCTAGAACGGGACGAAGACGGGAACTGGGCAAACTGGGAGGCCTGCGAGGACGACGACGACCTCCTCTACGTCGTAAGTCCCCGGATTTGGCCGAAGTGGAATCCACAAAACAACACGAACTGGTCGCCGGCCGATACGGGGCGCCAGTGGATCCTGATTCCCCTGAAGCCCGCAGACGGGGGGGCTTCGTTCAGGCATACGTTCTCCGTGTCTTTGCGGGAGGATCCCGGCGTGGTCCGGGAGATATCCTTCGTCAAGGCATACGATCAATGCATCGTGCGCTTCGACCTCGACGGGAAGGGTCAGCGCATCGGTGGCGGCGACCTGGTTCAGGCCGTTGCCATGGACTCGGACGACGAGGACGATCTTGTTCCAACACGCGCCACCTTGAAGGCCCCGAAAGTCAAGGCGGACGCCGGATGGAGATTCACGGGATGGAGCCCTTCCTCCCTCACGCGAACGTTCACGGAGGCCGACGCAGACGAAACCACGGTCTTCACGGCCCAATACAAACAGCTGGCGAACCCCACAGGAGTTACCAGGACGTGTGAAGTGTCCTTCGACGCTTCACAGGGGAAAGTGACCGGTGGTGGTGCCTATGCAGCGGGCAAAAAGGTCACCCTCAAAGCGAAACCAAACAGGGGGTTCGTATTCAGCGGTTGGAAATTGAACGGCATGGAACTGTCTGAGAATGTCGATGTGCGTAATCCCAAACTGTCCTTTACGATGGGGACGAAAGACGTTTTCGTCGAGGCTTCCTTCATCGCCCAGGAAAGCGACTGGGTTGAACTCCATGATTGTTTCGGAGATGGAGAGGAGTTCGTAACGGGCGGAACGTTCACCCCCGTCACAATCCCTGTTGAAAGCGGAAGCCTTGTAAAACTCAAGGTACGGGGGCTCCCCGCCGGGCTCAGGTTCACGGCAAAACCTCTCACGGTGCGCGGCACGGGAAGCACCCTGCCCGCGAACACGATCTATGGGAAGCCTACAAGAAGCGGCGTCTACACGGTCGTCGCCACGGCGACCACGGCGGGCCGGAAGACGGCCGTGAGGAGCTGGACGGTTGTCGTGCGCCGGGTTGGCGAAAACTTCCTGAAGGTTGAGTACGATCCGGAGATGGGCAGGGCGACGGGCAACGGCATCTACGCCTCTGGGAAGAAGACCACGCTCAGGGCGACGCCGAACAGGGGGTTCGTCTTCGCGGGCTGGCACGATGCGCACGGGGAGCCGCTTGAGGGCAACGTCGACTTCCGTTCGCCGTCGTTTCCATACACCGCGGCCGGAGAGGACGTGGCCGTGTGGGCGGAGTTCATTCCAGCGGAGGATGACACCGAACCCGAACTCGATGTTGACGATGTCTACAACGTGTCGGGCGCGTTCGACCTCACACTCAAGATCGAATCGCGTTCGCTTCCGAAGGTCACGCTTTCGGGACTTCCGTCGGGGTTGAAGTTCGATAAGAAAACGAACCGCATCTCCGGAACGGCAAAGAAGCCGGGCACGTACACCGTTACGGCGAAGCTCGCGAACGCTTCCGTGAAAAAGGCGCGCGTTCGGACATTCAAGCTCGTTGTCGGCGACTTTGCAGGAAGAGACGAACAAACGGGCGCGAACGGCCTGTTGCTCGTCCGAGATGTGTCTGGGAAGGAGGTCGCCCTCCTCAACGGGAATGGGGAGAAGTATGAAATCTCCGTCGGCGTGGCGGAATCTGGCCTGCCCGCGCTGACGGTCCGGGACGCGGCCGACAGGCTGACGCTCTCCGGTCTACCGGCGGGGCTCAAATACGATGCGAAGACGGGGAAAATCACGGAGAGCGCGAAAAAGGCCGGCGTGTACACCGTCCAGGCGAAGGTGAGGTCGGGCCGGGCGTCCTACGTCTCGACGTTCACCGTGGAGGTGAAGGCCCTTCCCGCATGGGCGGTCGGCACGTTCACGGGGAGCGGCGACTGCCCGATCCCGCCGGATCCCAAGTTCTCGGACAACCTCTACGGGACCGTGACGGTCGACGCGAACGGCCGGCTCTCCGGCAAGGTGGTCTACGACAACGCCGACGAGCGGCTGTTCACGGCCACGTTCTCCGCGCCGGCCCTGACGGGATACGACGCCGGGGAGGGCCGCTACTACTTCGACGTGGAGATGACCTTCAGGAACGGCCGTGAGACCCCGGAAAATGAAATCCTCGCAGGCGGGTCGCCGCGCCGCCTGTACATCTATCCCGGCGACTACGACGAGGAAGGGAGGCTGACGGTCGGACGAATCTCCATGGAGGGCGACGACGGCTTCCGTCTCGACCTCGTGCAGAACGTCTGGAACCTGAAGGACTTCGCAGATCTGCCCGCGTTTGCCACGAAGGAGGTGGTCGTCTCCACGACGCAGGAGATCTGGGGCGACCCCGAGGCGGAGGGCACGTCGACGCTGACGCTCGCGCTCAAGAAGGATGGAACGGTCGCCGCCACGTTCGTCGACGAGGGAATCGACTTCATCAATCCAGCCACGGGCGTGGGCAAGCCTTTCATCGACATGGTCAAGACCAAGGCGGAGTTCCTCGTCATGCGACATCTGTCCGACCCGGACCGCTACGTGGCGCTTGTGCCCATTGTCATACGCGGGAATTGTACGCTGCGCGCCGTCGTGGAACTGCGCGTCTCGCCCGACGGCCTGATCCGGTCGGAGAACTGCGCGATCACGGAATGCACGGACGTCGGCGACTGGAAGGACTACTGGACCGACTAGTATCCCGACGACGACTAAGCCAACAGGCGCCTGTCGGCGGCAAGGCGGAATGCCTTGCCGCACCGGGTCTATTTGGCCCGTCCTTCGCCGCCTCCGCAACTTGCGGGGGCGGCGTGTTTCATTCGCGCCCCTTTCTCCGCCTTCCGCGCCCATTCCCTCCATTCGCCGTCTTGTCCCGCCCCTCCCTCCTTCCCCCATTCCCTTCCATCCCAATCGTCACCCCATCTCTTCCGCCCCGCCCGCCGCAGATTCCGCGCCCTGCCTCCCGCTACGGCAAGTAGCGCATCGTGTCCGTTCATCAAGAGAAGCAAGATAATAATCTTACGCACAAAAAATCTCATCCCTTCCTCCTCACGAACGGCCAGAGCGGCCTCGTCGCCGATCCGGCATCACATTCTCGGATGAAACATCGACCGTTCCCATTCTCGGCATCATCCTGCGCGCCAAGATCCGCCTTGGACGGGCACGGCGCTTCTTCCCTTCCCACCACTGGCGCGCGGAAGATTATCTTACGCATCAAATTCTCACGCCTCCCGCAAACGCCCCGCGCCGAGCTGGGAGGGGGAGAGAGTTCTCGGGGGGCGTCAGCGTCAAGTCTGGGGAAGCCGTGCCCGTGGAAGCCCCTGCCGCCATCCAGGCCCTTCACGGCGGGCGTGAAATCACGCGCATCACGGCGCGAGGACGGCGTACGAGGCACCCAAACGGCATCAGGCGCGATGCCCGGCGTCTTGCCGGACTGTCACCTGGCCCAAAATCCTACACCATCCGGCGCCCGAGGCCTTATCCGCCTTCGCCGAGGGCGGCGTCCACGGCGCGGAAGAGCGCGGCGAACGTGTTGGGGCAGCCCTTGAGGATCCCTTCGGCCGTCTGCCG
>OQVT01002673.1_pt1 | contig 11490 bp, 14 predicted proteins | sample 1691561 | NCBI WGS metagenome assembly OQVT01 (sample SAMN03418260, study PRJEB22391) | human gut metagenome | biome: human-gut; feature: organic feature; material: feces | host: Homo sapiens | place: Tanzania | collected 2013-01
TGCGAGCAAGGAGTGCAAGTACCGCTGCGCGAGGACCTAGTGAAAACGGTCCCCGTAGGAAACATGCTTCTTAATTTCAAATCATCGAAATTATGTGAGCTTTATAATAACCCCCTTAACAAACTTCTTTTATCATCTATATACCATTACCTTTTTCCGATGAGTCATCCTGAAGCGGCCTTGGGCGTGGCAAAAGAAGTCAAAAGCTTACAATCAAAAAAGCACTTTTTCTGAAATGGACATCCGCAGCGCCGGTCCTGCACGAACGCGAGCATGCGAGCAAGGAGTGCAAGTACCGCTGCGCGAGGACCTAGTGAAAACGGTCCCCGGAGGAAAATGCTTCTTAATTCCCAATCTTTTGATTCAGGGAAATCAGGAGCTGACGCATTGCGGCAGCTCCCATCTCAAATCATTCCATATTCTGTTTTAAGCAATCATACGTAGTTTTTTGACATTACGCCGGGTCATAAAAAGCTTCACTCCGTCACAAACCTGTTTGCCATAAGAACACTTCTCAAACGTCCGCCGACAAGATAAGCGATGTTAAGCTTAACAAAATCCCCGATAAGAAATGGAATAACAGTGAGCTTAAGGATATCTAAAAGCTCATAAGTCTTACCGAGATAGAACCTCTGAACTATGTAAAAATAAGCTGCTCCGAGTGCATATATCACAACCGTAGCAATGATAAGACTTATATATCTTTTAGCCTTTGACTTTGATTCATTTCCAAGTCCCGCTATAAATGTCGCTATTATAAATGCAATGATAAATCCGAACGTCGGTGACACCACATACTGCGGTCCGCCCTTAAGTCCCGCAAAAAGCGGAAGTCCCAAAAGACCTGCTGCGATATAGACCATCATTGCGACAGGTGCAAGCTTTTTGCCAAGTACAATGCCTATCAAAAGTGCAAAAAGCGACTGCAGACTGATCGGCACGGGGCCTATAGGAAGCGAGATAGCCGCTCCCGCAACCATGAGTGCAACCGCAAGTCCGATATTTGTTATGTCTCTTACCTTCAGGTTATTCTTCATTTTTTTATACAATTATCTTTCCCGATGAAAAAGCTTTTTTGCCATCACCGGTTTCGATAACTATCTCTCCTTTTTCGTTTATCCCCAATAATTTTCCACTGTATGGCTTATCCGCCACAAAAACTATATCTTTGTTTTTCAGATAGAGATATCTGTTCACCGTATCCTTCGAGTATTTGTCGATATATGAGATGTCGTTTATTTTGGAAAAAACAGAAACAAGGATGTCAGCAAGCAGCTTCCTTCTGTCGAATCGTCTTCCGGTATATGAATAAAGAGATATTGAGCCGTCAAGCGGCAGCTCATCTGCACTCTGGTTCACATTTATACCTATTCCGATGATGAGCTTTTTCACTCTGCCCTCTCTTATAACGGATTCGCAAAGTATTCCGAGCAGCTTTTTATCATCAAGATAAATATCATTAGGCCACTTGATAAAGGTATCGATACCATAGTCCTTAAGGACATCGTGTATCGCCGCGCCTATAAACAGCGGCAGGATACCTATCCTGTCTATCTTGATATCCTTAGACAGGACTATCGTGGTGATGAGCGACCTGTGCGGCTTTGCAAACCATTTTGAGGCATTCTTACCTACTCCGGCATACTGATCCTCCGCAGTGATAACCGCATTATCAAATCTATCGCAATTTTCCTTTGCGTATTTGTTGGTCGAATCAATACTTTCGAAATACAGATAATCAAACCCGTCCGGAAACAGCATTTCAAGATCGATGCTGTTATTTATAAGCGTAAGAACATCTTCCCTCAGTAAAAGATCCTTATTCATTTATTCTACTTTGTTATCGGCAATGAAATGACTGATCTCAGGCATGAGCTCCTCGCTCATTATCTTAAGCAGCCCTTCCAGCTTTTCCGCATTCTCACGTCCCATTTTATCCTCGAGACGTCTGAGAACAACGTCTATATATTCGTTTTTCTCGTCGTAATATGCATAAAACTTGTCCGTAGCCTTAAGGATATACTCTCTTTTATCCTCCTTGGATTGAACCTTCTCCACATATCCCTTTTTTACGAGCGATGAGATCTTATATGCCACATTCGGAGTGGACATATCAAGGAATTTTGCCAGCTGGCTCACCTTGGGATTCTTAAGTGCATGAATAACCTCGACTGTAAATGTTTCGGTAGCCGTCAGTGACGTCTCCCTCTCCTGCAGTCTTTGAAACATATGCATATAAAAGTTCAATTTAAATTTTTCATACACTTCCGTAAATACCTCTGACAGCATAAATAACACACCCTTCTCACGGTCCATTCAAAGGGTCATGAGTAATCTTATGCTATCGCAAATGAAATCTCACACATCATGGCTTTCTTTCCGTCAACCATGATATACCCTTCGCCGAAACCGATATTTCCCTTTCTTTTAGTTATTTCACAATGGATCTCAAGCTGATCCCCCGGGACGATCTTTCGGTAAAATCTCGCCTTGCCTATTCCTCCCAGAAATACATTTTTGCCCTTTTCCTCATTTATGAGAAGCGCAACCGCACCTGTCTGTGCCACCGCTTCTATCTGAAGAACCCCCGGCATTACTGCCTCCTGTGGAAAATGGCCCTGAAAGAACGGCTCGTTTCCGCTAACGTTTTTAAGTCCGACTGCCCTTATACCAGCTTCTAGATCAGCTATCCTGTCTATCATAAGAAACGGATATCTGTGAGGAAGGATATTTCTTACCTCTTCGAAATTTAATGTCATTATTCTGCCCACCTTTTTATAACTACCGAAGCATTATGTCCGCCGAATCCTATAGAATTCTTGATCATGTAATCTATCTTTTCATAAGCCGGCTTATTTACGACAAGATTAAGATCGCAGTTCTCATCCGGAACCCTGTAATTGATAGTAGGAGGAACAAAGCCCTCATTCATTGCATATATGGACATAGCGATCTCGGTAGAACCCGAAGCTCCGAGCAGATGACCTATCTGTGATTTAGAAGATGATACGAGAACGTCCTTGTAGTTCTCTTTAAAGGCTCTCTTTATAGCTGTTGTCTCATATTTATCATTTAACTGGGTCGAGGTTCCGTGAGCGTTGATATAATCTATGTCGCTCATCCTTATACCTGCGGATTCAACGGCCTGTGTCATTGCCAGTGCTACATATTCTCCCGACTCACACGGTGCAGTGATATGTCCCGCATCGCATGTATCGCTGTATCCGGCTATCTCCGCAAATATCTTTGCATTTCGGTTAAGCGCATGCTCCAGCTCCTCAAGTACAAGGATAGAAGCGCCTTCACCCATAACAAAGCCCGAACGCTCTTTATCGAACGGTATTGATGCCCTGTTCGGGTCTGTAGATGTACAAAGTGCCTTCATGGATGTAAATCCGCCTATAGAAAGCTCGGTTATTGCAGCCTCGCTTCCTCCCGCAAACATCATGTCCGCATAACCGTCCTTTATATGCCTGTAAGCCTCTCCTATGGCATTTGTAGATGATGCACATGCCGTAACAAGGCCCTGGCACGATCCGTGTGCTTTAATGTCAATGGCTATATTTCCGGCTGTGAGATTGACGATCGCCATAGGTATAAAATATGGCGATACCCTGTCAAAGCTCCTGTTCATTCCTCTCGTATGCTCGTTCTCGATCGTCTGAATGCCTCCGATACCGGATGCGCAGTAAACACCGACCCTCTCTTTCGATAAATATTCTCTGTCAAGACCTGCGTCTTCGAGAGCTCTCCTAGCTGCTATTATACCAAATTGGTCGACTCTGTCTAACCTTCTTTGATCTCTTTTATCAAAATATTTATCGGGATCGTAATCCTTAGCCTCGGCAGCCAGCTTAACAAGCCTGTCCGAGGTGTCATATAAGGTTATCTCACCTATTCCGCATTCGGAATTCTTCATTCCGTTAACGACCTCTTCCCTGCTGTTTCCTAAAGGCGATATCGTTCCGATACCCGTAACTACAACTCTTTTCATTAGATGCTCATACCTCCGTCAACGCAAATAACCTGTCCTGTAATATATCGTGATGAATCACCTGCAAGAAACGATACCAGCTGGGCTACATCCTCCGATCTTCCAAGCTCTGCAAGCGGTATGCCTGCTTTTATCTCTTCCTTGACCTTTTCGGAAAGCATGTCCGTCATAGGCGTTACTATAAAGCCCGGTGCGATCGCATTTACAAGTATGTTTCTTGAAGCAAACTCCTTTGCAAACGACTTTGTAAGTCCTATTATTCCTGCTTTTGAAGCCGCATAATTAGCCTGTCCTGCATTGCCGTGTAAACCCACCACAGAAGACATATTTATTATCCTTCCGGCTCTTTTTTTCATCATGCTCTTTGAGACCAGCTTGCTGAGATAAAATGTGCCGTTAAGATTCGTATCTATAACATCCGTAAAATCCTCTGCCTTCATCATCATAACAAGCTTATCCCTTGTCATTCCGGCATTATTTACAAGAACATCTACAGAACCGTTTTCAGCAAGGATCTCATCGACCATCCTTTTGCAGTCCTCAAAGCTTGAAATATCCCCGAGCACTATCTGCACCCTGCAGCCGTCATCCTCGAGCTCATTTTTGAGAGCCTCAAGTTCAGGCTTAAGATTTCTTGCGTGAAGAGCGAGGTCAAAGCCGTCATCCTTTAGTTTTCTTGCAATGGCACATCCGATGCCTCCTGCGGCACCCGTTATCAAAGCCAGTTTTTTATTTTCCATATATCATTCTCCTTGAAGATATGCTATAAGATCGTCATCGTTTTTGAAGGTATCGACCGATACATCCTTGAATTCTCTTCTTATTATGTTTGAAAGCACACCGCCCGGACCTATCTCAATAAAATGGTTCACTCCGTCATCGACCATGTTTTTAAAGGTCTTATAAAGGAGCACGGGTGAAACTATCTGCAGCGGAAGCACTTCTTTCATATCGCGGCCGTCATATTTTTCACCTGTAAGATTAGGATAATAATCGATCGCAGGTGCTGCGAATTCCATATCCTTAATAAATGCGGCAAAACCCTCTTTTGCGGTATCCATAAACGGTGTATGAAATGCCCCGCTTACAACAAGCGGTCTTGCGATGATCTTATGGTCCTTTGCCAATCTTGCCAGAACCTCTATATAAAGCTCTTCACCCGAAACAACGATCTGCTTAGGACTGTTTATATTTGCGAGATAAACCTTTCCTTCTAATTCAGGCAGCTTTAACATAAGCTCTCTGACATCGTCCTCTGTGACCTTAAGGAAGGCGAGCATTTTGCTTTTTGTAAGCTTAGAAGCCTCTGACATCAGCTCTCCTCTTTTCGAAACGAGCTCGATAGCCTTTTTCTCATCTACAATGCCCGCAAGCGTTATCGCACTGTATTCACCAAGGCTTAAACCGCAGGTCGCATCGACATTTATCTTATCTTTTAAAAGTCTTAATGCAGCCAGCTGAAATGCTACCATTAAAGGCTGAAGATTCTTTGTCTCTGACAGTTCATCCATTGTGCCCTCAAACGAAATCCTTTTCAAATCACTCGCAAGTCCGTCATATATATCTCTTATTTCCGGGTACTTTTCATAAAGCTTTGCTCCCTGCTTTTCATATTGAGAGCCCTGTCCCGCAAATATGACCGCTGTCTTTCCCATGTATATCTCCTTAAGCGCCTGCTTTTATCTTTTCCTTAGCTTCTTTGTATTCGCCTACAAGCCTGTCCACCATTTCCTGTGCCGAACAGATCTTATCGAACTGTGCCACCGTATAGCCGCACATTACAGAGCCCTGCTGTACATCACCTTCAACGACTGCCTTTTTAAGTCTTCCCAATGTAAATGTCTCGAGCAGCTCCTTATTTTCCTCTTCCTTCTCAAGCCTTAGGAATTCCCTTGCCATCGCATTTTTAAGCACACGCATCGGACGTCCGTTGATATATCCTATCTGTGTCACTCTTGTTGCTGTTGCATTGATAAGTGCATTTTTGTAATTCTCATGTGTAGGGCTTTCTTTTGTGAAAAGAAATGCCGTTCCTATCTGGACTCCGTCCGCTCCAAGGACCTCGGCTGCAAGCATCTGAGCTCCCGAGCCTATACCTCCTGCAGCTATAACAGGCTTGTCTGTCGTCTGCCTTGCCTGATATATAAGGGTCATTGAGGTCATTTCTCCTATATGTCCTCCGGCCTCCATTCCTTCTACTATATAGGCAAGCACATTCAGCTTATCAAGTCTCTTTATCTGTATCGGAGACGAAACGACCGGAATGACCTTCACCCCTGCGACCTCGAACTTTTCCATGAACGGTGCCGGGCTTGCAGCTCCTGCTATAACAAACGGCACCTTAGCCTCGCAGACAACATCGACCATCTCCTCTATATCTCTTCTGAACATGATGAGATTGACCGCAAACGGCTTGTCAGTCTTTGATCTGCATATGGCTATCTCTTCTTTTAAGGTATCCGGCTTCATTCCTCCGGCTCCTATTGTTCCCAAAACTCCAGCATTTGAAAGGGCTGCCGCAAACTGTCCGTTTGTCATATTTGCCATTCCGCCCTGTATAATGGGATACCTGACCCCGAGCAATTTATTTATGTTCATTCCTACCACTCCATTAAAATCGAATTGATTGCAAGTCCGGCTCCGAATGCCGTAAGCAAGAGCTTGTCACCCGGCTTGAAAACAGCTTTGCACTCATCCATAAGTATAGGTATGGATGCCGCTGATGTATTTCCGTGAGAACTTACATTTTTAAGGACTCTGCTGTCATCTATCTTTACTCTTTTTACTATCTGGTCCAATATACGGTCGTTTGCCTGATGCGAAACGAGATAATCTATATCGTCTATCGTCATTCCCGCCTTATCAAGAACCCTTTCTATAGACTCAGGAACCCTGCTGCACGCAAAGCGGAAAACCTTCTGTCCCTGCATATACATCATCTCGCCTTTAGACATTAAAAGGCATCCTTCGTCATCATAGGTATTTTCGTCCGAATACCAGAGCTTTGAGTTTTTCTCTACCACCATTCCCGCACATCCGTCTCCGAACAGTATCGAGGTTCCTCTGTCCTTCGGATCTACATATGTGCTTGTCTGCTCTGCCGCAATAAGTATCGCCTGCTCGTTTTCATTTAAGAATTTCTCGGCAAGTATCATAGATGCGAGAAATCCGGCACATGCCGAATTGATGTCCATGCAGAAGCACCCGTTCGGTATATCAAGTCTTGCGTGTACTCTTCCCGCGATAGACGGCAGGATCAGATCGTTTGTAAAAGAAGAAACAAGAACCATCTTCACCCTGTCTCTGTCAAATCTAAGCTGCTTTCCGAGCCTTACAGCCATATCGGACGGAAGCTCATCGGTAAAATACCTGCTTTTTATCCCCGTTCTGCTTTCGATCCATTCATCCGAAGTATCTATTATCTGCTCGAAGTATGAATTAAATATCTGCCTGCCTGTTTCAAGGCTGCTTACATCACTTACTTTTAATCCCATACTATCCTCTGATCTCTCTGAATTTTTTATATCTTTCTTCTTTTAATTCGTCTCCGGTGCATTCTGCCATCTCATCAAGCTCTCTTCCTATGAGCCTTTCGAGCTGCTTAAGATTGACACCTTCTTCTGTTTCCTCGATTATCTCATCGACTATCCCGAAGCCGTAAAGATCCTCCGCCGTGATCTTCATTATCTCAGCTGCCTTTGGTGCAAGTGCCGCATTCTTCCAGAGTATGGATGCGAAGCCCTCAGGAGAAAGGATCGAATATACCGCATTTTGGAACATGAATATCTTATTTGCGACAGAAAGTGCGAGTGCTCCTCCCGAGCCTCCTTCTCCTATTACTACCGCTATTACCGGCACCGTAAGCGAAGACATAAGCTCAAGGCTTGAAGCTATTGCTTCAAACTGCCCTCTCTCTTCTGCCTCTATTCCGGGATAGGCTCCCGGCGTATCGATAAATGTGATAACGGGTCTTCTGAACTTTTCAGCCTGCCTCATAAGGCGCATGCCCTTCCTGTAGCCTTCAGGCATCGGCATTCCGAAATTCGTCTTTACTCCTTCCTCTATGCCTCTTCCCTTCTGGATACCTATAAATGTGACCGGCTTCTCGTTAAACGAAGCAAGGCCGCCTATGACCGTTTCCGAATCACCGAAGCATCTGTCACCCTTAAGATAGATGATATCTTCAAACAGTCTCTCTATAACCTCTTTTGCCCTTAAGCGATTTTCGGATCTGGCTTTTTTTACTGTTTCATAAGCATTACTCATATTTAGCACCGGTCCTTATATGATGTCTGAGTATCCCTGCGATCGTACTCCTTTGATCTTTTCTCTGACAGATCATATCGACAAAACCGCATTCCTCAAGTTTTTTTGCCCTCTGAAAGCCCTTCGGCAGTTTTTTCTTTATTGTCTGCTCGATAACACGCGGTCCCGCAAATCCGATAAGTGCATTCGGCTCTGCAATGATTATGTCACCTAGTGCCGCAAAGCTTGCCGAAACACCTCCCATCGTGGGATTGGTAAGAACACTTATATACAAAAGGCCCGCCTCGGAGAATCTTCCTACCGCAGCACTTGTCTTTGCCATCTGCATAAGCGAAAATATGCCTTCCTGCATCCTTGCACCGCCCGAAGCGGAAAATACTATCGCAGGAAGCTTATTTTCCGCAGCATATTCAAACATCGATGCAAGCTCCTCACCCATATAGGTTCCGAGGCTTCCCATCAGATATTTTCCTTCAAGGACCGCCGTTATAACAGGATTTCCTTCGATGCTTCCCTGTGCTATGGATATCGCTTCCTTTAATCCGGACTTTTCCTCTTCCTTCCTGCGCTTTTCGGCATACTTAGGGAAAGATATCGGATCCTTTATCTCACTGTTAAAGGTCTTTATCTCATAGCCTTCATCAAGAAGATATTCAAACCTCTCCCTGCCTGACATACGCTTGTTATATCCGCAGTAAGGACAGGTTTTCAGATTCCTGTAAAATACGTTGTAATCTACTATCTTTTTGCAAGCCTCACATCTCAAAAACAGATCCGGAAGCTCGCTTCTTGTTTTTCTCTTTACTTCCCTTTTCTGATGAGGACCGGATCTTATATTTCTTAATGCATTAAGAAGGTCCTTACGCTTGTTTAAGCTGCTCATTTATTCCTCTTTTCCGAAGATGCTCATACCGTCGATCAATTCTTTTTCTTTAGCGGATATATAATTTGTATCTATATTTCCATGGATAAAATCCTTATCAAAAAGGATGGCATATTGAAAGCCGAGATTAGTCATGACACCGTCGATTATCGTTTCCTCAACGGCTCTCCTCATCTTCTTTATCGCATCCATTCTTGTCCTGCCTTTTACGATAAGCTTTCCGATCATGGAATCATAAAACGGAAGTATTTTTTCTCCCTGATAAAGAGAGGATTCAAACCTCGTATCAAGACCTCCCGGAGCAAGGAAAAATGTGACCTCTCCGCATCCCGGTCTGAAATTATCAAACGGGTTCTGGGCATTTATCCTTATCTCTATCGCATGTCCGTCGGCCTTTATATCCTCCTGCTTTACAGAAAGCGGAAGTCCGGAGGCTATGCGTATCTGCTCCTTTATAAGGTTTACTCCCGTAACCATTTCCGTAACGGGGTATTCGACCTGTATCCTTGTATTCATTTCCATGAAGTAATAGTTATCGTTTTTATCAACGATAAACTCGACCGTTCCTGTTCCTTCATAGCCCGAAGCCTTTGCGCACTGCACGGCCGAAGCATACATTTTCTTAAGAAGCTCTTTATCTGCCCTGCTCGGAGACTCCTCTATCATCTTCTGGTTATTTCTCTGTATGCTGCAGTCTCTTTCCGGAAGATAGACAACGTTTCCGAATTTATCCGCCAGTATCTGAACCTCTATATGACGCGGATTTTCGATAAGCTTTTCCATATATATCTCATCATTTGCAAATGAGACCAGTGCTTCCTTTTTGGTGATCTCCCAGAGCGGCAGCAGGTCCTCTTTTTTGTAGACCTTTCTCATTCCTTTTCCGCCGCCGCCCGCCGAAGCCTTTAAAAGCACCGGGAAGCCTATCCTGTCTGCTGTCTCATAGAGCTGTTCCTTAGAAACTATCGCCTCATTGCAGCCGGGTACGACCGGAACCTTGTTCTCTTCCATGAGTGTTCTTGCGGAAAGCTTGTCACCCATCAGCTTTATGACCCTTGATGACGGCCCGATAAGCTTAAGGCCGCAAGATTCCACCTTTTCGGCAAAATCCCCGTTCTCCGAAAGAAATCCGTAGCCCGGATGGATCGCATCGCAGCCTGTCTCTAAAGCTGCCGTCAGGATGTTCGAAACATTGAGATACGAATCCGAGCTTTTACCCGGTCCCACGCATATCGCGCTGTCCGCAAGATATACAACAGGCTGATCCCTGTCGACATCCGAATAGATCGCAACCGTTTCTACTCCGAGCTCCTTGCAGTTTCTGAAGATGCTAAGAGCAATCTCGCCTCTGTTAGCAATTAAAACTTTTCTCAACATTTAGTTTTTCTCCAAAACAAAAAGCACCTGACCAAACTCTACAAGTTCTTCGTTTTTGCACTTTATCTCCTTAACGACACCATCGTAATCCGATCTGATCTCGTTCATCATCTTCATGGATTCGAGAATGCAGAGAACATCTCCTTTTTTGATCTGCTGACCCTCTTTGACAAACGGAGCAGATTCGGGATCCTTTGATTCATAGAAAACGCCTACTATCGGGGATTTTATTTCCTGAAGCTCGCTTGCCGATGCATTGCCCTCAGATTTATTTTCAGCAGAGCCGGCTGTAATATCGGCAGAAGCTCCCGCAGTACTGTTTACTGGTGCCTCGCTCCTCTGCGTCTGCTCATAGGATGAAATTCCGCTCTGTCCCGCAAATGATTCAGAAGACTGGTTTGCTGCAGCCGCACCAAGTCCGACCGTTCCCTTTTCCAATGTCAGCGAATAGTCCGAAATATGTATCTCGAAAAAATTGCTTGAGCTCTTGTCAAATTCAGAGATAAGACTTTTTGTTAATTCCAGATATTTTTCCATGGCATTCGTCCGTTAATTAGCCTGCTTTAAAATGTCACCGACAACCTTGCAGTTTGCAAACTCCTCTTCCGGGATAGTGATTCCGTGTTTTTCCTCAAGGATGATCGAAAGCTCTACCGCATCAAGGGAATCAAGCCCTAAATCCTTCTGAAGATCCGACTCCTCTGTTATCTCGTCTGCACTTACTCCAAAGTTTTCACAAATAATTATCTTTAAATCCTCTAATGTCATTTTTCGTTCTCCTGTTTTCTTAAAATTTTTTAATAAAAATAATTTAGTTAAAAGTTTTTAGCTATTATTTTTTAACGATTTTATTCTATAAGACCGCCTGTGTCAAGAAAAAAATAATTTATGGCATAAAAAAGAAGCATGATCCCGGATCAGTTACCGAAATCATGCTTCTTATATTTAAAAATTATTCTTTAAAGCTCTT
>OQVT01002675.1_pt1 | contig 11489 bp, 13 predicted proteins | sample 1691561 | NCBI WGS metagenome assembly OQVT01 (sample SAMN03418260, study PRJEB22391) | human gut metagenome | biome: human-gut; feature: organic feature; material: feces | host: Homo sapiens | place: Tanzania | collected 2013-01
AGACGTTGTGCTTGCTAAGCGTGCAGGTCTGCTGCATGATATCGGCAAGGCAATTGACCATGAGATGGAAGGCTCTCACGTGGAAATCGGCGGCGAAATCGCTAAGAAGTTCCGCGAGTCCGAGCTTGTTATCAACGCTGTTCTGGCGCATCATGGTGACTGCGAGCCGAAGAGCGTGGAGGCAGTTCTGGTATCCGCTGCGGACGCAGTTTCTGCTGCTCGCCCTGGTGCTAGACGCGAAACGCTGGAAAGCTATCTGAAGCGCCTGACTCGTCTGGAGGAGATTTCCGAATCCTTCGATGGTGTTGAAAAATGCTATGCTGTACAGGCTGGCCGCGAAATCCGCATCATGGTTAAACCTGATGTGATTGACGATGCTTCTGCCGTACTGCTGGCGCGCGATATCTCGAAAAAGATTGAAGCTGAGATGGAATATCCCGGCCAGATCAAGGTGGTTATTATCCGCGAAACCCGCGCTGTTGATTACGCAAAATAAAATATCAGCATAAGCTGAAGACTCCCGTTGCCAAGAGGCAGCGGGAGCTTTAAATTTCACAGAAAAGTTTCATTTGCATCTGTAGCAGCTATAGTACAAAGAATGTTTTGTGAGTATAATATAGAAAAACAAAGAAGTATTGAGTTGTTGGCGGAAAGGAATAATCATTAATGAGTTTTGAAGAATTTCCCTTAACTGAAGAGCTGCAAAGGCTGGAAGGCGCAGATAATCTGCAGAAGATACAAAAGTATTATCAGCCCTATGATGATGTGAGCGATTTCGGCCTGGGCGTTTACCGTGTGGTGCTCGACGAATGCGGTCTGCCAAAGGATATGAAGCTTGCTTATGCCAATGAGTATTTACATAGAACCTATGTCATGCGGGACGCCCAGAGCTACAGCGATTTTCTGGGCAAATCCTATATGGAGATTGCACAGGGGACGTCGCTGCGCTGGCTGGATATTGCTTATAGGGCAGCATGGCTGGGCAGAGTTATTCATGATAACATCTACGCTGCTGTGGTGAATAAGTTTGTGAAATATACGGCGAAGCGTGCCTTTGCACCCGGCTATGTGCTGTTTACGGTCAGCTTCATCGAGGAAAACCCTGCGTTAGAGGAAAATGTTCAGCGCACGTGGAAAACAGATGATGCGATTGTGAATGTGGCGCGGATTCTGCGTATGCCGGAGAAGATGGAGCATAATATTGAGAATGCGCTGGCGGAGATAGCACGCCTTTTGCATCCGAGCAATCTGTATATTGTTGAGCATAAGGAGGTACGCAAGTGCTCCTATGAATGGCTTGCTCCTGGTGCCGAGCCGGTTAAGCATACGGTAGGCAGGATTTCGGTTCCGTTGGTACACTCAGCCTGGAGTAAATTTACAGATAAGGGCGCCGGTGCTTGGGTTGTCGCTACAGGCTTGCCGTGGTTCTGTGGTCCCTGTGCTCTGCGAAAAGCCTTGCGAACCTCACTCTGCATGTCCTTGTCTATGGTCGTACAGTGCTTGCACATCACTTTGAACGCCTCGGCCGTAATGTAGTACACTACACCCGTCGGGCTTTCGTAGCCCTTGCCAAAGCCTCGGTTTACCGTTCTGCCGCATCTGAAAATGACACTACCAGGGCGCACGAAATATTTTTTCATACGCTGAATGCTCTCACAAACATAGCGGTGTTCACGCCCTTGCAGCTTTGCGAGTGTGAGCGACGAAACCACACGTCTGCCGTTGTAGTCCTCGATGATGATGCCGTCCTCTGTTGTGGTGGCTGGCTGCTCTGCCTGGCGCTTTCTGCTCTTGGCTGGCGGCATAGCTGCCACGCGTGCATCAATCGCCGCCTCCTCTCGCTCCTCACGCTCCAGAAGCTTCTCGTACTCGATGGCTTCCTTTCTGTCGTGCTCCTCAATGGCTTTCGCCATCTGCTCGGCTCTTATCTTAGCCTCCATTTCGTTGAACGCCTTGATGTATGCCTCTTTCCACTTCGCTGCCGTCTTTCCGGTAAAACCCATAACAAGAAACATGAAGCCATCACGGGTAATGTAATACATTGGCAACTGCTTTTTGATGTTGCCATTTTGGTAGTCGATTTTAGAAAGCGCAAAATTTCGCTCTCTAAATTCTTCGCTGCAATCCAACGACTTAACGGCTTTCAGAACATCTTTGTGCTGTTTGCCGAAAACCTCCGCTACTCTCATAGATGTAGTAACGGCGTGCTCGTTTTCTACTGCTACCAAACTTAACTCTTGGTCGGTGGGTGCAACCTGCACCACTTCCGTTACCTGCTCTACAGGATTTTGATTTGATACGTTACTTGACATCGCATTTGTATTTTAGCAAAAACAAAAAGGCCGTGCTACGTGTTGCTAAGGCTTCAAATGCGAACACCTCCGGGGCATTTCTGCTACCCGACACGGCACGGCTATCTCTTTATATAGAAATATCCTATTAATTTTATTATGGTATGGATACAAAAATAGCCGCTACGTTACGGTGAACGGCGGCAACATCTGTACCGCATTTGAATTTTAAGCACTGCAAAGATACATAAAAAAGTTTAAAGCACCAAAGATTTTCGGCAAAAAGTTACTTACTTATACCGATTTTTTGTATTTTTGCACTCAAATTACAATTTTTAAGTATTTAGAACATGAAACAATTACTTATATCACTTGCCTTTCTTGCCCTCGGAATGTCGGCAAAGGCCCAGTATGTGACAAACCTCGACGAAATAGAGTTGTTGGGCACCTGGAATGTAACCACCACAAATGGCGAGATAATGGTATCGGGACACCCCGAAACAGTAGCGTCCATAACTTTCAATGACGGCCGGAACTCGTTTATGTCTTTTGAAAGTAACAATGCCACCATAATACCAGTCTATACCGTCGGCGGTACTGCTACAGGACGTTATACCCTGCATCTGATAAGAAGATACGAATATAATTCCGACTATACCAGTCTTTCGTCTCTGAACTTTGAGGTTTACCAATTCGGCAACAACACCATGACGCTGCGCACCTACGACAAAAGCGTAACCATAAAATTGGAAAAGCAAACCGCTTCGTCTGTTTCCTCTGTCAAGGCTGACGCAAAGGCAAGCGGCAAAGCCTACACCCTCGATGGCATGACCGCCACCGACACGACAAAGGGCATCATCATTCAGAACGGCAAAAAGAAGATACGCAAATAAACAAACCCCGATAAGTGATTGAACCTATCGGGGTTTGTTTATTAGAAGTTGATTCCGAACCAACCTAAAATAGAATTTGCCACTGATTTTATCGGGTTCGCATTTCTGATGAACATCAAAATAAAACTGATGATCCATCCCAAAGCATAAAGAGCCTTTAGTAAAACGCCCTTTCTGACCGACCAACTGATTTTATCGTAGTTATCTTCAAACAGATTATCCATCTGTTTTAAATAACCTATAGCGTCCCTAAATAGGTTTTTCGCTTCTTCCTTATCCTTGGTCTCCGTTTTTCTCGCTTCTTTATTGCTATCTTTTGCCAACTTATGCAACCGCTTGTATTCCTTGTAAAACTCGCCGTTGTCAATATCCTGCAATTTGCCGAATATCTTTGGTATGAGGTGCGTGCGTGACAAATGGCTGCCATATCTATACCAAATGTATTTGTAACAATCCAATAGGCAACGGTCATAATGCCCCTTTGCCTTTTTAAGTTGTCCAGATACATATACCTCCCAGTCGGGGGCTTCCAATGGGTAACTCAGGCATCGCGCCAAATGATCCTGCGCCGCCCTAATCTCATTAAGGAACGGCACCGGGAATTTGTGGTACTCGGATTCTATAAAGATTATAGCGTCCCTTATGTCATTGTTGTATAGTTCATAAATTTCCTGCTGCCCCTTGTAAAGCAGCTCTAACTTTTCATTTTTATCCATTAAAACAGTAGTTTCATCACAAGCGTATCAACAAATCTTGGCTTCAAAGAAGTCAAAAAGCGACTTACGCCCAAAAGCACATTGCCTCGGGTGTGTAATCCTGCGCTCTCGCCGTTGTCGTACTTCATACGTGCACGTTTTGTAGGCTTGGCTGTACGGATTAATTCGTTATAATACTGATTTGCCATAATTATTTAATAAGATAGACCGCCTATAAAGACGGCTGTATTACGCATTTGATATGCGCAATTTCAATTTAATTGTGCAAAGATAACGCTTTTCTCCGAAATATCGGCTTTTTCGCTTGGTTAGTTACTTACTTATATGGTATTTTAACACAAATCGGGGCAAATTTACCCAAAATTCACCAAAAACGCCAAATTATCGGTACAGTAAACGACGATTTCCATACGGCAAACCGCCGATAACCGTACCGATAATCTCACGGCTCACCCAGGGCGTCCACTATCAGGCGCACTTGCGCCGGTGTAAAACTGCGGCTGCGCTCTGTGTAACCAATGGCGGCAAGCTGCTCCATAAGCCCGGGGTATAGGTGCATCCATCGGCGGAATTTCTTCCACGCCGATTCGGGCATGATGCAATTACAGTACTTTGCCGCAAGTTCCATGCGGCCGTACTCCCTTATCTTGAAATTATCTTTGTTCTGTTCCATGGGTGCAAAAGTAAGGAAAACAAACGTGAAAATACAATTAATCGCTGCCTACAACAGACGGTAACAGGACACAACGGCACGCATCCGGATTCTTGCCAAAAATGGCTGCTATCTTTGTGGCGGCAATAGTGCCAAACAACCTTTTAAACGCAAAAAGTATGATACGTTACAAGAAGTACAAAAGCAATCAGACGGGCGTAACCAAAAACAAGTGGTACGGCCGTGCCGTTACCGAACTTATGGAGTTTGAGGAATTCGTAAAGCACATGGCAAACCATCACTGCGTGTTCGGTGAGTCCACAATCCGCGGCGTGCTGATCGAGATGCAGATTTGTATGCGTGAGCTGCTGTTGGAAGGCAAGGCGGTACGCCTCGACGACCTCGGCATCTTCCGCATTGGCCTGGAAACCTCTGCGGCTACCACCGCCAAGGAGTTTACCGCCGACAACATCAAGGCTGTGCGCCTTAATCTCTATCTCGGCAAACGTTTCCGTGCCGCTGACCTCTACAAAGATGCCAAGTTCCGTGAGGCTGGCAAGTATGATGGTGGCGGCGACGATGGCGGCGAGACTGCCGACACCCACGATGAGGGCGGCAATACCAATGGCGGCAACACCAGTGGCGGCAATATGTCGGATGGCGGCGGCTCCACCGATGATTCAAACTATGTTGAGCTATAGTAATGGCTTCTGTAATTAGTGGCGAAATATCGTCAATAATGCCGTTTTTTGGCGTTTTGGCGGCATTTCGCCACTTTTCCGTATAGTTTTACCTCTCGTAGGTGTAAAGTAGCCCTAAAGTCATTAAAAGCGTTATCGCTCCATCTATCTTGCGGTATTGTGACACTTTGAGCGGCTTTTTGTTCTCCAGATTGTCGGTATCTATCACGCAATTCTCCAAACAGAAAGCGTTAATAGGGTTGTCGTTAAACTCTATCTTTACCGGGTCACTCCATGCAAGCATCTCAAAACTTTCAACTGGTAGGTTAAAGTTTCCGTAGGTCTGACTAAATGGGGTTAGCACGTTCCTCGCTCCGACTGACTTTAAGATACTCGTTAGCTCCTGCGCCTTGTAAGCATCATAGCCGATACGGATAATATTAACCAACTTACTGCGCCTTAGTATATCCTCGGTAATCATCGCCGTGTCTATCTTCTGCCCTTTGCAGAAAATAAGATACCCTTTTTCGTTCCAAAGCCTATAAAGCTGCTCGTTGGGGTGTCCCTTTAACGCTCCCTCCGGGAAATAGTAATCAGTATGCGTGTAAAACTTCTTAGTGCCCGATAGGTACACGGTATAAGATACTGCGCTGAAATCATCATGCACCGACAAATCAAACGCCACGGCACAATCTGGGCGGCCCTGCACCTGATCTATACAGAAATTGCCCAATAATTCTTTTGCCTTTTCGTGGGTAAACCACGTTTTTTCGTCGTTTATCGTGAAAATATTAAGCAATTTCGTGCGAAAAGCCAACATATTTTCGGCTGATAACTGGGCGGTCTGATACTCATTTTCGTAGTAGTCCGGTTGCACAGTGATACCCAAATGTGGCTGCACCTTTGCCCACGTCTCCGGGCTGTCCTCTGCATCGTCCACATCAGGCATGAAGATAGATGCAAACATGGTGTCGCTTTCCGCTTCGCCTCGTAGTACTGCCATCACTCCGTCAAGTTCGTGGGCAAATGGGCCATCTACCACATCGCTTGCCGTTGTGATAATGATAGTTAGCGGCTCACGCCTTGGCCCCATTGATGTTGTCAATACGTTTTTGAGGTCTGCGCCGTTCTTGCCTGCCGTGTTTCGGGCTTGGGCGTACTCGTCCATTATCACCAATGAGGCAAACAAACCATCTTTGGTTTTGGCGTTGGCCGTCAAACATTGTATGAGGCTATCACGTCCACGGTCTTTGAAAGTAATCTTTTCACGATTAACCCTAAAGTGCTTTTCTTTTGGGTCAATATCAAACATGATGTTTCGTATCTCATCAAAACAGATTTTCGCCTGATCGTAGCTATTTGCGCCTACGTATGCCTGGGCGTTGTTATCACCGAAAAGCATATCATAAACCGCCAAAGCTGCGCACGATGTCGTTTTACTGAACTTTCGGGGCACGAATAGGTAGGCGGTACGTATCAGTCTGCGCCCATCGGCTCGGGCAAAGCCGTAGATATTGGCAAACTGGTAGGCTTGCACCGGGGTTAGCTTATAGCGTGTGCGCCCTCGGATGCCACTAAACCGCAAAGCCTCGTAGAACTTGAAAAAACGCTTTACTCGCTTGGGCTTCCAATCGTACTTATCAAGCATCTGCAAAAAACGTCTTACTCCCAATATCTCATACAGGTTGTGTGCGTCTGGGTGGTCTATCACTCCAAACACATAATCGCCGATACGCTTATCTGTTTCGATAAGCGCACGGCGGTAGCGGTCGGCGTATTTACTGCGCCCCTGCTGCAACTGCTCCGATACCTCGGCTTTCAGTTGCCGAAATCTTCCTTTCTCTTCCTCTGTCATTCGTCACCCTCCTGCATCGCTGCCATAAAGTCGTTAAAACTATCGTTGTCGCTCTTTCGTTCCTTGCTCTCGGTGTTCATGCCCAAAGCCCTTAACGCTTTCTGTCCCTGCTGCAACAACTCGATATATAGCTTTTCTTTCGGGTCGATCGTCTTGCGTTCGTTACCCTCACGGCTATACTCCACGTTTACGGCCTGGTGTCCGTCTGCCATGATCTCATCGCCCAAAATGTCGGCACGTACCAACAACTTAGCCGTAATGTCCACTTGGTATGTAAGTTCGGCGGTATATTTGCCTTGCTTTTTTAGCAACTTCACGATATACGCTTTCTTACTCTTTATCTTGGCGGCTATCTTCTTGTTGTCTTCCTCGGCGGTGGACGGCTCCGGCAAAGTCTGGCTAACTGGCAATGGGTCGGCGGTCTTTGGCTGCGCCTTGTCGCTATACCCTCGTTTCTTGCCCTTGGTCTTCAGGTAGAAGATAATAGCCGTTGTGTCGTTGGCGTTAATCGACTGCATCAACTTGCTTTCAACAAAATCTACCTGCGTCTCGGTGATCTCATCTACTTTCTCCCTAAACTCCGGGTCGGCGTTGTACCATCGGTAATAAGTACTGCGCCCTATGCCTATCGCCTCGCACGCTGTGGCTATGATGCCGTAGCCATGCGCCAAAGCCTCCAAAAACTTTTCTTTCTTTTCTTCCATACTGCGTTACTTTTCAAATGAGCGGATGCCGTCGAAGTAGTCTTTGTAAAACTCAAACAGTCCCTTATCAACTGTTATACTTCCCTGTTCCGTTCTTGGGTTAGTGTTAATGTTTGCGCTTGTCTGTATGCCGAAATAAAAGCCCTCATCGTAGTTGCACCCTGCGTATATCTTGCTGTGGTTCTTGAATACTGCGGCACGTCCTGCCTCTGGGTGTTCCTGATAGAACTTTTGCACCATCTGCCATTCAATCTTATAGCTGCCCGGGAATATCTCGCCCAAATACATATCAAGTTTCTTAATGTGCCCTTGCTCGTACCATTGCCGTACCTGCAAAATATCCTCTGCCGCCATGCACCATGTAGATAACAAACAATAGTCCAAATCGTGCTGATTAAGCACCACTTTCAGGTAACTAAGGCTATCCACGTCCCCGGCGGTGATAAAATTGTAGGTGGTATGGTCTTGCAGCTTGACGTACTGCATTGCCTCCAATAACTTGACCTCGCTAAATGCCCGGCGGTATTCGTAGCGTTGCGATAACTCGGTACACTCCTTTGTACGTCTATGCGCTCGCTTTGCCTGGGCGGTTGCCTCGGCTGTGGTTTCTTCCGGCTCCACCTCATCGGGTGGGGGGGCTTGGGTCTGACCTGCGCCAAAGCTGCCAAATCCAAAGCCTGTTCCGTCTTGGTTTCCAAACTTCATAAATATTGCTTTTTATTATTACACACGTGGGCGTTTTTATATCGTGCCAAATATGCCGGGGCTTCGCATCTGGGCAAAATCCCCCACGGCCAAAAAATCGGCTCACGTGTGGAAAAGGGGGTTGGTGAGGTTTAACCGGGGGTGTACCCCATTTAAAAAATAGGCCCCCGGGTCTCACCTTGCAACCTCATTTCAAAAATTTATTCACAAATCTTTTCAGGTGCTCTTTGGCTCTGTTCTTTGCCTGAACTTTGCCACACCTGCCCATATCCGTATGTACCTTAACGTGGCACTCGTGGCATAGGGCTTTGAGGTTAAAGTAATCAAACATTAGGCGTTCTTTTTCCTGCCTCGTTAGTCCGTCCTCAACCGGGATAACGTGGTGTACCTCGGTGGCTGCTGCCACTCTGTCCAATTCCTCGCACCTCTCGCATAGTGGTGTATCGTTGAGTTTGTCACGTCTCAATCGTAACCACTTGGCTGTATGTATCAGCCTTATGTAATCTTTATCCTTTGCCATACTCTAATATTCGTCTTTGATGGTTATTGTTGTGTGATACTTCCTTACCAAATAGTTGAGGCTATCCAACAAAGATTGCTGTACGCCCTGCTTACCGCTTAGCGCCGTGTTGGCTCTCTCATCTACGGTGTTGGCACAAATCAGCTTATACACCTGTACTGGGTGCTGCTGCCCCTGTCGGTGTAATCGTGCGTTAGCTTGTTGGTATAACTCCAGATTCCAACCTGTACCAAACCATACGATATAGTGCCCACCTTGCTGCATATTCAAGCCAAACGCCGTGCTCATCGGGTGGGCCAATAGTACGTCTATCTTTCCGGCGTTCCATTCTCTCAACTCCTTTTCACCCTCGTATGACTTGACGGTATAGCCTTTCAGTTTCTTGGTGATACGTGTTACATCATGCTTGAACTGATAGAAGACTAACACATGATTGCCGTTTGCAGCTTCCACGATCTCGGCTAACTTATCCAACTTCTCATCGTGTATTTCGTGTACGTCCTTGGCTTCATCGTATATCGCACCGTTGGCAAACTGGCTTAACTTATTCATCAGCCCGGCGGCACTATTCGCTAAGATATTGGCATTTTCTCCGGTATGCAATTCGGTAAACTCCAAAACCTTTTCTTTCTCAAACTTGTTGTATGCCTCCATCACCTTTGGCGACAAAGTAAGTTTGGTTTCGTGGGTGATCATGTCCGGCAACTGCAAATAGTCCTTTGCCTGCATTGATAGACAAATATCAGAAATCTTGTTTTTGATGATGTCCTCACACCCCTTTTTGATGTCGCAACGTACTATTACGTTGTTCCACTTGTGGGTCTCAAAATAGGTTTCACGATACTTCGTTACGCTCTTGCCCAAACGTTCGCCCACGTCTATACAGTACATTTGTGCCCATAGGTCTATCAGTCCGTTAGGTGCTGGCGTTCCTGTAAGTCCGATAACTCTATTAACCGTTGGTATGGCTGTACGCATCGCCTTAAATCGGTTGCTTTTTGAACTCTTGAAACTTGTTAGCTCATCAATCACCAACACGTCAAACGGCAACTGACCGCGTATCTTTTTACGGGTCATGACGAGCTTACGACCTTCACCGTTCCTCACGGCGTTACCGAAATTCCGCAGGCGGCTTTCTTGATTTGTAAATCGCTTCAGCGCGTAACTCTTCACGATAACGTGACAAAAATCGGCGACGGCGCATTCCTCGGCTGTGAAAATTTAAAACAGATGTATATTTCAAAAAATGTTACGCAGATAGGCTCGTTTGCGTTTCCCGGCATGGGCAGCGGTGAGAACGGCGAAAACACCGGCGATTTTAAAATAATCACAGATTCCGGCTCGGCGGCAGAGAGCTATGCCGAAAAAAACGAAATCAAATGCGAAACGGCAAATAATTAAAGGACGGTTACCATGCAATACAGAACAGAAAAAGATTCAATGGGTGAGATGCTTGTCCCGTCAGATAAATACTGGGGTGCGCAAACTCAAAGAAGCTATCAGAATTTTAAAATAGGCGAAGAAAAAATGCCGCGCGAAATTGTTCATGCTTTCGGCATTTTAAAAAAGGCGGCGGCCGGGGCGAATAACGAGCTCGGCAGGCTCTCGGACGAAAAGTATGCCTATATAAGCAAAGCTTGCGACGAGGTTATAGACGGCAGTCTCTCATCGCATTTCCCCCTTGCCGTGTGGCAGACCGGCAGCGGTACGCAGTCAAACATGAACGCGAACGAGGTAATAGCCAACAGAGGCAACGAGCTTGCGGGCAAAAAACTGCTTCATCCCAATGACGACGTCAATATGTCGCAAAGCTCAAACGATACTTTTCCCACGGCAATGCACATCGCCGCGGTTATAAGCATAGAAGATTCTCTTATCCCTGCGGCGCAAAAGCTTATAGAGACTTTTAAAAGACTTGAAGAAGAAAACGCCGATGTTGTAAAAAGCGGACGCACGCATTTGCAGGACGCGACGCCCATAAAATTTTCGCAGGAGATAAGCGGCTGGCGAACAATGCTTGAGAAAACCTGCGATATGCTAAAAGCGGCTTTGCCGAATCTCAAAGAGCTTGCACTCGGCGGCACAGCGGTCGGCACGGGGCTTAACGCACCCGAGGGATTCTCGGAAAAGGTTGCGGAAAAGGTCAGCGGAATAACCGGCAAGGATTTTGTGAGCGAAAACAATAAATTCCACGCGCTCACATCAAAGGACGCAATTGTTTTTGCCCACGGTGCGATAAAGGCAATGGCGGCGAATCTTATGAAAATCGCAAACGATATAAGATGGCTCGCGAGCGGTCCGAGGTGTGGTCTCGGTGAGATTTTTATTCCCGAAAACGAACCGGGCAGTTCGATTATGCCGGGCAAAGTCAACCCGACCCAGTGTGAGGCTGTGACAATGGTTGCGGTGCAGGTTATGGCAAACGATTGTTGCTCTGATGCAGGCGTGCATGGAACAGCCGGAATATGAGGGA
>OQVT01002676.1_pt1 | contig 11484 bp, 9 predicted proteins | sample 1691561 | NCBI WGS metagenome assembly OQVT01 (sample SAMN03418260, study PRJEB22391) | human gut metagenome | biome: human-gut; feature: organic feature; material: feces | host: Homo sapiens | place: Tanzania | collected 2013-01
ATCAACAATCTCCTGATCCAGAATCAGGTAGCCAACTCTTCTGTCCACATCAAATGCTCCGTTTTGTGAACGCATATAGTTTAGCCAACTGAGAATAAGCTTGATGTTATAATCATTTAACGAATATCCCAAAAACAACACAATATGGTCCGTCAGCAACGATTTGATGAAGAGTTCAATTAATACGTGTTTTTGCGAATAGTCTAAGTAGTCTTGCTCTTTTAGAACAATGCTGGAAGCATCGGAAAGATCCCCGTGCATTTTAATGATGTACTTTCCTCTGTCCGCATTCAGCAAATCCTTATCGTAAACAATCACCTGATATTGCTCACAAAATATATTTTTCGAGGATTCAAGCAACTGGTCATAATTCGTGGTGATAATATGTGCCGGATTGATATCAAAAATCGCTGACGACAAAGGTGCATCTGCCGTCACAGCGGGAATGCTTTCGTTTAATATACGATAGTATAATTCTTGATCCTTGTTAAACACATGCTGCGGTACCTTTAGAAGTTCATCTGTCGAAAAATCATCTTTCAATAAGCAGGTGTTTTCACAGCTTTCTAATCTATGTCTGCAAGTATCACACCTCGAATAATCAATCGCCTTTGCCATATTTTGAATCAAGGCATTCCAACTGGGCATTCCGTCTACATTGCAAGACACTCCCGCACCTACAAAAATAACCAGTTTTCCTTGCTCGGCTTTTTCTCTGAACATGCTGATATAGTTGAGCAGTTCATCGTTGCCCATAAACACATTCACCTTCTTTATCTATGTGGTGTAGTAAGAAAAATGTTTGATATGTTTTATTATACTGCAAGCTATTGCTCTTGGCAACGCTTTGCTACAATAGCCTCAACACCGACAAAGAAGCTGAGGCTATGCCAATCACCTATTCAACTGAACTCAAAGTCAAAACCATCCGCCATTATGAAAAGGGCGAGTCAATCAAAGCGCTAAGTCAAGAGTTTCACATCTCGCAAAGCACCCTGTACCAATGGCGCAAAGAATACTGCTCGATCAAAACGCCCAACCATACCTACACGCCTGCTGAATTCGATGCCATCTCCCGCCGCCTGCAAAAGCTGGAGCATCATATGGAGATCATTCGCCAGACCGAGTATCTGTCGAATATACCCTTGCAGAAAAAGCTTGCCACTCTTGAGGAACTCTATCATCGACCGGGCAATCCTTTCAGTGTCCATGAGCTGTGTGACGCTCTTGATGTGGCAAGAGGGACCTTCTACAACCACATCTTCCATAAGGCGGACAGAAGCCAATACCAAGAGGAACAAGCTCAGCTCATGCTGAAGGTCAAGCAGGTATTTGATGACAGTGAGCAGCGCTTTGGCGCGGAAAAGATACGCATCGTTTTAGCTGAGAGCGGCATTCGTGTTGGTAAAAAGCGCATTTCCGCCATTATGCAGGAGTTAGGCCTATGCAGTGTCTGGACAGATGCAAAAAAGCAGTTCAAGCGCAAGCAACAATATGCAAAACAAAATCTGCTGAAACGGGAGTTTTCGGCAGAGCATCCAAATCAGATATGGGTCAGCGATATTACATACTTCAAGGTCAAAAGCTACTGGGTCTGTCTCTGTATCATTCTGGATCTATACTCCCGCAAGGTTATCGGCTGGCGGGTATCAAAGCATATGAGTACACATCTGGTCACCGCAACCTTCAAAACCACTTATCAGGAGCGAGGGAGACCGCAGAACCTGACCTTTCACAGTGACAGGGGTAGCCAGTATGTTTCAAAAACGCTGACCGGTCTGTTTCAACAGTACGGTGTAAAGCAATCTTTCTCTGCAACGGCCAGGCCACTGGATAACGCCGTGGCTGAGACTTTCTTTTCCTCCTTCAAACGGGAGGAGGCTTACCGAAAAGACTACACCTCCGAACAACATTTTCGTAGGAGCGTGGAGGAGTATATTTGGTTCTACAATGAGGTGCGCCCCCACCAGACGCTGAACTACAAGACGCCGCAGGCTTTTGAGGACGCATACAAGCCTGCTTTATCGGAAAGTAGTGTCTAAATAGCCGCCATGCATAAAAATATTAGTTTTGCGTTTGGAGCGTTTTGGAGAATCGGTGCCTTGACATGAAAAAGCGGAAAGCTCCATATTGCAAGACTTCTCGGATATGACAAGTCCCACTTTTCGATAAAATAGTTCGAAAAGCGGGACTCATTCATATGGTACGCCCGACTGGATTCGAACCAGCGGCCTTTAGAGTCGGAGTCTAACGCTCTATCCAACTGAGCTACGGGCGCATATTGGGTTGTGGGTTTCTGCGATAGTCGTCAAATAGTAGTCAACGACCACGCATTTTTTCTCTGCCGCTCCCGCAAACGCAGGTGCGGCAAGGCTTTGCGCCATATCTCAACTGGAGACACCTGAAATGTCGGAGTCTAACGCTCTATCCAACTGAGCTACGGGCACATATACATCTTGTCAACAAATGAATTATACCAATTCAAACGCCGTTTGTAAAGTCCTAATTTCAAATATTCCATAAACAATTTGGATTGTTTTTCCGCAGCCCTCATGTTAAAATACATCATATAATCACAAGGGGGATATTTTTATGGTCTATACCTCGGAATATGCTTCTCCGCTGGGAAGTATCGCTCTCGCCTGCGATGACAATGCCATCATCGGTCTGTGGTTTAGCGGTCAAAAATATTTCGGCAGCACCCTCCCGATGCACACAGAGGCGAAGGCGCATCCTCTGCTGCAGGATGCGCGGCGCTGGCTGGATATTTATTTTTCCGGTAAAGACCCCGGCTTTCTCCCGCCCCTGCGCTATGATTCCACACCCTTTCGCAAGGCTGTGTGCGACATCATGCTTACCATTCCCTACGGCCGGACCATGACCTACGGGCAGATTGCCCGGGAGCTGGCCCGGCAGCAAGGCCGGGAAAAGGTATCCGCCCAAGCCGTGGGCGGCGCGGTGGGGCACAACCCCATTTCCCTGCTCATTCCCTGCCACCGAGTGGTGGGCACCGGCGGCAGCCTCACCGGGTATGCCGGCGGCATAGATCGCAAGATGCAGCTTCTCCGTCTGGAGGGCGCAGATATGAGCCGTTTTTTCGTGCCCCAAAAAGGAACCGCACTCTGATAGAGCGTCCCGCTTCCCATCTGTGCAGAAGCTATGGGACTCCCGGCCCATAATAAACGCTCTATTCCATAAATAATCCAAGGCTGACGGGTCAATAACCTGCCAGCCTTGGATTTTATACGAGAATGGGCTTAGACTTACCGCTGACCCTTGTCGTAAGGAATACCCTCTGCCTTCGGTGCCCGGGACTTCTTGGATGTGAAGGCCAGCACCACCAGGGAGATGATGTAGGGCATCATGTTGTACACCTGGCTGGGGATGTTCAGCACTCTGAGGAAGTCAAAGCCCGTGTACACATTGGACAGCGCCCGGAACATGCCGAACAGTAGCGCCGCTAGGGCAATGCGTGTAGGCTTCCACTGGCCGAAGATCATAACGGCCAAAGACAGGAACCCGAAGCCTGCCACGCCGTACTCAAACCGCCACTCGGACACGCCCGCGGTGATAAACACGATACCGCCCAGACCGCCCAGCACGCCCGAAATGAGCACACCGGCCCAGCGCATCTTGTACACGCTAATACCCACGGAGTTAGCCGCCTGAGGGTGCTCGCCGCAAGCCATGAGCCGCAGACCAAACCGGGTCTTATACAGCAGGACATAGGACACAATCAGCAGAATCAGCGTCACCAGCATAAACCAGCTAAATTCGAACGAGCCGATGTTCACCAAAAACGATCTCTTAGCACCGGCGAACTGGATGGTAGAGGACACATCATCAGGATTGGCCGCCGTATTGATGGCCTTCACGATGACGGTAGCCCCAGCAAGGCCCAGCATATTCAACGCCGTACCCACAATGGTTTGGTCTGCCTTAAAGTTGATGCAGGCCACGGCCAGCAGGCTAGAGTAAATCAAGCCCACTAGGGCCGCCGCCAGCAGCACCACCAGCAGCATCGCAATAGGCGTGGAGTTTGTGGGCATATAGCGCATAGCCAGTGCGCCGCCCAGGGCACCCATAATCATCACGCCCTCCAGGCCCAGGTTGATAACGCCCGAATGTTCCGAGAAGCAGCCGCCCAGTGCCACCAGGATCAGCACGGAAGCGAAAGTCAGTGTATATTGCAGCAGCAGTACCATTACTGATCGCCTCCTTTCCCGGTGTTTGCATCAGCAGGCGGCGTTTCGCTCTGCTCCTTTTCCTTCAGCGTAGCCTTTTCCTCCCGCTTGCGGATGCCCACATTCATGGCGTACTTAATAAACAGCACGAAGCCGCACAGATAAATGATTAGTGAGGAGATCAGGTCGGAAATCTGTGCACAGTACATACTCTTGTCCACATACGCGCCGCCGGCGGTGATATGCTGGATGAAGAAGGAGGCCAAAATGGTCCCGAAGGGATTCAGTCCGCCCAGGAAAGCCGCCGCAATACCGTTAAAGCCCATGCCAGGCACGGAGGAGGTAGAACACTGCCACTGTTCGTAACCGGTGAGGTACAGCATAGCCGCACCCAGACCGGCCAGTGCGCCGGAGATGACCAGGGTGAGGATGATGTTTCTCTTCTCGGCCATACCGCAGTATTTGGCGGCGTTCTTGTTGTTGCCGGTGGCCCGCAGCTCGTAGCCGAAGCGGGTCTTTTCCAGCACCACCCAGACCAGGATGGCGATGACTACCGACAGCGGCAGCGCCAGGCCCACATACTTGTTGTCATTGAACAGCGCGCCCAGGCCCAGAGAGGGCAGGATGGCGCCGGGGTTGGTGTCCGCCAGCACCACGGTGTAGGGGCTGGCCACCTCCTTGACGTTGGTCAGGAGCATATTGGTCAGGTAGAGGACGATCCAGTTCAGCATGATGCCGGAAATGACCTCGTTGACGTTGCAGTAGGACTTCAGCAGGCCGGAGACAGCACCCAGCAGGGCGCCGCCCACCATGGCCAGCAGCATACAGGGCAGCCAGCTCCAGCCCCACGCCAGCGCGGCGTACAGGCTCAGGGCCACACCGGCGCAGTACTGGCCGGCGGCGCCGATGTTGAACAGGCCCACCTTGTAGGCGAACAGGATGGCCAGTGCGCACATCAGCAGCGGCGCGGTCTTGACCAGCGTGTTGCCCAGGTACTTCAGCTGGGTGTCGGAACGGCTGTACGTCAGGAAGTTCTTCATGACGGTGGCGATGGCCTCTCCGGCGCCGTTGGGGTTGATGAACAGCAGCACGATGTAGCCGATGAGCATGCCCAGCACCACGCAGATCAGAGAGGCCAGCAGGGACTGGACGCCGCTGTTTTTCAGGAGATTCTTTTTCATGCCGTCACCTCGTCTCTCTTGGCGCCGGCCATGTACAGGCCCAGCTCCTCCTGGGTGGTCTTTTTCGGGTCAAGCTCGCCCACGATCTCGCCCTCGTACATGACGAGGATGCGGTCGGGCACGTCCATGACCTCGTCCAGCTCCAGCGATACCAGCAGGACGGCCTTGCCCTTGTCCCGCTCGGACACCAGCTGCTTGTGGATATACTCGATGGCGCCCACATCCAGACCGCGGGTGGGCTGCACCGCCACCAGCAGCTCGGGATCGCGGTCGATCTCACGGGCCACGATGGCCTTCTGCTGGTTGCCGCCGGACATGCTGCGGGCCGCGGTGACGGGGCCCTGTCCGCTGCGGACATCGTACTGCTCGATGAGCTTTTCCGCGTATTTGCGGATGTTGTCCCGGCGGAGGAATCCGGCCTTGTCGGTGAACTCCGGCTCGAAGTACCGCTGGAGCACCAGATTGTCCTCCAGCGAGTAGTCCAGCACCAGACCGTGCTTGTGGCGGTCCTCGGGGATGTGGGACATGCCCATGGTGTTGCGCTTGCGGATGGAGGCGTGGGTGATGTCCTTGCCGCAGAGGGAGATCTTGCCGGAGACCAGCGGCTCCAGACCGGTGAGGCCGTAGACGAACTCCGTCTGGCCGTTGCCGTCGATGCCGGCCAGGCACACGATCTCACCCCGGCGCACCTTCAGGCTCACGTCGCGGACGGCGTTGTTCTTATGTATCTTGCTGGCCACGGTCATGTGCTCCACGTCCAGCACCACGTCGCCGGGAACGGCGGGCTTCTTCTCCACATGGAAATTGACATTGCGGCCCACCATCATGGCGGACAGCTGCTCCATGGAGGTGTCCTTCGTCTCCACGGTGCCCACATACTTGCCCTTGCGCAGCACGGTGCAGCGGTCGGCCACGGCCATGATCTCGTTGAGCTTGTGGGAGATGAACAGAATGGACTTGCCCTCCGCCGCCAGATTGCGCATGATCTCCATCAGCTCGTCGATCTCCTGGGGCGTCAGCACGGCGGTAGGTTCGTCGAAGATGAGGATCTCGTTTTCGCGGTACAGCATCTTCAGGATCTCGGTGCGCTGCTGCATGCCCACGGTGATGTCCTCGATCAGCGCGTCCGGGTCCACCTTCAGGCCGTATTTCTCGCTGAGGGCCAGCACCCGCTGGCGGGCCTCCTTCTTCTGGAGGAAGCCGTGCTTCGTGGGCTCCACGCCCAGGATGATGTTGTCCAGCACGGTAAAGCACTCCACCAGCTTGAAGTGCTGGTGGACCATGCCGATGCCTAGTGCATTGGCGTCGTTGGGGTCCTTGATGGACACCTCTACGCCGTCCTTTTTGATGATGCCCTCCTCGGGCTGGTACAGGCCGAACAGCACGCTCATCAGCGTGGACTTGCCGGCGCCGTTTTCGCCCAGCAGGGCATGGATCTCTCCCTTTTTCACCTGTAAGGTGATGTCGTCATTGGCGATGATACCGGGAAACCGTTTTGTGATGTGCAGCATTTCGATGGCATACGGTGTATCCAAGCTTTCGCCCTCCCTTCCGTTTTATGGCCCGCCGCTTGCGCTGTGTGCGGGGACGGAAACCATGAATATATTCAGTATACTATACTTCCCGGCATAAAGCAAAGTTTTTTCGGAGTTTTGACGATACTTTTGACGATACCGGTAACGGCAATTGCCGGGAAACGCGCAAAAAAACAGAGGCTGCGGATGCAGCCTCTGTTTTTTACGGTAAGTACAGGCTTACTTGATGTTGCCCAGATCCTCCACCGTGATGACGGTGGCGAAGTCGGAGGCAGCCTTGGTGATGTCGTTGCTGACGGTCAGGGTGCCGTCGAACATGGCCTTCACCAGAGCCTTGTAGTCGTCCTGGGTGAACGCACCATCAGCCCACTGGGTGGACTCCATGGGGATCTGGACGTAGTTTGCAGTGGGATCGTCAGCGGACACCAGACCCAGCGTGTCGATCTTGGCGGAGTACTTCTCCCAGTTGCCATTGACAATGACATCGGTCAGGGTGTCATAGGTGGCGGGATACAAACCCTTCATGGCGGAGGTGACGGTCAGAGCCTTGTAGCCCTCGATGGTGGCGGCATCAGCGCCCTCGCCGGCGGCGTAGTTGGCAATGACACCGGCCTGGTCAACGTCAACACCGATGACCTTGGCACCCTCGACCTTCTTGGCGGCGTCAACAGCGGAGGTGTAGATACCGCCGCCGCAGGCGAACACGACCTCAGTGCCGCCGGCATACCAGGTATCCATAGCGGCAGTGATGTCGGCATCACCGGAGAACTGGTTGCCGTAAGCATAGTTCAGCTTGACATCGGTCAGCTTCAGCTCGGCGGCAGCAGCGTCAACGCCCTGCACGAAGCCGTAGCCGTAGCGCTGGACAGCGGGGACAGCCATGCCGCCCAGGAAGCCCAGGTTCTTGTAGCCCAGCTTCACAGCAGCGTAGCCGGCCATGTAGCCGCACAGCTCTTCCTGATACACAGCGCAGTACAGGTTGGCGGGAACCACAAAGCCCTCGCCCAGGTCACCGGCGGACACGTCCAGCGCGATGAACTTGACATCAGAGAAGTTGGGGGCGGTCTCCGCGATGGCGGCGCCGAAGGCGTAGCCGGGCATCACGATGACGTTGTAGCCCTGGTCGATAGCGCTCTCGATCATGGCCACACGGTCGGCGGTGTTATCGCCGGCGGGCTTGAAGTACTGGAAGTCCACACCGTTGGCCTCTGCGAAAGCCTTGCAGGCCTCGTAGGTGGTCTGGTTGAAGGACTGGTCGGTGATGTCGCCGTAGTCGGTGATCATAGCAACCTTGTAGGTGACCTCAGTGTTGTCACCGGTGTTGTTCGGCTCCTGGGTATCGGGCTGCTTCTGCTGGCCGCAAGCGACCAGAGCCAGAGCCATGACCAGAGCCAAAATCAGAGCAAGAAACTTTTTCATGATTCTTAATCTACCTTCCTAAATATTTTATTTTCACGCCTCGCGGCGGGAAAACCAAGTATGCGGAGGAGAGATGCCCCTCTCGCCGCAGGGTGCATTATAGCAGATTGCTTTACAAATAGCAAGCTATTTCCATACTTTTCAGAGACATTTTGAACAAATTTTACAGTTTATTTGCATTTCACTTGTGCGAAACGTGCAATTCCCTTACTTGGCTGCCATTTTCACCGCGATTTCCAAACCGATCTTCATCATGTTGGTGAAGGTGTTCTGGCGGTCGTCGGCAGACAGCTCCTCGCCGGTGACGAGGTTATCGGAGATGGAGCAGATGGCCAGTGCCCGCTTGCCGGTATAGGCAGCGGTGCAGTACAGGCCGGCGGCCTCCATCTCCACCGCCATGACGCCCATCCTGGCGTAGCGCATATTGCGCCCGGCGGCATCGTAGAACGTGTCGGAGGAGTAGAGGTTGCCCACGGGCATCTTTACGCCCAGCTCCTTGGCGCTCTCCACCGCGGCCATCAGCAGGTCGAAGTCGCAGATGGGGGCGTAAGCGCCGCCCAGCTCGTACTGGTCGGCAAAGCTGGAATTGGTGCAGGCGCCCTGTCCGGCCACCACGCTGCCCAGCTCCAGATCGGCACGCATGGCGCCGGCGGAGCCGACGCGGATGATGTTGTCCACATCGTACTGGGTGTACAGCTCGTAGGAGTAAATGCCGATGGAGGGGATGCCCATGCCGCTGGCCATGACGGAGACGGGCACGCCCTTATAGGTGCCGGTGTAGCCCTGGACACCGCGGACATTGTTGACCAGCTTGGGCTCGGTGAGGAACGTCTCGGCGATGAACTTGGCGCGCAGGGGGTCGCCGGGCATGAGAACGGTCTTGGCAAAATCGCCCTTGGCGGCGTTATTGTGGGGAGTAGGCATATGGTGGTTCCTCCTTATATAAATTACTGTTCCATGGCCTTGACGGCCTTGACGATACGGCTGGTACCCAGACGATCCGCGCCCAGCGCGATGAAGTCCCGGGCGTCGTTGAGGTCGGCGATGCCGCCGGCGGCCTTGATCTTCACATGGGGCGCCACGTGCGCCTTGAACAACGCCACATCCTCGCGGGTGGCTCCGCCGCCGCCGAAGCCGGTGGAGGTCTTGATATAGTCCGCGCCGGACTCGGACACCACGCGGCACAGCTCGATCTTCTCGGCGTCGGTGAGCATACACGTCTCGATGATGACCTTCAGCAGCTTGCCGCCGCAGTGCTCCTTGATGGCCTTGATCTCGTCCAGCACCTGCTCGTACAGGCCGTCCTTGACCCAGCCGATGTTGATGACCATGTCGATCTCCGACGCGCCGTTCTTCACGGCGTCGGCGGCCTCAAAGCACTTGGCGGCGGTGGTATCGTAGCCGTTGGGGAAGCCGATGACGGTGCAGATGGCGATCTTACCGTCCACATATTCCGCCGCCTGCTTCACATAGCTGGCGGGGATGCAGACGCTGGCGCAGCCGTACCTGATGCCGTCATCGCAGATGGTCTTGATCTCCGCCCATGTGGCGGTCTGGCTCAGCAGGGTGTGATCCACGCGGCTGAGGATGTTTTTCAGTTCTTCGTTCATACAATAAGCTCCTTTCGGAATTTTGCGGTCATACAGAGGTATTGTAGCACAGGCGGCGGGAAAAGGCAACTCCCCGCCGGTTTTCGGCGGGGAGCAGTGCTGTACCTCTATAGGGGACGTCCGTTTACTTGGCGGCCTTGGCAGCCTTGATGGACTCGATCAGCTCGGGAACGACCTTGAACAGATCGCCGACGATACCGTAGTCAGCCACCTCGAAGATGGGAGCGGTGTCGTTCTTGTTCACGGCGATGATGCACTCGGAATCCTGCATACCAGCCTTGTGCTGGATGGCGCCGGAGATACCCAGAGCGATGTAGACCTTGGGATGGACGGTCTTGCCGGTCTGGCCGACCTGGTGGTCAGCGGAGATCCAGCCGGCGTCCACGCAGGCGCGGGAGGAACCCACGACGCCGCCCAGGACCTCAGCCAGCTCCTCGGCCAGCTTGATGCCGCCCTCAACGTCCTTGCTGATGCCGCGGCCCACGGACACGATGAAGTCGGCGCCGATCAGGTCAACCAGCTTCTTGGCAGCCTTCACGGTCTCGGTGACCTCGGTGTGGATGTCGGAGGCCTCCAGAGCGAAGGCGGGGTGCAGAATCTCAACGTCCTTCTTGCACAGGCGCTTCTTCATAACGCCGGGACGGACGGTAGCCATGGCGGGGCGGAAACGGGGGCAGATGATGGAGGCCATCAGGTGACCGCCGAAAGCAGGACGGGTCATCTTCAGGTCGCGATCCACGGGATGGGGCTCGCGGTTGATCATCACGGTGCCCAGCTTCTCGATGCGCTCCTCGGGCAGGGTGGAGGCTTCCTTCAGGAAGCCCTTGTAGTTGGGCATGTCGATGTCCAGGTGGGTGCAGTCGGCGCACAGGCCGGTGTGCAGACGGGCGGCGCAGCGGGGAGCCAGGTCACGGCCGATGTTGGATGCACCAAACAGCAGCACCTCGGGCTTGATCTCCTCAACGGCCTCCACGATCACCTTGGTATAGGCGTCGGTGGTGAAATCCTTCAGCAGGGGGGAGTTGTACACATAAACCTTGTCCGCGCCATACTCGCCCAGCTCAGCGGCGATGCCGTCCACGTTGTCGCCCAGCAGAATGCCGCACAGCTCAACGCCCAGCTCATTAGCCAGCTTCCGGCCCTCGGAGATCAGTTCGAACGTAGTGGGCATCATCACGCCCTGGCGCTGCTCGCAGAAAACCCAAACGTTTTTGAAGGCAGCGGTATCAGCACTATTAAAAGCCATTTTCTTATCTCCTTCCTTAGATGATATGCTTGGCGGCCAGGATGCCTGCCAGCTTGTCGGTAGTCTCCTTACCGGCGCCCTCGAGCATCATGCCGGCGCCCTTCTGAGGAGGCGTAAAGGAGGTCAGAATATTGGTGGGAGAGCCGGCCAGACCGATGGTGCTCTTGTCGATCAGGGGATGATCCTTCAGAGTCTCATAGGTCATGGTGACCAGGGGCTTGGAATAGGCTTCAAAGGCGCCGCCCACGGACAGGTAACGGGGCTGATTCAGCTCCTTGATGCAGGTGATCATGCAGGGGGTCTTGACCT
>OQVT01002677.1_pt1 | contig 11478 bp, 8 predicted proteins | sample 1691561 | NCBI WGS metagenome assembly OQVT01 (sample SAMN03418260, study PRJEB22391) | human gut metagenome | biome: human-gut; feature: organic feature; material: feces | host: Homo sapiens | place: Tanzania | collected 2013-01
GCAGATTACCTGGCCGATTTTCTCCTCCAGGGTCATCTGTTTCAGAAGAGCCTCGGTACGGGTTTCCGCGCTGAGCGACGAATCCTTATAATCAGCTGTCCCACAAGATGTCAGAGCCAGCATTGACGCAGATGCAAGATATAATACAAGTTTGTTCATTGTCGATTGTCAAATAATTATTGTTTCCAAAGCCTGGACATTTCCTCCAGACTCTTGCCCTTCGTCTCCGGCACCCATTTCCATACGAAGACCGCTGAGAGTAAAGACATTACGGCATAAATCGCATAAGTACCGCCCACGCTCCAGCCACTTAGGGACGGGAAAGTCGCAGATACGGCGAAGTTCGAAATCCATTGGGCAGCCACAGCAATCGCGACAGCCTGGGAACGGATGGTATTCGGGAAAATCTCCGAAATCAGCACCCAGCATATCGGGCCCCATGACATCATGAACGATGCCGTGTAGATGATGATGAAAACCAGCGCGGCGATGCCGATGGCATTGGTAAAAGACAAGACGGAAAGTGCCGCCATGCCTATCATCATGCCGACGGAACCTATAATCAGAAGAGGACGGCGACCGACTTTGTCTACAGTGAAGATAGCCACCACCGTAAAAATGATATTGACTATTCCCATCACCACGGTCTGGATCATGGAAACATCTCCGGTCGCTCCCATGCTGCGGAAGATACGCGGGGCATAATACAATACGACATTGATGCCGATAGCCTGCTGGAAGAACGAGAGGAGGACACCGATGATGATGACGGCAGCGCCATAAGAAAACAGCTCTTTGCTTACTTTTCCATTCTCCATGCAATATCTGTGAAATAATTCCTTCAGACTTCTGTGCATGGCCTCCATCACCGGTTCCGGCATCTGCATTTCTTCTTCATCTATTGGTATGATCTCACTTCTGATAAATGGAAAATCCTGTTCAAATTTTACAAGTGTGGCGCGTCCTGTTCCCTCTACAAGTACTCTGAGAAGATTCTGCGGAAGTTTCACAACCTGTTTAATATAAGCAATGGTGCCTACACCATATACACCTGACTGATCCGGTGTTTCCACCTCCGGATCGAGCTGTGTGACCAGAAAGATTTTCTGATCATGAAGCATGGCAGCTTCAATTGCTTTAACAGAGCGTTCCCTGCTTACATCAAAATGAACGATCATCCCCGGGAGTATGGTTGTCCCTCTGAGCGCGATTGCAGGCAGCGTCATATTCTGATTTGTCATTAATTATTCAGTCCCTTTCATCAGGCTGTTTCCGGTTTTTCCTTCTTGTGCGCCCGGGACGTTCTTCTGCTTCCGGACGTCTTCGCCTGTGCCGGAGCATCTCCACGAACGATTTCCGGCTCACCGGTGCCTTCTACTACATCTTTTGTAATTGTACACTTGCGGATCGTATCATCTGACGGTATCTTGTACATCAGATCCAGCAATGATCCTTCCATGATTGCACGAAGTCCTCTGGCTCCGGTCTTACGTTCCAGAGATTTTCTGGCAACCAGTTCAAGTGCCTCGTCTTCAAAATTCAGTTCAACACCATCCAGCTCAAATAATTTATGATACTGTTTGGTAAGTGAGTTCTTTGGCTCTTTCAGAATACTGATCAGCGCATTCTCATCCAGTGCATCCAGAGTTACAACTACAGGCACACGTCCGATAAACTCAGGGATAAGGCCAAATTTAATAAAATCTTCCGGCATTACATCTTTCAGAACTTCACCCACATTTCTCTCTTCTTTAATGGAAACTTCTGCACCAAAACCAATAGACTTTGTGTCCTGTCTGGACTCAATGATCTTCTCAATTCCGTCAAAAGCACCACCACAGATGAATAGAATATTGGTTGTATCGATCTGAATAAACTCCTGATGTGGATGCTTACGTCCACCCTGAGGTGGAACACTTGCAACCGTTCCCTCAATGATCTTCAGCAGTGCCTGCTGTACACCTTCTCCTGAAACATCACGGGTAATGGATGCATTCTCAGATTTTCTTGTGATCTTATCAATCTCATCGATATAGATGATTCCATACTGAGCACGTTCAATATCATAATCTGCTGCCTGGATAATTTTGAGCAGGATATTCTCAACATCCTCACCTACATATCCGGCTTCTGTCAGTGTGGTTGCATCTGCAATAGCAAACGGTACATTCAGAAGTCTGGCAAGTGTCTGAGCAAGCAGAGTCTTACCTGATCCTGTTGGTCCCAACATCAGAATATTACTTTTCTGAAGCTCTACATCTGAATTTCTGGATGCAAGAATTCTCTTATAATGATTATAAACAGCAACAGAAAGAGCTTTCTTTGCAGCATCCTGGCCAATTACATAATCGTCAAGAACTGCATGGATTTCTTCCGGTTTTAACAGATTAATATCAGAATTTAAAACCTCATCATCATACGGATTTAATTCTTCCTCCATGATTTCTGAACAGATGCCGATACACTCATCACATATAAATACCTTACCATCCGGACCTGCGATCAGTTTTCTTACCTGGTCTTCTGTCTTCTGGCAAAAGGAGCATCTTACTTTTCCTTCTCTCATCTTTTCTGCCATGAATTTACGTCTATCCTTTCTATATAAATCTATATAAAAATAGTAAGACTCCTGTGACGATTCACAGGAGCCTTATCTTTCGCATTATTTATGCATGACTACACCGTCAATCAGTCCATATGCCTTTGCTTCTTCAGCAGTCATATAGTTGTCCCGGTCTGTATCACGCTCAACAACTTCTATCGGCTGACCGGTATTTGCAGCCAATAACTCATTTAAAGTTCTTTTTGTCTGTGCGATATGATCCGCCACGATCTGGATCTCTGTTGCCTGACCCTGTGCACCACCGGATGGCTGATGGATCATGATAGTGGAATGTGGAAGAGCAAATCTCTTTCCTTTTGCACCGCCTGCCAGAAGAAAGGCACCCATGCTGGCAGCCATTCCAAGACAAATGGTAGAAACATCGCATTTAATATACTGCATGGTATCATAAATCGCCATGCCGGCTGTTACGGAACCGCCCGGGCTGTTGATATACAGCTGGATATCTTTACCAGGATCTTCTGCTTCCAGGAAAAGAAGCTGTGATACGATCAGTCCTGCACTCACATCATTTACTTCCTCACCAAGAAAAATGATTCTGTCTTTCAGAAGCCTTGAATAGATGTCGTAGCTTCTCTCTCCCCTGCTTGTCTGTTCAATGACATAAGGTACTAAACTCATATAAACGCCTCCATTTTACGCGGCTGACTTTTTTCAGAAAGAGGAGAACATTTAAGCTCGCCTCTTTCCTGATATTAAAATCTGATTACTTTAAAATTAAACTTCTTTAGCAGCGTCAGCGATAACAGTAACTGCTTTCTGTACAGCCATGTCTTTCTTCATCTGCTCAAGTTCACGCTCTCCAAGTAATTCTTTTAACTTGTCAGCTTCCATTTTGTATGCTTCAGCCATCTTGGAGATCTCTTCATTTACTTCTTCCTCTGTTGGCTGAATGTTCTCAACTTCTGCTACTTTTTCAAGAACCAGTCTTGTCTGGATTCTCTTTAATGCCTGTGGTTTCATATCTTCCATCATCTTGTCAGCTGTCATGCCAGTGAACTGGAAGTACTGATCCATGGATAATCCCTGAGACTGCATTCTTCTGCTGAAATCATCAAGCATCTGACGGCACTGTGTCATAAGCATAGCTTCCGGAATATCCATCTGTGCATTTTCGATTGCTTTATCTACTGCTGCATCTTCTTTTGCACGTTTTGCTTCGTTTGCTTTCTTATCTTCAAGATTTGTTTTTACATGCTCTTTGTACTCTGCAAGTGTATCGAACTCAGAAACATCTTTTGCAAAATCATCATCCAGTTCAGGAAGCTCTTTTGCTTCGATCTTCTTAACTGCACATTTGAAGATTGCTTCTTTTCCAGCAAGTTCTTTTGCCTGATATTCTTCCGGGAATGTAACTTTTACATCTACATCATCGCCAACTTTAGCACCAACAAGCTGATCCTCGAATCCCGGGATAAATGTGTTGGAACCCAGTGTCAGAGGATACTCTGTAGCCTGTCCGCCATCAAAAGGCACTCCGTCTACAGATCCTTCGAAGTCGATTGTTACGATATCATTTAACTGAGCCGCGCGGTCTTCTACGCTGATTGTTCTGGAGTTTTTCTCCTGCTCTTTCTTAAGTTCAGCATCTACGTCTTCGTCTGTTACTGTGATTTCAGTTTTCGGTACTTCTACACCTTTGTAATCACCTAATGTAACTTCCGGTTTAACAGCAACTTCTGCTGTGAAGATGAATGCTTTTCCAGGCTCAGCCTGTGTGATGTCGATTGTCGGCTGGGAAACGATCTCAAGTTCGCATTCAGCTAATGCTTTGCTGTAGTGTTCCGGGATCAGAGCATTAACAGCATCTTCAAGGAATACTCCTTTGCCATACATCTGCTCGATCATTTTTCTTGGAGCTTTTCCTTTACGGAATCCAGGGATGGAAATTCTTCCTTTTGCTTTCTGGTATGCATTCTGCATTGCTTTTTCTAAATCTTCAGCGGCAACTTCGATAGTAAGTTTAGCCATGTTTTTTTCCATTTTTTCCACCTGTAAACTCATGTTACAATGTTCCTCCTTAAATTCAGGTTATATTTTGCGACTGGTTTTTCAGCTGCGTTATATCATTCACAGTTTTTACCTATTTCTATATATTTAAGTCTAAGCTCCGCTCCCACTGTTGCAGAAGCGGGAGACCTCTCTATAACTCAATTATATATTTACAGTCATTGTAGCAGTATAGCACAAAAAATCCAAAAGTGCTAGTGTTTTTTCGCATAAAAATAAGGGTTTGGGGACGATTTAGCGGGTATATACTACTGATTCTGCGATTTCTTTTGCTTTTTCGTCATTTTCAAGCTGTGAAATCAGGGAAAGTGCGAAGTCTACAGCTGTTCCCAGGCCACGGCTGGTGGTTATATTTCCATCTACTACCACATTGTCTTCGCTGGTCTTGGCACCGTCTCCTGCAATAATTTCCATGAAGGACGGATAAGAGGTAGCTTTGCGGTTTTTGAGGAATCCAAGACCTGAGAATACACTTGGTGCAGCACAGATAGCGGCGATTTTTTTGCCTTTGCTGTTAAAATCTGTCAGAAGGTCTGTAAGTGGTTTGTATCCTGCCAGATATTTGGTTCCCGGCATTCCTCCCGGGAGGACAAGCATGTCGGCATCTGCGAAGTCTGTTTCTGCGAATATTGTATCAGTGAGCATGGTAATACCGTGAGATGTCTGGATCTGTCTGGTTTCTTTGATGGATACAGTTTTGATATCGATTTCTGCGCGGCGGAGAAGGTCTACTACTGTGAGGCCTTCGATGTCTTCGAAGCCGTCGGCGAGGAAAATGTATACTTTTTTGCTCATTTTAGGTCCCTCCTGATTGATTTGTTTTGTAAAAGTTTTATCCTATTTTCTGCAATGGATTATAGCATTTTTTGTTTGGAGTTACAATGTTTGTTTGGAGTTACAATGTTTGTTTGTAGCTTTCTGCTTTTACCATATCTCTGGTTTCAAGTCTTTCGGCAATGGATCGGGATATGTTTCACCGTTTAAAGTTTCTGTCAGTTCTTCTCTGGCTTTGTTTACTAACTCTGGTTTTTGCAGGAAGTCTATGGCTGTGAGAGCCATGATCTTAGCGGCGTAGAGCATTCCTTTATGAGCGATCGAGGATTTTCCCTGGGCTACTGCCTGCCAGGAATGGAGGGCAGTTCCTGCTGCGAATGTTGGGATGTTGAGATGGACGGTTGGTACCAGCCAGCTTACATCACCCACATCAGTGGAATATTTGAGATCACTGTACAGATTCTGGTATGCCATTGGCTCAAAGATTGGTTTTTTCATTGCTTCTGCGGCTTCGAGGCCGAAGTAGTCCCGGGCGATTGTGGGGAGTTGGTTTTTGTCCTGATCTAAGAGGGACTGTTGGATTTTTTGTGCATAGGCATATTCTTCTTCAGTGTAAGTGATCGGACCCAGTTTTTCCAGATACGCATTCATGTGGTCTGCCAGGATTTTGCTGGAAATCAGGTTTGAGTATGCAGCTACCTGGTGGATTTCTACGATGGTTTCGGTCATAAGTGCTGCACCCCTGGCTATGTTGCATACGCGATTATAAAGTTCTTTTACCTGGGTGATCTTTGGGGCGCGGATAGCATAAAGTACCTGAGCCCTGGACTGGACTACATTTGGGGCATCTCCGCCTGTATCTGTTATGGCATAGTGGATCCTGGCCTCATCTATCATGTGTTCACGCATGTAGTTTACGCCCACATCCATAAGCTCTACTGCATCCAGTGCAGAGCGGCCCAGTTCAGGACACATGGATGCATGAGCCGAAGTTCCGTGGAATGTAAAAAATACTCTGAAATTTGCCTTGGTGCTTCCGTAGCATGCGCGCCGCCCCTGTTCCGGGTGCCAGCAAAGAGCCAGGTCACAGTCATTAAAATAACCGTCACGTACAAGAAAGGCCTTGCCTCCTGCGTTTTCTTCAGCAGGACAGCCGTAATAACGGATCGTACCTCGCAGGTTATGTTCTTTCATAAAGTCTTTTAATGCAATGGCAGAAGCAAGAGTTCCTGTTCCGATAAGCTGATGACCGCAGCCGTGGCCACAGCTGTCAGCATGTACAGGAATCCTCTCTGCTGCATCTGCTTTCTGTGAAAGTCCCGGCAGTGCATCAAATTCTCCAAGAAATGCTATGACCGGTTTTCCTGATCCATATTCTGCAATAAATGCAGTCTTCTCTCCCGCCAGATCTGCTTTGATGGAAAAACCTGTCTGTTTTAATGCATTCTGCAGCAAATCAGAAGATCTGTATTCCTGGAATCTGGGCTCTGCAAATTCCCAGATCTTATTGCTGATCTCAGCATAATATTCTTTCTTACTGTCGATTTTTTCTGAGATTTCTTTTATGTATTCGTCTGTATGATCCATTCTGTCATCTGCTTTCTTTTTATATTATTTTGCAGCGGAGCAATTCGTAGATATCAAAAATTCATTTACTGTAAATTCTTTTTTATGACAAGTATATTCTTTCCATCGGAATAACGATAGGACATTTCATCCATACTTTTTTTAACCATATAGATGCCAAGACCGCCTATTTCCCTTTTTTCTGCAGACAGGCTGACATCCGGATCTTCTTTTTCCAGTGGATTGTAGGGAATTCCGTTATCCGAAAATGTCACACAGATCATCTTCGGCTCATCCTGGATCTGAAATCCTACAGTCACCTTTCCCCCTTGCTCTCCATATGCATAATATGCAATATTGCTGAGAATCTCATCAATCGCTATATCTATCTGTATTCTGACTTTTACAGGGCAGCCATAGCTGTCCAGAACCTCATCTGCAAATTCCGTTACCATGTCTATATTTTCAGCAACAGCATCAACAGTTATTTCCCTCATTGGCTAGTCCCCCATTTTCTTTGTATACTCAAGACACAGCATTGTAATATCATCGAACTGATCATTGTCTCCTACAAAAGCATCAATATCCTCCTTTACAAGCTTCAGGGTTTCTTCCGGATTACTGCTCAGACACTGCTGATTCAGAACATGATCCAGTCTGTCCATTCCGTACAGCTGTCTGTCCTTATCCGTTGCCTCTGTCACTCCATCTGTATACTGGAATATTTTGTCTCCGATATTCAGCTGGAGCTTTTGTTCCTTATACTCAATGTCCTCTATTGCTGCAAGAACGAAACCAGCACGTATTTTGTAAGCTTCATAGGTATTTGTTTCCCTGCGGTAAACAAATGGTACTTCATGTCCTGCATTCACATACCTGAATTCACCGGTCACAAGATCCAGTACACCCTCAAAGGCTGTAATAAACATTCCGTTTTCATTGGACTCACACAGAATATTATTAACCTCTGTAAAGACCTCTCCCAGGTCTCTGCCTGGCTGTGTGTGATCCTTGATCAGAGTTTTGCCAATAACCATGAAGAGTGCAGCAGGAACTCCTTTGCCGGAAACATCAGCCATAACAATCGCCATATGCCTGTCATCAACCATAAAGAAATCATAAAAATCTCCGCCAACTTCCTTTGCCGGTGTCATGGTCGCATAAATATCCATCTCATCCCTGTCAGGAAATGCAGGGAATATACATGGGAGCATGGAAGCCTGGATCTGTGTTGCCACATTCAGCTCTGCTCCGATACGTTCCTTCTCAGCAGTCACCCGGGTAAGGTTATCCATATAATTAATAATACTTTTCTGCATGGATTGGGTTGCATGATAAAGTTCTTCTATTTCATCTTTGGTATGAATATCAAGCTCTACGATGTTGTTCTCATCATACCCTTCCTCGCCATTGCCAAATTTGTGTGTTGCTTCCGTAAGCAGCTCAATGGGTCGGGAGATTCTCTTTTTGATTTTTCTGGATATGCCGATACCGGCAGCCAGAATGATCAGAATGCAAAGACATACCATCAGTACAGTAAAACGAATGGTATTTCTGACAATCTCTGTCATATCAATATCTACAAAAGCAACTGCGCATTTCTCTCCGGCAGATGAAAGAACCGGCTCTCCGGCAGATGACAGCCATCCAAATTCTGTTCTGCTCACAGTAGGTTCCAGACGTTCGTTTCCTTTCAGTTTATCAAATCTTTCCGAAAGCTCTTCCTTATAGCCAAGAGTCAGATAGCCTGACGAAGGATCAAACAGATACACACTGGAATGATCCTGGATCATCTGAATATACAGATATTCAATATTCATATCTGCCTGTATAGAATGAAGATATTCATTTATCCTCTCATAATTCTGATACATGCCTTTCGCTTTAAGCCAGTCTATAATCGGCTGTTCATCATCAGCTGCTACTGCTTTTTCCTGGATCTGTTCAAATTCCTCTGTGTCTATCTCTTTACACAGTTCTTCGATAAAATCCCCATTTACCTGATCTGATACCGTCTTCGCGATTTCAAGCGCTTTATCATTATAGAGTTTTCTATACTGTCTGTTATTCACAAGAGAACTTCCAAGAAGCATTAAAACCCCAACCACCAACATAGAACCGATGAGAAATTTAATCAGTTCAACATTCAGCTTTCGTCTTTTTTCCATGCTCTTTGACCTCCTTTTTTGTCTCTGTGTGCTGCAAATGTGGTGCTGATCAGGAAAGCTGCTGAAAGCACACTCACAAGAATCAGCACAAAGATAAGGCCTCTGCCTACACCAAGGACCAGCACATAGCCAAACACAAAGGAACCCAGAGACTGTGCACCATTCTCAAACAGGCTGTAAACCCCAAGTCCTCTGTCATATCCAAACCGTTCTACATCCTTCAGATCTGTAAAATAACTGGTAAGTAATGGAATCCCAAAGCTGTCTGCAACTCCAATCAATGCCAGCGCGATCAGAAGAGATGGTATATTCTGAAGCATTGCCACCTCCAGAAAAGCTGCTGCATAAATAAACGCAGCCACCGCAAGCCCCAAATGCTTCCAACCCCTGTTGGAAAAGAATTCCGTAAGAGGAGTTCCCAGGATCAGTACAAAAATTCCGTTTAAAAGATAGGTATATCCAATATAGGTTTCCGAAAGTCCCCATTCAGAACCAACAATAGGAAACATATAATTCAGGAAATATCCACAGATCAGAAGCGGAATCATCATCAGCAGGAAAAAACTAATAATCCTTGGACGAAAGATAAACTGAACAATATTCATATGTGTATCTTCTGTTTCGCAGTTCTCCTCTTCGTTATCTGAAGTATATTTACTCATATACTTATTTGCTACCAGAAACAGCAGCACACTGAGTACTGCAGTGACAGCAAACAACGCTGTATAGGACATCCATTGCAGAAGGAAGCCACCAAACACAACTGCACAGTTTGCACCGCTCAGGGAGGATACACTGTAATAGGCATAGGCTCTGTTCTTCTCCTCATCAGGAAGCTCCACGATCATAAGATTGACAAGTAAAAGCAATACTCCCCAACCTGCTCCAAGAAGCAGAGAACTTAAGGTAAGCAGCCATATATTGGGAATCACGCGCAATCCAAGCCCTGCTGTAAGCAGTACAGAACTTACGAAAACAGATCTCTTTGCCCCAAGCTTATGTATTACCTTTCCGCCAAGCGCTGAGAAAATGGCGCCGGATAACACCTCTGCAGATATAGGAACTGCTGCAAGCATGGCCGGTGATAATCCCTGTACTGACATCTTTTCCGAAATCTTCATTGCATAGATCGGAAGAATCGCACAGGTCAGATTTGTAAAAAAGAAAACAAGAAATACAATAAATCTGAAAATTTCCACAGGAAGTCTACTATTGTTTTCCTCCTGTTTTCGTCTTTTCAGTTCCTGCCTTCCCTTTATAAAATAAATCACCTCAAAGGTAAGCATGAAAAATACTACCATAATTGCGATCAGGTTGATGATCAAAGACACCTGGATCTCTCTGCTTTTCTCTGTCAGACTGTTCATATCTGTTCCGACTTCTATAATCCCAATAATATCTCCGCTTTTATCCCGGATGGGACTATGGATAAATACAAAGCTTCCGGAGCTTGAATTTGTAGCATAGGTTTTTGTAGCCCCTTGCTCCATAACCTCCTGAAGATCTGTGCCTTCATATTCCCAGTCATAAGGATAAGCCACACAAATATCCTCCAGGGTATAAACCAGGGTAACCGTTCCGTCTTTTACTTTATAAAGCACACAGTACAAATCCTGTGAACTGTCAGAATCTGAAAAAAATACATCACGTACCACCTGCCGGACCTGTCTGTAATCCTCATTCATAAAATCAGAAGGCTTTTCCAGCCTCTGAAATGCATCTGCAGGAAGTCTGTTTGTTACTGCTGATGCGGCAAATTTCTCTCTTGTATAGGTTTCATCGACCAGCAGACTTTGAAACTGCGGAAAACGGAAAAGTTTATATAAATTCTGATTCGCTTCCGGTTCTGCACGCAAGTTCTGTTGCGCGCGAAGATGACAATGAATATACGCTTGTTTCTGAATATGTTAAGAACAACAAGAATGTTCGTGTGGGCGGACTTATAAAAATCGGCGGACTTTACAGAAAAATCTCCGCGGTTGATTACGCTTCTGGCAAAGTTACGTTTGATTCAGCGTGCACGCAAGTTTATACAGAGGCGGAATTTGTTTACGGAATGGTTATTGATAATTCCGGCGAAAGCTTGAACTACGACAATTCAATAAAAAATGACGACGGCGACGGAATGGTTGAATCGTTCTCAAAGAGCGGCTCGAACTACACATGGGATGCTTCCGTTGACTCAACAAATATTCCGGACGGTCCGATTGAAATCCACGTTGTTGTATTTGACAAGGCAGGAAATTCAAACCACGGCTACGTAAAAACTTCTGTAAGCAACAATGCGCCGCGAATTGCCCGCGTCAAGCGGCAAAACCTTTGCTTCGTCATCTGCTG
>OQVT01002678.1_pt1 | contig 11475 bp, 7 predicted proteins | sample 1691561 | NCBI WGS metagenome assembly OQVT01 (sample SAMN03418260, study PRJEB22391) | human gut metagenome | biome: human-gut; feature: organic feature; material: feces | host: Homo sapiens | place: Tanzania | collected 2013-01
GCTGAAAGAAAAACTCGGTCAGTTGAACCTTCCTGTTACAGGAGATATCGTTACCGGCCAGGCAAAGAGCAGCGACGTGGCAAGCAAAATCAAGCGTGGCGAAGTAGGCGGACTCTTCAACCTGAAAGGTGTTGAGAAAATCAAGGAAGTACAGAAGATTGCCGTAGAACAGAGCCGCCTGCACATCCCACTGCTCTTCGGTATGGACGTGATACATGGTTACGAGACCGTATTCCCTATCCCCTTCTCACTCTCTTGCTCATGGGATATGGAATCCATCAAGCGTACAGCCCAGATCGCCGCACAAGAATGCTCGGCTGATGGTATCAATTGGACTTTCAGTCCTATGCTCGATATCTGCCGTGACCCACGCTGGGGACGTATGGCTGAAGGCAATGGTGAGGATCCATACCTCGGTTCGTGCATCGCCAAAGCTATGGTGGAGGGTTATCAGGGACAGAACCTGGCAGCTCCCAACACCGTGATGGCATGTGTGAAGCACTTTGCACTCTATGGAGGTGCAGAGGCTGGACGCGACTACAACACGGTGGATATGAGCCGCTGGCGCATGTTCAATTACTATATGCCTCCCTACAAGGCTGCTGTTGACGCCGGCGCTCTGAGCGTGATGACCTCATTCAATGTGGTGGACGGCATCCCTGCAACAGGCAACAAATGGCTGCTTACCGATGTGCTGCGCAAGATGTGGGGTTTCAAGGGTATGGTGGTAACCGACTATACCGCCATCCTGGAAATGACAGCCCACGGCTTGGGCGACCTGCAGCAGGTTTCAGCCATGGCACTCAATGCAGGTACCGATATGGACATGGTGGCTGACGGATTCTTAGGCACTATAGAGAAGTCTATCAACGAGGGCAAGGTTACGATGGAAACCGTCAATACAGCATGCCGCCGCATCCTGGAAGCCAAATACAAGTTGGGACTCTTCGACGACCCATACAAATACTGCAATGTGAAACGCGCCAAGAAGGAAATCTACACTCCACAGAACAGAGCCTTCTCACGCGAGATAGCTGCCAAGACTTTCGTGCTGCTCAAGAACGAAGGCAATCTGTTGCCTTTGCAGCGCAAGGGTAAGATTGCCCTTATCGGTCCGTTGGCAGACAATTCCAAGAACATGTCGGGTACATGGAGCGTTGTGGCTCGTCTCGATGACAACAAGACCATCCTCGGTTCTATGAAGAAGGCACTGGAAGGAAAGGCAGAGGTTCTCTATGCCAAGGGCTCCAACCTGATGTATGATGCCAAGCGCGAAGCTGATGCCACCATGTTTGGCAGAGAGATGCGCGACAGCCGAAGCAACGAGGAAATGTTGAAGGAAGCACTCGACGTGGCTCAGCAAGCCGACATCATCGTTGCTGCTGTGGGCGAGTCGTCAGAGATGAGTGGCGAATGCAGCAGCCGCACCAATCTCGAGATGCCTGACGCACAGAAAGACTTGCTCATAGCCCTGAAGAAGACGGGCAAACCTATCGTACTCGTCAACTTCTCGGGTCGTGCCACTGTCATGACATGGGAACAGGAGAATTTCCCAGCCATCCTCAACGTTTGGTTTGGTGGTTGCGAATCGGGCGATGCCATCTGTGACGTTCTCTTCGGTGACAAGGTGCCAAGCGGAAAACTTACTGCCACCATGCCTAAGAGTGTAGGTCAGATACCTCTCTACTACAACCATCTGAATACGGGACGACCACTGAAAGAGGGTAAATGGTTCTCTAAGTTTACCAGCAACTACCTCGATATAGACAACGACCCACTGTACCCATTCGGTTATGGTCTGTCGTACACCACCTTCAAATATGGCAAGCCTACGCTCTCAAGCAACACAATGACCAACAACGAGACGATCAGTGTAAGCGTAGACATCACCAATACGGGAAATTACGATGCTGACGAAATAGCTCAGATGTACATACGCGACTTAGCTGCCAGCGTTTCTCGCCCAGTAAAGGAGCTGAAAGGCTTCGAACGCATCTCTATCAAGAAGGGAGAGACCAAGACCGTCACCTTCACCATCACCCCTGAAGACCTGAAGTTCTACAACCAGGAGTTGGAATACAAGAACGAGCCTGGTGAGTTCGAGGTAATGGTAGGTCCTAACAGCAAGGATGTACAGACCCTCACCTTCACATTGAAATAACGACTTATACGACGGAATATGAAGAATATGAAAAATATCTGGCTTATATTGACATTCCTCTTGGCATGGGCTTTTCCAAAGGTCCATGCCGAGAATACGGTAAAGATTCTCGCCATAGGCAACAGCTTCTCTGAAGATGCCATTGAGCAGAACCTGCACGAGTTGGCTGATGCCGAAGGCATACAGACCATAGTGGCCAATCTATATATCCCCGGATGCTCGCTCGAAAGACACATGCAATGCGTAAAAGGCGACCTGAAGGCATATAGATACAGAAAGACAGGAATAGACGGCAAGATGGTGGAGACACCCAACAAGCAGGTGAGCGAAGCCTTGAGCGAGGAAGACTGGGACTATGTGAGCGTACAGCAGGCAAGCCATTTCTCAGGAGTCTACTACACATACCAGCCCTATCTCAACGAACTGATTGCCTATGTGAAACAAAAAGCACCCAAGGCTAAGATTATCTTCCATCAGACATGGGCTTACGCTCAGACTTCCAACCATGACGGCTTCCGCAAGTATGGCAACAGTCAGGCCACCATGTTCTCTTCCATCTTAGGCGCAGCCAAACAGGCTCTCAAGGATGCACCTATCGACATCTTGGTACCGGCAGGAACAGCTATACAGAATGCCCGCACATCGAGCTTGGGGGACAACCTGAACCGTGACGGCTACCATCTGCAGTTGGTGTACGGAAGATACACTGCAGCCTGTACTTGGTTTGAGGCTATCTTCAAGAAGTCGGTTGTAGGAAACAGCTATGCACCCGAAGGAATAACACAGCAACAGAAGAGCATCGCACAGAAAGCTGCCCATGCTGCCGTAAAACATCCTTTCGTGATTACGCAGATCAAGTAAGAGAGGAAAAGGCGAACAGCAACCTAAGTTTGTAGGTTTTTAACAAGATATCCATCGTAACAAAAAAACGTCCCGACGCAAGGAAATCCTGCATCGGGACGTTTTGTTTATTTTTCAGACTTCGCACCTCGTAAGGATAAAAGCGTTTATAAAAGGGAGATAGCGCTCTTAATACTCTGTCTTCTCGGTACTATCTTCCCACATACGGAAAGCACCCAAAGCCTCATCACGCATCAAGGCAATCATCGGCTTATGGCGATCTGCTATCTTGCGGTCGATCTCCTCGTAGATAAACTCATCATCGAAACCAATCTTCGCTGCATCCTGACGATTGTTGGCATAATAGATACGGTCGAGATGCGCCCAGTAGATAGCGCCAAGACACATGGGGCAAGGCTCGCAGGAAGTATAAATCTCACAACCCTTCAAATCGAAAGTGTGCAAGGCACGGGTAGCCATACGGATGGCATTCACTTCGGCATGAGCCGTAGGGTCTTGGTCTATGGTAACACTATTGGAGGCCTCAGCCACGATAACACCATCCTTGGCAATGACGGCTCCGAAAGGACCACCACCATGGCGCACGCTGTTCTCTGACAGGAGGATAGCTCTTTGCATCAGTTGTTCTTTTGTCATGTTGTTCGAGTTATTAGTTATACATTCTCATCCCATTTTTTAAAATCGGGGTTACAAATATACAACTTTTTAAAGAATAAACCACATCTTAGGAGTATAAATATAAGGGAGTTCTGACTTTTTCACAAGTTTTATACCTGTTTGATGCTTAGGCAAATGCGTAAAAGAGACAAAAGTCCGCACTTTTATGAAATTTCATCGAAAATATTTGGCGATTCAGAAATAAAGTCCTATCTTTGCAAACAGATATAGGTACGAAAATAAAAAATAGAGAATATAAGATTGGGGATTCCGATGCTATACAGGCACCGGGATTCTTTATTTTTTACCCCATCTCTAAGAACACATTATTAATAATAATAAACAATAAGAAAAATTATGGCTTACATGTCACAAGAAGGTTACGACAATCTCGTAGCTGAACTAAAACAGCTCGTTTCTGTGGAGCGCCCTAAGGCATCAGCCGCAATTGCTGAGGCAAGAGACAAGGGTGACCTGAGCGAGAACTCAGAGTATGATGCCGCCAAGGAGGCACAGGCTCATTTGGAAGACAAGATCAACCGCATCAAGCTCACCATTGCCGAGGCTAAGATCATCGACACCAAGCAGCTCAGCACCGACTGTGTGCAGATCATGTCGAAGGTGGAGATGACCAATATGGCAAACAAGGCAAAGATGAATTATACCATCGTGAGCGAGAGCGAGGCCAACCTGAAGGAGGGCAAGATTTCTATCAAGACTCCTATCGCACAGGGCTTGCTCAACAAGAAGGTGGGCGAGATCGTGGAAATCAAGATTCCACGCGGCACTATCAAACTGCGCATCGACAAAATTTCATTCGAGTAAAAATAAGGAACTATCATAAGGGCAGACAAACCCCTATGGCAGTTCCTTTTTTATGATATGTAAGCCAAACAAATATATACAGAGAATGAGAGATGTCGGTGTGTGGCACGACACATGCTTTGCAACGACAGATTTTGATTAACAATAAAAACGAAACAGACTATGGCAAGTATTTTCTCAAAGATTGCTGCCGGTGAAATCCCCAGCTACAAGTGTGCAGAAAGCGACAAGTTTTATGCGTTCCTCGATATCAGCCCTATCGGTAAAGGCCACACATTGGTGATTCCAAGAAAGGAAGTTGACTATATCTTCGACATGGAAGACCAGGACCTGGCCGAATTTGAAGTCTTCGCCAAGAAAGTGGCTAAGGCCATCAAGGCTGCCTTCCCCTGCAAGAAAGTGGCACAGGTGGTTCTCGGTCTCGAGGTGCCTCACGCCCATATCCACCTCATCCCTATGAACAGCGAGGCTGATGTGAACTTCCGCAAGGAACATCTCAAGCTATCAGAAGAGGAGTTCAAGGATATCGCAAATAAGATATACGAAGCATTCAAAAAACTATAATTCTTCTCTTCGATAACTTAGGAAGAGTGGCTACTCAAGGGAAAAGGGAAGTGAAGATGCGTCTTCACTTCCCTTTCTGTTATCATGTTATCGAATGGATGAGAGTTATATAAACTCATCTCCTTTCTTAATTTGTACCTCGTTGACATACTTGCGCACCAACGCAGAGGAGTCTTCCTTGCGGCAGACGAGGAGCACGTTGTCTTTTTCGGCAACGATGAAGCCATCCAGCCCATTGAGCACAGCCAACTTGCCCTCAGGCAGTTTGACAATATTGTTGTGACAGTCCTCCATCAGCACGTCGCTGTCTATCACCACATTGTCGTTCTCCCCTTTCTTCATTGCCTCATAGATGCTGTGCCACGTGCCCAAGTCAGCCCAGCCAAAGTCGCACTTCATCACATAGACGTCATTCGACTTCTCCAAGACGGCGTAGTCGATTGAGATATTGGGATAGGAAGGGAAGTTCTCCTTCATATAGGCATTCTCGGTCTCCACACTAAAGACGGGATACTTCTCGTCGTAACCTCGAAGCACAGATGGCAAAAGATGGCCAAAGTTGTCGTAGAGATGTTTCACATTGAAGAGGAACAGGCTGGTGTTCCAATAGAACTCGCCACTATCTACGAAAATCTTGGCAAAGTCGCGCTCAGGCTTCTCGGTAAACGACTGTACCTTATAGAGTCCTTCGCCCACAGAATCGCCCAACTGGATGTATCCATAGCCAGGCTCAGGACGGGTAGGTTTCACACCCATGGAGAGGAAGCAACTGTTGTCGGCAACAAAGTGCAGTCCCTCCAACATATCCTTGCAGAACGCCTCCTCGTTGAACACAGCCTGATCGGATGGCGTAGCCACGATGCAAGCCTCAGGATTCTGCATGGCTATGCGATGCGCAGCCCATGCCACACTCGGAGCTGTATTGCGATGAATGGGTTCCGACAAGATGTGCTCGGAGGAAACATCGGGCAGCTGCTGCCTTACAAATTCCACATACTCCTCGTTGGTATTGATATAGATATGGTCGGCTGGCACAATCCTTGCCATCCTGTCATAAGTTTGCTGCAACTGAGTACGTCCCACACCGAAGAAATCAAGAAACTGTTTGGGATAAGCATTGCGGCTGCTGGGCCACAGTCTTCTACCCTTTCCTCCGGCGAGTATGATACAATAATTGTTATGATCGTTTTTTGTCATTTGGCAGACTATATAATGATATTGTTTTAATTCACGTGTAAAATTAGGAAATATCTATGAACCTACCAAGTTTTTTTCCACAATTTAAGACAGAAGTGGCAAAATAAAACAATTATTTAGCCTTTCGTATAAGAAAAATCATCTTTTCAGAAACTTTTCTGCAAAAAAGTTTGTCAGTTCAAATTTTATTAGTACCTTTGCAACCGCAAAAGCCCAGATGGCGGAATCGGTAGACGCGCTGGTCTCAAACACCAGTGGAGCAATCCATCCCGGTTCGATCCCGGGTCTGGGTACTAAAAAGGTTGATAATCGAAAGATTACCAACCTTTTTTCATTTTCTTTTTATTGGTTTCACTCCTTCACATCATGCTTACAGGTTCTGGCTGCAAACATGATGTTAAGAAATGAGGATTCACTATCTCACCACCACCTTGATGCCTTCTACGATGTAGATACCAGAACGAAGGACAACAGTCTGCTCCTGACCTGCCGTCAGGCGAACTTCTGCTGTTTTCTGTCCTCCAACATGATAGATGCCCACTCGCTTGTCAGCATCAGTCTTGATGACCACAGCTCCCTTCTCGCCTCGTACATAAGTTCCGGCATCTGTCTTCACTGAAGAGATGGAAGATGGTACGCCTGTGACATAGGCTATAAGGGTATTTCCCTTGAGATTTCTATAACTACCCGTAGGTGTATAAATCTTATAACTTGGAATTGTACATGGAGTGTCTATCCATCTTCCTGTAGCAAAATCGTAGAAATTGAAATATACTATAATCGAATTATTACCCACATCTTCAGGAGTGACAGTATATTCCACATAGGTAATCGCTCCATTACCTGCAGCTCTTGCCCTATTAGGCTCTACCCAACCTTTATTGGTTTCCGCATTATATGGCACGAAGCAATAATCCAGATAGCCTGGTCCGCCAGTATTCCTTACGCCAAACCTTACTACGAGTTTATCATCTTCAACCAATGGCAACTTATAATCGACCTCGTAATATTTTCCAACACCAAACTTACCTGGAGTAGCATTACACTCTGAAGATACAACGGTAAAATTAGGAGCTGCTGTCGTCGTCAACGTAAACAGCTGACCGTTCACGATGGCTTCGTCCTTGTTGGCTACATCCGTTATCCACAGATACTGTTGAGACGAAGATGTTTCCGGTAACTCTATCTGACGTGTCACCGAACCGCGAGCTGGTATGGTAATATACAGGTCAAAATCTGGCGAACTGGGCTTAGTGTTGTCCTTCGTGTTAGTGTAAATGTTCACCAAACCATTGAACTCCATATCCATACTGTTGGTAAAAGTAACCGTCAGGGGATTGGTCATACCGGTATAAAGACCTTCTTCGGCGGTTACCGTTGCTGCCAAAGGAGTAGTAACCGGAGTCATCGTCGTGGCATCAACATTGATGATGAAAGGCTGATTGTTATAGAACGAACAAACATGCCAATTCTTCGTATCATAACTATAGACAGGATAAATCACATTGATACCCTGAGGGAAAGGATAGCTGATGGTAAGTTCTGGATTATCGCCATAAGTACCCCAAGTACCTCCATCAGGCTTAACTGCTTGCAAATTCCACAGACCTTCATAGTCAGACACGAGAACGATGGTTCCGTTAGCCTTGATGCCATAGGCAAAATAGCCAGAAAAATCGGTCGTACTCTGATTGACAAAGCAGGTTCTGGCTTCTGCCTGGAAAGACTCCAAGACATGCTCACGTGTAGTCTTAGTCCAGGTAATACCAGTCATCCCACCATGATCCATACTCATGATTTGTGGATAAGAAGCAAGAGGCTCGTCCACCTTACCATTATCGGGGGCTATACCGATAATCATAGAGCAGTCGCGATTGTAGCCATCTACAGCAGAGCCAGAGCCTGCGCCACCCTTCTGCGGCTGAAGAATCGTCAGGTCGAAGTAACCATCCTGATAGCCTCCCCATCCCCAGTTGATGTGATAAAGACCTTTGCCATCGCTTCCATCGCATACGAACTCATGACCGCCACCCGAAGACTTACCACTATAAAGAATCGGGCGCTTCGCCTTCAACTCGTTATCGATCAGCTTCATCCATTGCTGCAGAGTGAAGCAAGTACGGGTAAGGTCTTGCATCAGATCGGCATCATAACCAAAATAAGTAGCCAGGATGGCTGGTGTGACGTTGGCACCCGACGAAGGACCATAGTTCATCTGTACCGCCGCGCCACAATGATACATCAATTTGGCAACAGCATCTTCTTGCGCAGAGGTGTAATCCGTTTTGGAATAATCAGGCAACATATTGTCCCAGTCGTAGGTCGCACCAGAAGATATTTCTGGTATTTGAATTCCATAAGTTTGAGTAATATAATCCTTAATAGTAGCTTTCAGTTCCTTAGGATACTGATAATACATCATCACCTGCGCCATGGCTGTAGCCACGCAACCCGTCACCGAGCGGTTGGTGCCATCATACAACGGACACATATTATTATAAGGTGCCCTCTGGTTCCACTTGATACCACCCAAGAGAGGAGCAACAGCAGCAGTACCGGCACGCTCGGCACGCCATTGGCGAGCCTCAGCCAATCCTCCCGACACCTGTGCATCACCCTTGAGCAAAGCCTCTACCGTTTCCTGGTAAGCCTTCATAAAGTCCACATAGTTGGCAGGCAAATGGTCGGGGTCGTAAGTGCCCTGTGCAGAGTAGCCCACCACTTCCGGCATTCTGTCGTCACCCGACACAATGGTAAATCCCTTGTCCTCGCCATTGGCAAAGACATAATAGCATGTGGCAGAAGGAGACGCAGCAGAAGAAACCGACATGCGGGGAGCCGCCTTTGCTGAAGCCGCCACCTCGGCATCCATCTCTATGCCAAGCATGGCTGCCTGGCGCTGAGCTATCGCCTTAGCCTGCTGATAGCTACGCGGACCGGCTATTGCCGAAACCGACAACAATAGCATCAATGACAATAAAAGTAATAAGTCCTTCTTCATAAAAATTCAATGTTTTAGTCAGTGAATAGTTTTAAATTTCATCTTTTTATTTGTGCCACAAATATAGCTTATTTTTCACAAACAAACAAGTATTAGAGCCTTAAAAAATGTTCAAAACAAGAAAATCATACCATTTGCTCTTTTTTTTACGTTTTGACACCTTCCTCAAAGCTGCTGTACCGTAGCTTCCTGACCCAACTTTCGCAAATGGGAATGTTTAGAGAAGTTACGGGGAAGTTAAGCAGAGGGGAGTGACAGCTTCTTTAGCTTCCCCATGCAAAACATGAAATACATATAAAAAAATGAGTATAGATTTGGAAATATGAGATTTTATCCGTATTTTTGCAGCAATTAGACAAAACTATTTAATAACTCTATTAAAAACCCCATTTATTCATGAAGAAACTTTTTAGCTTGGTTTGCACCTGTTTGCTGGCAATGAGCATGCAGGCAGCAGAAACCGACAAGTATGACGCGCTCTATGAGAACCTTCCTTTCCAGATGGAGAAGGTGACACGTCCTCAGTTCCCTGCCAACGAGGTAAACCTGAAGGATTTCGGAGCCGTAGGTGATGGTTCTACCCTTTGCACCGAAGCTTTCAGCAAGGCTATCGAAGCCCTGAGCCAGAAAGGCGGAGGAAAGCTCATCGTGCCACAGGGCGTATGGTTTACAGGCCCCATCACATTGAAGAGCAACATCAACCTGCACATCGAGAAGGGCGGCATTATTCTCTTCTCACCCGATGATGCCCTCTATCCTTTCATCAAGACTTCTTTCGAGGGTCTCGACACACGCCGTTGCCAGTCGCCTATCTCGGGCAACGGACTTACCAACGTGGCTATTACTGGTCAGGGAGCCATCGACGGTAATGGCGAGTACTGGCGTCCTCTGAAAAAACAGAAAGTAACCGACGCTCAGTGGAAAGCCATCACTTCACGAGGTGGTGCCTACAAGCGCAAGGACTATTGGTTCCCGTCAGAAGGCGCTCTCAAGGCTGACAACAGCGCCAATATGAACGTGCCTGCAGAACCTACATCAGAAGAGGGATGGAACGAAATCAAGCGATTCCTCCGCCCTGTCATGGTAAGCTTGGTAAACTGCAAGAATGTTTGGCTCAATGGTGTCATCTTCCAGAACTCTCCTGCCTGGAACATCCACCCATTGATGTGCGAGAACGTGCTCATCGAAGATGTACTGGTACGCAACCCTGCGTATGCACAGAATGGTGATGGTCTTGACCTGGAGTCTTGCAAGAACGCACTCATCGTCAATTCTACTTTCGATGTAGGCGACGACGGTATCTGCATCAAGAGCGGTAAAGATGCCGACGGAAGAAAGCGTGGCATTCCTTGCGAGAACGTCATCGTAGACGGATGCACTGTCTTCAAGGGTCATGGTGGATTCGTAGTAGGTAGCGAGATGAGCGGTGGTGTGAAGAACGTGATGGTTACCAACTGCCAGTTCCTCGGTACCGATGTAGGTCTGCGTTTCAAGAGCACACGTGGCCGTGGCGGCGTAGTAGAGAACATCTTCATCAAGAATATGTCTATGTTCGACATTCAGACCGACGTGATCACCTTCGACCTTTATTATGGAGGCAAGTCGGCTGTTGAGGTTCTCAACGATGGCGACGAGGCCAAGAACCAGAAGGTAGAGAAATTCAAGGTAGACGAGACTACACCTTGCTTCCGAAACATCGACATCGACCATGTCATCTGCCGTACAGCCCGCCGTGCTGCTTACTTCAACGGTTTGCCCGAGATGCCTGTTCAGAACATCAGCATCAAGGACTTGGAGGTGAACAATGCCGAACAGGGCATCGTGATCAACCGTACAGAGAACGTGAAGCTCGAGAATATCAAGGTAACCGCAAAGACTCATACCTTCGATGCCAAGAACTCGAAGAACGTGAGTGTAAACAGCAAAACCTACAAGAAGATCGACGAAAAGGGCGTTACCCTCGATTTCTAAAGACTGCGAAGACTTGCCATATAGGACAAAAAGCCTATATGGAATACAAGACTTAATAACTCCCAAAAACATTTTGCGGTAAAAGCACAGCAAACATTCTGATATTTTGCTGCGTTTTTACCGCAAATTTCGTATATCACTATTGAAAAAAAATCGTCAAACTACAATGATTATTTTGCCAATCACCTTTAAAATCTCCGTTCAAAGGCTTTGAACGGACATTCAAAGGCTCTGAACG
>OQVT01002679.1_pt1 | contig 11475 bp, 21 predicted proteins | sample 1691561 | NCBI WGS metagenome assembly OQVT01 (sample SAMN03418260, study PRJEB22391) | human gut metagenome | biome: human-gut; feature: organic feature; material: feces | host: Homo sapiens | place: Tanzania | collected 2013-01
CGCCCCAGGAGTCCATAAGTCCTACCGCGGCAGGAATGAACATTATCGGCATCACTTAATTTCTCCAGATATTCGTGAATCCCATTCCAGTCTCTTTCCTGCTCATAACGCCTTAGCGCCAGCAGATGATTCTTCATGTCATGGACAACCTGCCGGCTCTTTAACATCCCTTTAAACCGCTCTTCCAGCACATTTACCTTAAGTTCCAGTACTTCCTGTTCTTTCTGCTCCAGCTTTTTCTGGCTGGAAAGATTCATATACTCCAAACTTTCTGTCATCCTACATGCAAAATACTGGACACCTTTGATCACAAGCCACATATTCAGGTAAACGAACATGGACATCGGAATATAAAACTGCTCATCCACTCCCTGATAATCTGCATATTCAAGGAAGAACACCCACGTCATTGCTGATATACTAAAACCTTTTCTTACACAATACGTTTGAATTTTCTGATTTCTTTTTGGCTGATCAAAAGACGCATATAAACGCTTAGCCTTCGAAATCGTTTTTAATAAAGCCTCATCATCATTTTCATCTAATTCAATAGATTCTGATACTTGTTTGGCAATCTCCAATGAATACCCTTTTGTGACTAGCTTATTCACCAATGTCTGTCTTTGCATACGCAAAGATTGTTCCTTAATGGAATGTGTTAAGCGACGCGCCAATTTTACTGCATTGCTACGCTCAGTTTCTTCATCCAAGCTATCCAATGCTTCATGTGTTCTTTTCCTTCCTTTCTTAGAATACCAGCCCAGCTTCTCTAGCTGCGTCTGCGAATGCCTGGATTTTTCCCTGGTAGATGAATCCGCCACGGTCAAATACAACTTCAGTAATACCTGCTTCTACAGCTTTCTTTCCAAGAACGGTTCCAAGATATGCTGCTGCATCTACATTGTTGGTTTTCTCAAGCTCTGCTTTCACTTCTTTCTGAAGAGTAGAAGCAGAAACTAAAGTATTTCCAATCGTATCGTCGATAATCTGAGCATACATATGGTTATTGCTGCGGAATACACACAGACGCGGACGCTGTGCAGTACCTACGATATGATTACGTAATCTTCTATGCTTTTTCTGGCGCATCTGCGCTCTTGATACTTTACTAATCATGTTCACACTCTCCTTAATTATTTCTTACCAGTCTTACCAACTTTACGTCTGATCACTTCATCAGCATATTTGATTCCCTTGCCCTTATATGGCTCAGGTCTTCTCTTATCTCTGATTTCAGCAGCATACTGGCCAACTTTCTCTTTGCTGATACCGGAAACAATGATCTTGTTGCCGTCTACAGCGGAGGAGAGTCCTTCCGGATCGATCATCTCTACCGGATGGGAATATCCAAGAGACAGAACTAATTTGTTGCCCTGTTTTGCAGCTCTGTAACCTACACCGTTTACTTCCAGTGTTTTGGTATAGCCTTCGCTAACACCAACTACCATGTTGTGGATCAGAGTTCTGGTCAGACCATGAAGAGCTTTCATTTTCTTCAGATCGCTCGGTCTTGTAACTACTACATGTCCGTCTTCCAGTTTGATGCTCATTTCAGCCGGGAGAGTTCTCTCTAATGTTCCTTTTGGTCCTTTTACTACAACGTGGTTGTTTTCCTGGATGTCTACTGTTACACCTGCAGGAATTGCCACTGGCAGTCTTCCAATACGTGACATACCAATTTCCTCCTATTAACTTAGATTTTCGGAGAGAGCCTTACGCTCTCTCTGTTTTCAGTTGCTTTGTTTCGTTTCAGATTACCAAACGAATGCCAGAACCTCGCCGCCAACCTGCAGCTTGCGAGCTTCTTTATCGGTGATAACACCCTGGTTTGTGGAAAGAATAGCGATTCCAAGTCCGCCAAGTACTCTCGGCAGCTCATCTTTGCCAACATAGATTCTCAGACCCGGTTTGGAGATTCTCTTCAGACCGGTGATGATCTTCTCGTTTTTGTCAGCGCCGTATTTCAGGGTGATGTGCATATTCTGGAATGCACCCTCATCGCTGAGTTCATATTTTGCAATGTATCCCTCGTTTACCAGGATATCAGCGATTGCGATTTTCATTTTGGATGCCGGAACATCTACTGTATCATGTTTTGCAGTGTTAGCGTTACGGATTCTTGTAAGCATATCTGCGATCGGATCGCTCATTGACATATTGTGTTTCCTCCTTTCTTTCTTTACCAGCTGGCTTTCTTAACGCCCGGGATCTGGCCTTTATATGCTAATTCACGGAAACATATACGGCAAATGCCATATTTTCTCAAATATGCATGGGGACGTCCGCAAATCCTGCAGCGATTATATTCTCTTGTGGAGAATTTAGCTTTGCGCTGCTGTTTTATCTTCATTGCTGCTTTAGCCATGAACTTTTCCTCCTAATAATCACTTAGCGAATGGCATGTTGAATAATTTCAATAATTCACGAGCTTCTTCATCAGTTTTGGCTGTTGTAACGAAAATTACATCCATACCACGAACTTTGTCGATCTTATCATATTCGATCTCCGGGAAAATAAGCTGCTCTTTGATACCGAGCGCATAATTTCCTCTTCCGTCAAATGCATTTGGGTTTACTCCACGGAAGTCACGTACACGTGGGAGTGAAAGGTTGATGAGACGATCTGCGAACTCATACATCTTCTCTCCACGAAGAGTAACCTTGCATCCGATTGCCATTCCCTCACGGATCTTGAAGTTAGCAACTGACTTTTTAGCCTTTGTTACTATTGCCTTCTGTCCTGTGATCTTCTCAAGGTCGCTAACGGCTGAATCGAGAACCTTTGAATTTTCCTTTGCTTCGCCAACTCCCATATTGACAACGATCTTCTCGAGCTTCGGAACTTCCATTATGTTTTTATATCCGAATTTCTTCGTCATTGCATCGACGATTTCATTCTTGTATAAATCTTTATATCTGCTCATAATTAGTCTCCCTCCCTGCTCAATCCAAAACTTCGCCTGTGGACTTAGCGAAACGTACCTTCTTATCTCCGTCCATCTTGTATCCTATACGAGTGGCCTTACCTTTGTGAAGGTACATAACATTTGAAAGATCTATCGGAGCTTCTTTTGATACGATTCCGCCGGCCTGATTAGCTGCACTTGGCTTTGTGTGTTTGGTGACTACATTCACACCTTCAACGATAACGCGGTTTTTCTTTGGCTCTACAACAAGAACCTTACCTTCTTTATCCTTATCTTTTCCGGCAATGACTTTGACCGTATCACCTTTTTTAATCTTTACTGACATGGCCGTCCTCCTATAATACTTCCGGTGCGAGTGAAACGATCTTCATGAACTGTTTCTCACGAAGTTCTCTTGCAACCGGTCCAAAAATACGGGTTCCTCTCGGTGTCTTGTCGTCTTTGATGATAACTGCTGCGTTCTCGTCGAAACGGATATAAGAACCATCCTTACGGCTTGCGCCCTTAACTGTACGAACTACAACTGCTTTAACAACATCACCTTTTTTAACAACACCGCCTGGTGTTGCATCTTTAACAGTAGCTACTATTATATCACCGATATTTGCATATCTTCTTGTTGAGCCGCCCATAACACGAATGCAAAGAATCTCTTTAGCACCGGTATTATCAGCGACTTTAAGTCTGCTTTCCTGCTGGATCATACTGGTATTCCTCCTATTGCACCCAAAAGTTATTTAGCTTTTTCTACTACTTCTACCAAACGCCATCTTTTATCTTTTGAAAGCGGTCTGGTCTCCATGACCTTTACTGTATCACCGATACGGCAAGTATTCTCTTCATCATGGGCTTTTAATTTATATGTTTTCTTTACGATCTTCTTGTAAAGAGGATGTTTTACGTGGTCTTCGATAGCAACAACGATTGTTTTGTCCATCTTGTCGCTTACGACTTTTCCGACACGTGTTTTTCTAAGATTTCTTTCTTCCACGATTGTCTCCTTTCACTTACCAAATCAGTGCTTAGTTGGCTGTATTTGACTTCTGTGCAATTACAGTTGAAATTCTAGCAATGTTCTTGCGCACCTCTTTGATCCTGCTGGTGTTGTCCAGCTGATTGGTGGCATTCTGGAATCTCAGGTTGAACAGTTCCTTCTTTGCTGCTGTTAACTCTTCGTTAAGCTCAGCTGCTGATTTAGTCATGAGATTTTCCATAAATTTATTACTCTTCACTGTTATCACCGCCTTCTTGATCTGCACGAGATACTATCTTGCATTTACATGGTAACTTATGCATAGCGAGACGTAATGACTCACGAGCAACTTCTTCCGGAACTCCGGCAATCTCAAATAATACGCGGCCCGGTTTTACAACTGCTACCCAGTACTCAACGCTTCCCTTTCCTGAACCCATTCGAGTCTCAGCAGGTTTTGCTGTTACAGGTTTGTCCGGGAATATCTTGATCCATACCTGACCACCACGCTTAGCGTTACGTGTCATGGCAATACGGGCTGCCTCGATCTGATTTGATCTTATCCAGCATGGCTCCAATGCAACAAGTCCAAATTCACCATTGCTGATTGTATTTCCTCTTAATGCTTTTCCCTTCATGGATCCGCGGAATTGTTTACGATGTTTAACTCTCTTAGGCATTAACATAATTATTTATCGCTCCCTTCCTTAGCTCCTTTGGTAGGAAGTACTTCGCCGTTGTAAACCCATGCTTTTACTCCGACCTTACCATAAGTGGTGTCAGCCTCTGCAAAACCATAGTCGATATCAGCACGAAGAGTCTGAAGCGGGATAGTTCCATCGCTGTAGAACTCTGTACGAGCCATATCTGCACCGCCGAGACGTCCTGATACGGATGTTTTAATTCCGAGAGCGCCTGCTCTCATAGTACGCTGCATTGTTGATTTCATTGCACGACGGAATGAGATACGGTTCTCAAGCTGAAGTGCGATATTCTCTGCAACAAGCTGTGCATCGCGATCAGGTCTTTTGATCTCCTTGATGTCGATGAACACTTTCTTATCAATAAGCTTTGCAAGCTCATTCTTTACTTTCTCTATTTCAGCGCCGCCCTTACCGATAACAACACCCGGTTTAGCTGTGTAAAGGATAACCTTTACCTTCTCAGATGCTCTTTCGATCTCGATGCGTGATACGCCTGCGCTGTATAATCTTTTCTTCAGAAAATTTCTGATCTTATAATCTTCTACTAAGCAGTCGGCAAAATCTTTTTCAGCATACCATTTGGAATCCCAATCCTTGATAACACCGACTCTTAATCCATGCGGATTAACTTTCTGACCCATTCTTGACCTCCTTATCTCTCATCCAAAACGATTGTGATATGACTTGTACGTTTCTCGATCCTGTAAGCTCTTCCCTGAGCTCTTGGCTGGATTCTCTTCATTGTAGGTGCTTTGTTTGCATAGCACTCTGCAATGTAAAGATCAGATTTGCTGAGGCCGTTATTGTTTTCTGCGTTTGCGATAGCAGACTCAAGAAGTTTCTTGATAACGCCGGAGGCATATCTTGGATTGTAGGCCAGGATACCGACAGCTGTTTCTACGTCTTTTCCGCGGATAGCATCAAGTACGAAACATGCTTTCTGAACAGGTATTCTTGCGAATGAAAGTTTTGCAGACGGTCTTAAATCTTTCTCTGCATTTCTTGCTCGTTTAATCTGACTTCTGTGTCCTTTTGACATTTATGTTACCTCCTTTCCTTATCTTGACTTCTTCTCGTCTTTACCGTGTCCTCTGTAAGTTCTTGTTGCTACGAACTCACCGAGTTTATGTCCTACCATGTCCTCGGTAACATATACCGGAACATGTTTACGTCCGTCGTGAACAGCTATTGTATGTCCCACGAATGAAGGGAAAATAGTTGAACGGCGGGACCATGTCTTAATTACTGTTTTGTCGCCTGATGCGTTTGCTGCATCAACTTTCTTTAAGAGACTTTCGTCAGCGAAAGGTCCTTTTTTAAGTGAACGAGACATTTTACTTCCTCCTTATTTGCTCAGCTGTTTTCCATCTCTTCTACGGATGATGTACTTATTGGACTGTTTGTTCTTCTTCCTTGTCTTAAGACCCATAGCAGGCTTGCCCCAAGGTGTAGACGGACCCGGACGTCCGATCGGTGCACGTCCTTCACCACCACCGTGCGGATGGTCATTCGGGTTCATGACAGAACCACGTACTGTAGGACGGATTCCCATGTGACGTTTTCTTCCGGCTTTACCGATGTTAACAAGGCTGTGGTCTCCGTTTCCTATTGTTCCTACAGAAGCTCTGCAGTTGATAGGAACGAGTCTCATCTCTCCTGAAGGAAGACGAAGTGTTGCATACTTTCCTTCTTTAGCCATAAGCTGAGCTGAGTTTCCTGCTGATCTTACGAGCTGTCCGCCCTTTCCGGCATGAAGCTCAATGTTGTGTATAAGTGTACCTACAGGTATATCTGACATTGGAAGGCAGTTTCCCACGCGCACTTCTGCACCTGTTCCGTTCATAACTGTCATTCCGACCTTGAGTCCTTCCGGAGCAAGGATATAAGCCTTCTCTCCGTCAGCATAGCTTATAAGTGCTATATTAGCTGTACGGTTCGGATCGTATTCGATAGATTTAACAGTTGCCGGAATTCCGTCTTTATATCTCTTAAAGTCGATTATTCTGTATTTTCTTCTGCTTCCGCCACCTCTGTGTCTGACGGTTATCTTACCCTGGCTGTTACGTCCCGCATTTTTCTTTAAAGAAACAACGAGAGATTTCTCCGGTGCTGATTTTGTTATCTCAGAAAAATCAGAACCTGACATCTGTCTGCGTGACGGTGTATATGGGTTATAGGTTTTGATTCCCATTACGGTATCTCCTTTCGTTATGCATGTGCATTAAGCTCATGCGTTGATATGATTCTCGTGCATATCTGCACATATCCTCGCCCTTAGGCGGTCTTGGGGATTAAAGTCCCTGGAAGATCTCGATCTCCTTACTTCCCTCAGCAAGAGTAACGATAGCTTTCTTTCTCTTTGCTGTCTTTCCGAAAGTCATTCCACGACGTTTTGTCTTACCGTCAAGATTCATTGTGTTGACTTTAGCAACCTTAACGCCATCAAACATTTTCTCAACAGCGTCTTTGATCATTGATTTATTTGCTTCCGGATTTACAAGGAAGGAATATTTCATTTCTGACATTTCTGCCATACTCTTCTCTGTTACGAGCGGCTTTAAGATAACATCATAATACTGAATGTTTGCCATTATGCATATACCTCCTCAATTGCTGCGACACTGCTCTTGGTAGCGATCACTGTATCGTATTTAAGGATATCGTAAACGTTGATCGTGCTCGGTGAAGCTGTCTCAACTCCCGGAATGTTCTTAGCTGATCTTACAACATTCTCGCTGTCGTCTGTTACAACTACAAGAGCTTTTCCTACTTTGAGGTTGTCTAAAACCTTCTGCATCTTTTTAGTCTTGATCTCATCAAGCTTGAGTTCATCGAGTACAAGGAATTTGTTCTCCTGAACCTTTGATGTGAGAGCTGACTTGAGAGCTATTCTCCTCTCTTTTCTGTTCATCTTGAAGGAGTAATCTCTCGGAACCGGTGCGAATACAACTCCGCCGCCTGTCCACTGTGGTGATCTTGTTGAACCCTGTCTTGCATGACCGGTTCCTTTCTGTCTCCACGGTTTTCTTCCGCCGCCGCTTACTTCAGAACGTGTTTTTGCTTTCTGTGTTCCCTGACGACGATTTGCAAGATAAAGAACAACTGCCTGATGAACCAGGTTCTCTTTGATCTCTACTCCGAATATTGAATCGGAAAGCTCGATAGTTCCTACTTCTGCGCCTTCCATATTAAACAATGCTACATTTGCCATCTAAAGTGTTCCTCCTTTCCTCTATAAGGCTTAGCCTATTGACTTTACGCTCTCGCGTATAGTAATAAGGGATTTCTTCGGTCCCGGTACGGAACCTTTAACGAGCAACAGATTGTTTTCGGCATCAACACGTACAACCTCAAGGTTCTGAACGGTTACCTGTACATGTCCCATATGTCCCGGCATCTTTTTGCCTTTGAATACTTTACTCGGATCTGAAGCAGCGCCGTTTGAACCTGCATGACGATGGTATTTAGAACCGTGAGTCATAGGTCCTCTTGACTGTCCGTGACGTTTGATAGCGCCCTGGAATCCTTTACCCTTGCTGATAGCAGTAGCATCGATCTTGTCTCCTGCTGCAAAGATATCTGCTTTGATCTCCTGTTTTACTTCATAATCCTTTGCGTTCTCGAACCTGAACTCCTGAAGATATCTCTTGTAAGATACCTCAGCCTTGTCAAACTGTCCTTTTTCAGGCTTGTTAAGAAGCTTCTCACGGATGTCTGCAAATCCAACCTGGACTGCATCATATCCGTCGTTCTCAACAGTCTTAACCTGAGTAACTACGCACGGACCTGCCTGAAGCACAGTTACCGGAGTAAGAACTCCGTCTTCGTTGAAAATCTGAGTCATTCCAACTTTTGTAGCTAAAATTGCTTTCTTCATTCGTTTTCCTCCTGTTTTTCTACAGCGGAACGCCCTTTCGGGAGTTCATTCTAGTTAACAGATATAAGTGGAATAAGCTTCAGCTATTGCTTCTATATCGATTAACTTTATTGCATTTATTAAAAATGTTTCCGGCGGGTTGGACCGGTCTCATTTTTTGCAGTTTTGACTACCAAATGTTTTCTTTCGTTTTGAAAGCAAGCTTTCAAACCTCAAGAAACCGCTTGGCTATTACTTGTTTTTCATCTTTATGTCGATGAACACGCCGGCCGGCATATTGAGTCTTGAAAGAGCATCTACTGTTTTCTGTGTAGGTGTTACGATGTCGATCAGTCTCTTGTGTGTTCTCTGCTCGAACTGCTCACGTGAATCTTTGTATTTGTGTACGGCACGAAGGATAGTAACTACTTCCTTTTTAGTAGGAAGAGGTACGGGACCGCTTACTGCAGCACCATTCTTCTTAACCGTCTCCACGATCTTTGCAGCTGATGCATCCACTAACTGATGATCATACGCCTTCAATACAATTCTCATAATCTGATTTGCCATAAAAAAAGTCGCCTCCTATTCGCACTTTTAAGTACGACAAGCGGTGACTGTACACTTCTCCGTGTGTGTCCTGAAACTTCACACGTTGTTTCCACTCTTCGGTGGACATTTTTAAATTGTACAGTGACTTGTCGCCAGTTTCTTGAACGGACATTTGCTCCACGGAATTACCTGCTTTTCGCAGCAACCTCACGCTTCATAGCTTTCATGCCACAACATCAAAGATTATACTTGACAAAACAGAAAAATGCAAGAAAAAAATTTGTAATTAATTCACAAAGTTTTTCTCTCGCATTTCGTTTTTTGTATCAATTACGCCGATATTCTTCCGAAGGCTCTGTATCTTCGGTACATTGCTTTTCTTTTTTTATCTTCTTTTTTACATTTATTTCAAGATCATCAGGAAGAAGGAAGTATTTGCGGATGACCATAAGCCCCAGAAGCGCAGCTATGAGTATAAGCGTCTCGATAGGACTCTGGACTTCTGCTATCATTCCTCTTGCTATCGAGAACAGGATTATCTCTATAATGCTCTCTACGGAATGCTTCGAAAGCATCCTTACAAACTCTATACAGATAACAAGCTCGAAAAAGCGCTCCAGAATGGACCTTACACTTACATTCTCCGACAACATGCCGGGTCCCTCATTGATGAGCGATAAGATAAGACCTATCGTCATCACTACTGTTGTAATAACCAGTATTATGGATATTATTGTTTCTATCCAGCCTATGCCTTTGAGCAAAAGCTCCTTCAGCCTCGTTTGAATATTATGGTCTTTCATTTAACCCCCGTAAAACATCTGTTAATCCAGATAATCCATTGCAAGATCTACATACATCTTTGCATTTTCATGCTGCGATCTTATCTCGTCATCCGTAAGACTTCTTTTTACCTTGGCAGGACTTCCTACCACAAGGCTTCCGTCCGGTATGTCACTCTTTCCTGTAACGAGCGCACCTGCTGCTATGAGACAGTTCTTTCCTATCTTTGCACCGTTCAATATGATCGCACCCATTCCGATAAGCGATCCGTCGTCTATCGTACAGCCATGTACTATACAGCCGTGTCCTATCGTAACATCGTCTCCGATGCTCACATCAAATCCCACGTCTGCATGTACAACACTGTTGTCCTGTATATTTGTGTTTCTTCCTATTGTAATAGATGCTTCATCTCCTCTGACAACGGCGCCGTACCAGACTCCGCATCCTTTTCCTATATTTACATCGCCGATAACACGTGCCGTATCAGCTATGAAGACCCCTTCGACCTCTTTTATTATATTGACCATTATTTATCTCCGAACATCTTCTTATATTCATCTGTAAAATCGAGCGTTGCAAAATAATCCTTCGGAGTCTCCGCACGCCTTATCATCTGAAAGCTTCCGTCTGTTTTCAGAAGGACCTCGGCAGACCTTAATTTGCCGTTATAATTGTATCCCATCGAATGACCATGAGCTCCTGCATCATGTATGATAAGATAGTCTCCCATATCGATCTTGGGGAGTTTTCTGTCTATTGCGAATTTATCACAGTTTTCGCAGAGAGATCCTGTAACATCGTAAAGATGATCACACGCAGCGTTTTCCTTTCCTGCTACCGTGATATGATGATATGCACCGTAAATAGCCGGCCTCATAAGGTTTGCCGCACAGGCATCCACACCTATATATTCCTTATATATATGCTTTTCATGTATCGCCTTTGTTACAAGACAGCCGTAAGGTCCCATCATGTAACGTCCCATCTCGCTGTATATGGAAACATCTCCCATGCCTGCCGGAACAAGGATCTTCTCGTAAACCTTACGGACGCCCTCACCGATAGCGATTATGTCGTTAGGCTCCTGGTCCGGTTTGTACGGGATCCCTACTCCGCCCGAAAGGTTGATAAATGTTATATGGCATCCTGTCTTTTCTTTAAGCTCAACAGCAAGCTTGAAAAGCACCTCTGCAAGCATCGGATAATAATCATTTGTGACCGTGTTGCTGGCAAGAAATGCATGTATACCGAATTCCTTTGCGCCTTTTGCCTTGAGGATCTTGTATGCCTCAAAGATCTGTTCAGTAGTCATTCCGTATTTGGCATCTCCCGGGTTATCCATTATATCATTTGATATTCTGAAAAGTCCGCCCGGATTATATCTGCAGCTTATCTTTTCAGGGATATATCCAAGTGTTTTTTCTAAGCTGTCGATATGTGTTATATCATCGAGATTTATTATTGCACCGTATTTATTTGCAAGGGCATATTCTCTGTCCGGAGTAACGTTTGATGAAAACATTATTCTGTCTCCCGAAAATCCCATCGCATCCGCAAGCATGAGCTCTGTTTCGGATGAACAGTCACAGCCGAATCCGTATTCTCCGAGTATCTTTATAAGAGTCGGGTTCGGCGTTGCCTTTACCGCAAAATATTCGCGAAAGCCTTTATTCCATG
>OQVT01002682.1_pt1 | contig 11464 bp, 12 predicted proteins | sample 1691561 | NCBI WGS metagenome assembly OQVT01 (sample SAMN03418260, study PRJEB22391) | human gut metagenome | biome: human-gut; feature: organic feature; material: feces | host: Homo sapiens | place: Tanzania | collected 2013-01
CCCCAGATCGCCGTGGCCAACAAGACCGATCTGCTGGCGGACACCGCGCAGCTGGACGCCTTCCGCGCCCATGTGGAGGCGCTGGGCTACGAGTTCTTCGCCATGTCCGCCGCCACCCATCAGGGTACGCGGGAGCTGATGCAGCGCATCAGCCAGCGGCTCAGCGAGCTGCCGCCGGTGACGGTGTACGAGCCGGAATATGTCCCCAAGCCGCCGGTCATCGACACCACCGAACCGCTGCCATCGAGCGGGAGGACAACACCTGGCTGGTGGAGGGGCCGTGGCTCCAGCGGCTCATGGGCAACATCAACTTCTCCGACTACGAGAGCCGGATGTACTTCGACAAGATGCTGCGCCAGAGTGGCCTGTTCGACACGTTGGAGGACATGGGCATTCAGGACGGCGACATCGTCAGCATGTACGATCTGGAGTTCGAATATCAGCGGTAACGCAAAAAGAGGATGGCAGCAGCCATCCTCTTTTTTTATGCAGCATTGCAGCAGCAGTTGAGTTATTGCGGCGGCGCAGCAGAAAATGCAAGCTCCGCCGACCGGTCACAGAACACCGTTACCCGCGACTTGCCGCCCTTGGTGCAGGTGTAGAGGACGAGGTCATAGCCGCTGTTCTGTACGGCATCTACCTCCTCCGGATCCAGCGTCTCGCGCTTCTCCACCGCATAGGTGTTGACGATCCCCTCCATGTCCGTAAAGGTGACCGTATCGCCCTCAGACAGCTCCTTCAGCCGCCCGAAGTGGTTCTCGTAGTTGTGCGCGGCGATCACCAGATCGTCTGTGCGGGAGGAACCAAACTGGCGGCAGGGCGCCAATCTCAGGCGCGCATAGTCCGAATCCGCCATGACCGGCAGCTTCAGCCCCAGTGAGGGAATCTCAAGATAGCCCACATACTCGTAGTCGCTGAGCATGACCACCGGCATCTCCGGAGTAAGCTCCTCCTGAGACGGGGGCTCCTTGTCCTTCGCGCCGTTGGACGGAATGGCCGCTTCCACGTTTGCCAGCAGGCTCTCGGCTTCCTGCCCGGCACGCGCATCCTCGCGGCGGTTATACAAGAGCAGGAGCAGTGCTGATATAATCAGCACTGCTCCCATTGCTACGATGGCAATACCAAGTTTTTTAGGCATTGCTCCGCTTCTTCTTCAGCAGCATTGCCCCGCCGAGAGCAACAAGGACAAGTCCTGCACCGCCGAGCACCCAGATCGGCCAGTTGAGCTGACCGGTCTGAAGCAGGCCGGGCGAGTTGGTGATGGTCACAACACCGTCACTGACACTGTAGGACGGCACATACCCCTTGGGGATGTTCGTCTCAAGAACCTGCCAGTTGCCGAGGGCGCTGGGGTCACGCCAGGAATACGTCCAGTTATTCCACTCGCCCAGGCGCACGCTGTCGTAGACCATGTTGCCGTTATACAGCGTCACCGTCACGGAATCAGGGCGATCCTTCCCGGCATCGTTCTTCCAGACCTTATGAACGGTGATATCCAACGCATTGTCGGGATCCTGCGGCGGGTAGGAGGTTCTCTCGTTGGTGATGGTCGTCAGGGTACCCACCGTGTCATAGACCGCCATGTATCCCTTCGGCGTCTCCGCCTCCACCACCGTCCACTTGTGCTTATCCCGCAGGCCGTCAAAGGTGTACGCCCAGTTGTTCTCGGCGTTCAGCACCTGCGTTTTCTCTACCTTGCCGTCCTTCAGCAGGTTCACGGTGACGAAGCTGCCCTCATGACGGTCGTTGCCGTTGGACCAGACCTTACGCACGGAGAGCTGCGTCTCGTTAAACGCCTCCACGTGGAACACCCAGTCCACCTCGCCTACGCGGTTGGCAAACTTGTTGTCCAGATCCAGGGGAACACTCAGCTCCACCCGCAGCTGGGCGGTATCGCCGGTGCGGAAGGTGCCGAGGAACTGGTTCTCCTTCAGGCCGTCCAGCTTGTCGGGAGATGCCTCATAGATCAGCTCCTTGCCGTTCCACACCTTCATGGACAGCTGGGAGAGGAACTCCGCCACGTCGGCGGCGGTCGTCTCCGCAGCCACCTCGGGACTCAGCGGGTTGGCAGTCTCATCGTGGGGCACAGCCCGCATGTAGAGATCCACCATGTCACAGTCCGTGGCGGAATTGGTGAAGGTGATGGTCTCCGTCACCGTGTCGCCGGGCATGACGCCTCTGAAATCGCCGAACAGGTCGGTCTTTGTGTACTCGCTGCCGGGCTGGAGGTCAAACCCCTCGGAAAAGCCCTTGAATTCGATGGTCGGGGACGCGGCGAAGGCCGTGGATGTCAGGCTCATGGCCATGAGCAGCATCAGAACCAGAGAGATGATCGCTTTACTTGTCTTTTTCATTTCGCCACCCCCTTAGTTGAAGTTCGTAGGCGTGACGCCCCAAGCTTCGTAGATCGCATCGGCAGGCTCGCTCTGGATGGCGGTAGCCAGGATCTCAACGTTCAGCGTGTACGCCGGATTTTCCGGCTGTTTCGTAACCTTACAGTTCAGCAGGCTGCCATCCGTTAAACCGTTGGGCTGGACGGGGGTCGGATAGTAGTAGTAACCGCCCTTGCCCTGTACCCACTTATTATCCGGGTTTACGTCCAGTTGGTATACGTACTCATCCGGGTCGGGAGTGACGATGTTACCAAACGCATCCACCCAGTTTACAGCGTAGGTGGCGCGGATGTACACGGGGATGTTGCTGTTGTTCTGGACCTTCACGTTCGACTTCGCCGTTCCGTTGAACTCCTCCGTCACGGTGACGTCGGTCTTGGCGTACTCGAACTCGTTCTTGATCTCGTTTGTCCTGTCGATCAGGTAGGCGACTGTGGTACCGACCGCCACACCGAGCAGCAGGACGATGGCCACGAGCAGGGTCGCCGTTTTGCGCGCTTTGGGCGTTCTGCCGTTATTCATGTGTTCTCCTTGATACATAACTGCCGCCTCCTTTCTCAGTTATTAACAGGGTTGCCGTTAACAGTTTTGCCGTTACCGTTAATGATCGTCTGAATGCCATCGTTTTTGAACTCGTTCTTGCAGTACACGTCGGTACTCACCCACTGGTGGTTCTCGAGCGTGTTGGTGACGGTGACACTGCCTTCAGGATTCGCGGCGCTCAGGGTAGCGGTCTGCGTTCCGTCAGTCGTCTTGTAGCGCCAGCTCCAAGCGGTATCCTCGGTGACGGTGTACGTACCGACCTTCAAGCCCGTGATTTTCACAGACTGACCGGCCTCGACGACCACGGTCTGGTTGAAACCGTTGGGGCTGGTGATCGTGAAGAGGAAGCGCTGGCCTGCGTCAGCGGTCGTACCCGCAGCCAATTCCTTCTTGACGGTCAGGGTGCAGGTCTTGACGTGGATCAGGAACTGATAGCCTTCCGGAGGCGTGCAGGTCTGGTTGGCGCAATTCGTATGCTGGAACGTCGTGTGCGGTTTGGTCACATCCGTGTCGCCGATCTTCACGGTCACGGCAACGCCGATGTCCTCGGTGGTGTTGATCTTGCCATTCAGGATCTTGTTACCATCGGGTGCGTAGGTGATCGTCAGCTCCGGCTTGGTGCCGAGCATGGTCGCCGGATCAGCCACCGTCTCCCCGTGCTTCCACACGGTATTGGTCAGATTGCTCTTGAGATTCTCAGGCTTAGGCGCGGTATCGCCGTAGTACGCCTCGGTATCCTTAAAGGTCAGCTCCGGCTTGAAGACGTTGATTTTCTTAGTGACAGTGCCGTTCTTTTCCGTGGCTGGTGTGCCTGTCGGAGGCACAATCCCAGGCTCCTGCGGATTCGGCTTGACCGTGACGCTGATGGTGTAGGTGCCATCGGCGGTCAAGGCTGCGTCCGGTTTGGTGACGTTGGTGGTGATCTTCACGTAGTCCGCCTTCCACGCGTTAGTGCCAGTGTACTCGCTCTCCTTGAGCAGATCGACGCCGTTGCAGGTGGCGGTGGCGCCGTTCTTGCAGTCGTTCTCCGTCACAGTACCCAGCAGGTAGACGTTCTTGTCCTGCGCGGTCACGGTCACGGGCTGAATGGGGACATTGACAGTGGGGATGGGGAATTCCTTAACGGGCGTTGTTGCGTTGGCGTTCTCGTAAATGCCCGCACTGGTGTTGGTGGGGACACCGTTGCCGCCGAGGAAGCCGTCCTTGGGCTTAACGTCGAAGGAGATCACCAGCTTTTTGCCGCGAACGGTGGTATTGCCGTGTGTGTCCGTCTCAGTGCCGCACCAGTTTTCGGAGAAATTGAAGCCCGTCACGCTGACCGTATCGCCGTTGACAGTGGCACGTGCGCCGTCAGCGCCGCTGCTGGTGCTGCTCCATGTGTACGTATCGCCGTCCTTGCCCTCACACGCATAGGTGGCGAGCCGGATGGCTGTTGCCGTCGCGCCCGCAGGCAGCGTGAAGTACGGAGAAATAATGTCCTTCACGACCGTCTCGCTGCCCAGCGTCGTTCCGGAGCCGCCGGTCTGGATATTGCTGGAAATCTGCTGGAAGATGTTGTTCAGAGAAGCAGAGTCGCCCGCAGAGAGGTAGAAGCTGGGCGTGCGGGGCGTTCCGTTGTTGGAGGAAACGTTTTGCATGAACCAGTTACAGGCCGCGGACATATAGCTGGCGCCATCGCTCAAATCCTCGCTTGGCTCAGCGCCCGCACTGGCGGCGTCCGCACCGCCAAAGATGCCGATGGTGTACACGGTGGTGTTCCCGTCTTTGATCGCGTTTGCCGTGGTAATAGCATTCTGGGCAACAGTTTTCTCAAACCCATTATTGTTTGTCGGAGAGCCGTCGGTAAAAACGACCACGACGCGGTTGCGCGTCTCATTATTTACAAGGGGGTTCTTCTCCAGAATTCTATTGGCCATATTCATGCCCAAATCGGTTCTGGTGGCACCATTTGCCGCCAAGGCATTGATAGCGTCAGTGACCATTTTTTGTCCGGCTTGCGTGTCCATGGACTGAAGAACATCTTTCAGATTCTGATCTGTAATGCTATTATACGCCACACCTACGGAGCCGCTATTACTTCCCTTGATAGAAAGCAATTCCGTATTGTTTCCATATCCGCTCTGGCTGGCAAAGCCCACCACGGCAATACGGTGGTTGACGTTGTCCGCCGTGGTGTTGATATTTCCATCCTTGCCTCCGGCTTTCTTAGCGACGGCATTGGCAAACGTCGTTGCCGCATTTTTTATGGCCGTGAGGCGTACTTCGCCTTGTTTTGGATTGATGGTGCTCTTATAAAACGTGGCGGGACCCGTTGCGTTTGCGCCGGTAGATGTGCCAATGGTCTGTACCGCGCCCGTGTTGTCTGTATAGGTGTAGGTATAGACGGTACTATTGTTGTCCGCAGCGGGCGTATAAAGCGGCGCGTGGGAACCAAGATTTGGTACAGTGCTGTCTCCATCGCTCACAACGGTCGTACCATCTGCAAAGGTGTAGGTGTATCTATTACCCACAAAGTACATATACTCACTGTCCAACTTAACCTTTTTGTACTCGTTTCCAACCTTCTCGTACAGGTTGTTCGCATAATCCCAATAGCATTCGCTATAACGATTATAGTTCGGCAGATCGGTTCTCAGTGGATTATAGGTCGTTGTCTTTGTCACGGAGACAGACACATAGGAGTCGTCATCCAGCTTATGCCAGAGGTTTCCTTCGCCGCCGTTATGACGTTTACCATAGTAGAAATTGTTTTTCGTCTCAGAACTTTTTGTGTACTGGCTATAGCTCACAGTACCCATCTTATCTCCCATGGAGCCGGACTGGTCGATGACCAGGATGATGTCCGTGGGAACATCCTTGGTTTCCGTTGTGATAACCTTACTGCCGGTGGCAAAGGCCTCCAGCGTAATTCTGGTGGTGCCTTTGTCGTCGATAACTTCCGCCGTCTTGTTGATCTTCATGCCGTCGCCGGGATTACTCTCACCCTCTGCGTAGGCCGTCGTGCCGGACACAAACAGGGTGCAGACCAAAGACAGGCATAACAGCAATGATAGAAGCTTCGTCTTTTTCATTCTCTCTGCCTCCTTATCTGTGACCGCCGGTAACCGGCGCGCCAAAGGGCGCAACATTCGTGTAATTCACCGTGGGACGGTAGACCTCGCTCTGTACGGGAGGTTCAGACGGCGTAACGTCGATGGGGGGCAGCGGCTCCGGCATCAGCGAATCCGCGTGCGCCTCGACCTGCGCGACCTGCTCCTCCGTCAGTGCTTTCAGCTGCTCCTCCGGGGTCTCCTCGATGATGGCCTCGAACGCCTCCATGGTCTCGGCGGCCATCAGCCGCTCAAACAGCGCGGTCAGTGCAGTACTGTCCACCAGCTTGGTGGCAACAGGCTGCTCGTCCTGCTCGTCCTGTTTGTCCTGCTCGGGGGCTACGTACAGCGGGCAGTCCTCGGCGTGGGCTGCACCCTCCGCCGCGTTACAGGTGCAGACAACAGGCGGCTCGTCCTGCTTGTCCTGCTCGTCGGGCTGCTCCGGGGCTACGTACAGCGGGCAATCCTCGGCGTGAGCTGCGCCCTCCGCCGCGCCGCAGGTGCAAGCAACAGGCTGCTCATCCTGCTCCCCGGTGGGCTGCTCGTCGGGATCACCCGTGTCCCCCGGCACAACGTCCGTGGTTTCCTGTGCGGGCGCAGTCTCCTCCCCGTCCGCCTCACCCGTTGCAAACGCCGTGGTCAGGGCGGCGGGCAGCAGCGTGAACACCATCACACAGCAGAGGAACAGCGCCAGAAATCTCTTTTTCATTGCTTCTTTCCTCCTTCTCAGGCTTTCGGCCAACCGACGGCCTCCATTGCGGTCTTGCCATTGTTGGCCATCTGCACGGCCTGTGCGACTACGTCGACCGTTGCCGTGGCGTTCTGGTACTCGTTGCCCATGTAGGCGTTAAAGGTCACCTCGGAGAAGATGGGCTCGGTGGTCTCGCCGGGCTTCAGGGCGCTATGATAGTAGTAGTAGCCGTCGTGCCCGTCCGTCCAGTAGGTGCGGTCGACGATCACCTCTACCATATCGAGGTCGACCTCGCCGGCGCCTGCCAGCTTGATGGCCTTATCGACCCGCACGCGAATCCACGCGTCGGACGCGCCGGTGTTCTTGACCTCCGCGATCTTGGTGACAGTCGCGTCGGGCATCACACCCATCAAATCCTCGAACGGCTGCGTCTTGTCCTCGTCTGCCCATTCCTGCACCGCGATCTCCACGCCACCGGTGGTGATGACGTTGTGCGCCGTGGTCTCCGCGTTGTAGTACGCCAGCGTACCGGCGGCCAGCGTGGCGATGCAGATGGCCAGCACAGACAGAATCAAAATTTTCCGCTTCATAGTCTTTGCTCCCCTCAACTTGTATTTACAAAGCTCCGTCGAGCCTTGATAACGTGGGTCAGTGGTTCGCGCCGGTCAGGTGCGAGCCGGTATGTGCGGTCATGGTCACGAGGCCATGCGGGAACACCCGACGGCTCGGATGCTCCCGCATGGTCTGCGCCCGGGGCGCAGACCATGGGGTCAGGTTACGCAGCGGTTTGCTGTGGTAGATTACTTCGCGTCGAACGCGTCGAAAGCAGCAGTCCAGGTGTCAAGGCCGTCAGCCTGGATGGCCTGAGCGGTAACGGTGATCGTGCCGAACACATCGGTCTCCACAAGGCCAGCGGGAACCTTGACCTTCTCGAACATGGCGGTGGTATCAGCACCAGCAGCCAGTTTGTCGGCATACATCAAGACGAAGGTAACATCCTCGTTCGCAGCCGTGGCGCTAACAACGCTCCAGCCCTCACCGAGGCCATCGATCAGATACTGCAGCGAGTCCACCAGCTCCCCAGCCATATAGTTGGGATACTTCTCACGGTTGGTCACCCAGCCCTTCACCTCAACTTTGGCGCGAATCCACGCGGCGTTCTTGCCCGTGTTATGGACGATGGGGTCCTTGGTCACAACAGCACCGGGGTAAGTGTTGTAGGTGTTGCTGGTGACGCGGGGGCCATCAGGATTCGCCACACTGGTCTCGTCCAGCGTGATCTTCACATCGCCCATGGTGAAGGTGTTGGTAGCGGTCTTGGTATCGGTAAAATAAGCGAGGGATGCGCCCACGATGGCGATGGCCACGAGAGCAACGCACAGGAAAATCGCAGTAATTTTCTTTTTCATGTCCTTACTCCTCAATTATTGTCGTTTTTACGTACTTGGTATCGTTCCCGCGCTTGCGCGCAAAGGGGATACTCAGGCGCCGGGCTTCACCAAGTTCCAAGCGGTTGCGACATCAGCGACGTTCTCCTTCTGCACCGCATAAGCGGTGAAGGTCAGCGTGGGGTCGGTGAGGTTCTCGATCTCGCCCTTGGTCAGGTCCGGGCTGACGGTGACAACACCGTTGGGATTCGCCGTGTCACCCGTGAGCATATAAAACACGGTGTCAGTCTCTGCGGCAGGAACCACACGGTAGTAGACATTCTCAGGAATATCGGTGCCATTACCCTTCGTCCAGCCATCTGCACGAATGGCGTAGGTCACCTTGCCTGCAACAAAGTCACCAGTCGCCTCCACCTTGACGAACAGATAGCAGTCCTCGGAATTGGCCTTGACCGTCACCTTGGGATCCTTGGGGATGTCCGTGCCGGGGATGATCTTCGCCTGCCGGTTCTCAGGCACAGTCTCGGTCAAGTCGATGTCGATGTTACCGTAGGTGAAGGTGTTGATGACCGGGTCGGTGGTCTTGGTCAGCCATGCAATGGTCCCCCCTACTGCACAGCCCAGAGCCAGCACCAGTGCCAGCATCACGACGAACGTTTTGCTGCTCACGCTGCGGCGGTTTGCACTATGCTTCATAATCTCTTCCTCCTTTCAAACTATGTATGTTGTTTTTTATTTCAACAGACAACAGAAGTCATGCTCCCCCCTCATCTGTTGGAATCGCGTATGGTGGTTGATATGTGTCTCTCAGCAGTTGGTGGCGCGGGGATTAGGCGTTAAGAGCCTTTGCGGCGTCCCAAGCCTGAGCTACAGTGAGGTTGTCCTGCTGCACAGCGTAGGCGGTAATTTTGATGGTCTTGCCTGCATAATCCTTCAACGTGTCCGCGTTAACATCATTTTTGATCGTGAATTTCTCGAACACGACGAGATCCGCAATAGTGCCCTGCTGGGTGTAGGTCTTGTAATACACACCTGCTTCGCCGGCGAGAGGCATCCATCCCTTAGCCTCGATCTGAGCGGCGATCTTCGTGTCAGCCTCAATGTTAGCGATCTCGTTCTCGACCTTCACGAAGATGTAGCTGTTCTCGCTGTTAGCATCCACCCATACGGTGGGGTCCTTCGTGTACTCACGGCCGGGCATCAGCTTGTAGGTGTTCGTATTCACACGGGCAGCACCCTGAACCGGAGTGCCGTCCGTATTCACCTTCGCCTCGTCCAGCTTGATCCCAATCGTACCGATGGTGAAGGTGTTGGTGACCTTATCGGTAGAGGTCAGGTACGCCATAGTGCCCAGCACGGAAGCAGCAACGAGCAACACCGCGCAAAGGGTCATGAGTAACGCCTTGCTTTTTGTTTTCATTACGAAAACCTCCTTAAAAAATGTTTTGTATATAGGGAGCCTTACGGCATTGCCCTTGCAGGAATGGCAGCCTATTGCGGCTGCTCTGTCCGCTCCGCCGGGGCGGAGGCGTCCGGGGTCTGGGGGTCTGTGTCCTCCGGCGGCACGGCCTTGCCGCGGCGGGCTGTCCGCTTGCCGGGCTTGTCCCCGTCCTTGTCGTCGGCGAACACGTCGGGCAGGAACACCAGCAGCAGAAGCACCGCTGCGCCGGACAGCGCCACATACATACCGGGCGGGTGCTGGATGTAGTCCGCCACGTAGCCCAGATACGGGATGGTGAAGACCGGCGTGCCAATGACATTCTTATAATGTACAAGGCCGCCGTCCTCGGCGTCGTTGGCGTCGCCCTTGGTGCGGAAGCGGATGACGGAGGCGTCCTCCTCGTCCGGGACGATACCCACCACACGGTGGGTTGCGACGGTGTTCTCGTCCAGCATAAAGGTGATGGGCTGCCCCTCCTTGATGGTGTAGGGGTCGACCTTCTTGACATAGATCAGTGAGCCGGTGTGATAGGTAGGCTCCATCGAGCCGGACAGTACGGTAAAGACCTGCAAGCCCACCAGTCTTGCGCCCACCAGCAGGAGCGCCAGGATCACCACCAGCGCCACCAGAATACTGCTGACAACGTTCCACGCTTTCTTGATCGATCGGTTCATGTTATGTGCTTGTTCCCTCTCTTTTTAAGTACTCATCCCGGATGTGGGGCTCCACGAAGTAATAGATCTGCCAGAACGTCCAGTAGGTGGTGTCGTCGTTGTCCTCCAGCTCGCCGTTGAGCACCCGCAGGGCGAAAGCCAGCATGGTATCGAAGATCTGGTGCACCACCATGTCCACGTTGGTGCCCGGCTTAAACGCGCCGCTGACCCGGCGGATCAGCCCGCGGTAATAGCGCATATGCTTTTCGTAGGCGAACTCCTGACACTCCGCCGAGTAGTAGTAGCGGCAGTAGAACTTGCAGTTGTCCTTGTTTGTCAGGATGTATTGCCATGTCTGCTTCCACAGTGTGAAGGTGTAGCCCTGCCACGAAAGCCCCAGCTGGCGGGAGTCCACTATGATCCAGCGCAGAAATTTGGCGAACCGCACGTCCTCCTGGTGGAACGCCATGCTGAGCATCTCGTTCTTGCCGCGGAAGCATTTGTATATGTATGCCTCGTTCAAGCCCGCCTCGGCCGCGATGGCCTTTGTGGTGGCCTTGGACAAGCCATCCCGCGCCACCACGCGGACGGCGCTGCTGATAAATGCCTGCTGCAGGTTTGCCTGTTGCTGTAGATTTGCCTGTTGTTGATTCGGATGCTCCAAGCATACCCCTCCATCAAAAATAAGTGATTGCTTACACGGATTTTGAAAAAGTAGCAAATCGTCGTGGGCGATAACCCGGGCGATTTGCCGATGGGGTGGGAGTCAGCCTCGTAAGCGGTGGTTTACGGACGGCATCCACACTTTTTGTCATTACTTCCATAAGTCGCAGTTATTATAGCATAGCCCCTTGGAAATGCCAACCTCTGAACCGACATCTTAACACTTTTTTAATAAATCTTAACACGGCCCTAACGGGTAAAATGGGATTTTTTCCCCGCCGGAATTGGAAGTTTTTTCCGGGCTAAAAAGTGCAAATATCACGCAGTCACGCGGCTTTGCGGCTCCGGGCGCGAGAAGTAAAAAAGCAGCATTCCCATCAGGAATGCTGCTTTTTTGGAGCTTGTGGCCGGATGCCTTGTGTTTCTTCGGATATTCGTATATAATGTATCGTGTTGAGTATTATCCATGCGGAGGTGCGGTATGAACGGGATCAAGGGCTATATCTCCATTCGGGAGGCGTCCTACCGTTGGGGCGTGTCAGAGCGGCGGGTCAACCAGTATTGCGCCGAGGGGCGGATCCCCGGCGCGTCCCGGTTCGGGCG
>OQVT01002685.1_pt1 | contig 11459 bp, 10 predicted proteins | sample 1691561 | NCBI WGS metagenome assembly OQVT01 (sample SAMN03418260, study PRJEB22391) | human gut metagenome | biome: human-gut; feature: organic feature; material: feces | host: Homo sapiens | place: Tanzania | collected 2013-01
TCCTCATTCCTCACTCCTAACTAGAGAGTAGAACTTTCACCCGCAATCAAAGGGCGATACGCCCCGCGGGCTAACCCTGAACCCTGAACCCTTAAACCTATTTCCAACCAACGATCAATCAACAAGGAGCATCTATTTATGAATATCGAACTTCGCCACGGGAGCGGCGGCGAGGAGACGGGGAAGCTGATTTCCTCTCTCTTTGCCAAATACCTGAGCAATCCCATCTTAGACCGTATGGAAGACGGTGCGGTGCTGCCGCCGCTCTCCGGCGTGCCTGTCATGACGACGGACAGCTTCGTGGTGTCGCCGCTCTTCTTTCCGGGGGGTGACATCGGACGGCTTTCTGTCTGCGGGACGGTGAATGATCTGGCCTCGATGGGGGCAAGGCCCCTCTATCTGACGGCGGGCTTCATCCTCGAGACGGGACTTTCCACCGATGTATTGGAGCCGATCGTCCGCTCCATGGCAGAGACGGCGAAGGAGGCGGGCGTCACGATCGTGGCCGGTGATACAAAGGTCATCGAAGGGAAGGGCGGTCTTTACATCAATACCGCGGGTCTCGGCGATCGCGCGCCGGACTGTGAGATCTCCGCAGGAAATCTTCACGATGGGGATGCGATCCTCGTCACGGGGACGCTGGGCGATCATCACGCCGTCATCCTCACAGAGCGCATGCAGATGAAGACGACGCTCACGAGCGACTGCGCGCCTCTGAATCATCTGATGGAAGCCCTTTTGGCGGCGAAGCTGCCCGTCCACAGCATTCGCGACATCACGAGAGGGGGGCTGGCGACCGTTGCCAATGAGCTGGCAGAAGCCTCTGGCGTTTCCATCACGCTCTCCGAAGAGGCGCTGCCGGTCAGAGAGGAAATCAAAGCGCTCTCCGGCATCCTTGGGCTTGACCCGCTGACGATGGGGAACGAAGGGAAGATGCTGATCGCGCTCCCCGCCGCTGAGGCAGAGGCGGCGCTTCGCATCCTCCGCGCGCTCCCTTATGGGAAAGAGGCCGAAGAGATCGGGCGTGTCAGCATGGGCAGCGGCGTGCATCTTAAGACGCTCTACGGCGGACGCCGCCGCATACTTCCGCTTCGGGGAGAGGGATTGCCGAGGATTTGCTGAGTAGAAGGCCGGGGATAAGTGACTGGCAGCTAGTGACTGGTGACTTGGGACTTGTAGCTAGGGATTAGGAGCCTCGAGTGACTAGTGACTGGTGACTAGTGACTGAAATGCCACCTTCGGACATCGCCACCATCTATACTCCGCGGCGCTTCTATATTTTTATGCGCCGCACCAGCACTCCTAACTCCTAACTGGCGAGCAAAGCTTTCATCCACAATCAGTGGACGAGCCGCCCCAGGAGCTAACCCCGAACCCTGAACCATTAACCCCATTTCCTCATGATGAAATCAACTAACGAATTGACATACACTTGGGAGGCTGCTTATGCAGAAAAAGAAGTACAGAGTTTATGAACTTGCCAAAGAATTTGGCAAGACTGATAAAGAAGTCATTGAAATTTTGAAAGCCGGTCATGTCGATGTGACGAACCGTCTCTCCGGCGTGGATGACAATGGCAAGTCCATCCTCGCGCGTCACATCGCTGCGGAAAAGAAGAAGGCGGCAAAGCGCCCGGTGATGCGTACCGTTCGCTTTGATCAGGCAGGCCAGCCGAATGGCAAGAAGGGCAATGCCCGCCAGTCTTCCTACTCTTCCTATTCCACAGAAGAAGTGAAGCCGGTAGAAGCTCCGAAACCGGCGCCGAAGGCAGAAGCTCCGAAGAAGGAAGCGCCGAAGGCAGAGCCGGCCAAGGCAGCAGAACGTCCGACCCGTCCGGCAAGAGACGCATCTCGTCAGGATGGGCGCCGCGATGGAAGAAGAGACGGCCAGAGACGCGATGGACGCAGCGAAGGCAGAAACGATAGAAATGATAGAAACGGCGAACGCCGTGATGGGGCAGGCCGCCCGCAGGGGAGAGACGGTCAGAGAAATGATCGTTTGGGCCGCAACGGCGACCGTCCGCAGGGGGCAAGAAACGGACAGACCGGCGGCAATGGAAGAAATGACCGTTTCAAGAATGACAGAAACGGTGACCGCCCGAAGACCGATCGTCCGGCTCGTCCGCAGCGCCCGGCAGCTGCTGCCAAGGCTCCGGTAGAAGAGACCGCGCAGAAGCCGGTCACCAGAAGAGCGGAAAAACCGGCTAAGAAAAAGACGAAGAAGGACTGGGAAAGAAGCCGCAGAGAGAAGGAAGGCGGTTCCCTCATGGCCCGTTCTTTGAGCCAGAGCAAGAAGAAGAAACACACGAATGAAAAGAAAGTGGCTGCGTACCCGACAGAAGTCGAGCTGCCGCCGAGCGTTACCGTCAAGGAGCTGGCTGAGCTTTTCGGACGTGAAGTCAGCGAGATCATCAAAGCACTCATGATGGACGGCGTCATGGCGACCATCAACCAGAACCTGGACCGCGACACCATCGAGATCCTGGCAGAAGAATTCGGCATCACCCTGATCGAAGCAGAAGCTCCGGCGGATCCGACCGAGTACATTCCGGCGGAAGATGATCCGCGCTTCCTGAAGCCAAGACCGGCTGTCGTCACCATCATGGGCCACGTCGACCACGGCAAGACCACCCTGCTCGATGCTCTCCGTCAGACGAATGTCGCGCTCCACGAAGCCGGCGGCATCACCCAGCGCATCGGTGCCTACCAGATCCGTTACAAGAACCACAAGATCACCTTCCTCGATACCCCGGGCCACGAAGCCTTCACCGCCATGCGTTCCCGCGGCGCGCAGCTGACCGATATCGCTGTCCTCATCGTAGCAGCCGATGACGGTGTCATGCCGCAGACCATCGAAGCGATCCATCACGCTAAGAATGCCGGCGTACCGATCATGGTCGCGATCAACAAGATCGATAAACCAGGTGCCAACCCGGACCGCATCAAGGAAGAACTCGCCAAAGAAGGCCTGCTCGCGGAAGACTGGGGCGGCGATGTCATCATGACACCGATTTCCGCGAAGAAGAAAATCGGGCTCGATGACCTTTTGGAAAACATTCTCCTCGTCGCTGAAATGCAGGAACTCAAAGCCAATCCGAACCGCGAAGCCTACGGCGTCGTCGTCGAAGCCCAGCTGGATAAAGGCAGAGGCCCTGTCATGAGCGTCCTTGTCCAGAACGGTACCCTCCATATCGGTGACGGCATCCTGGCTGGCAAGAGCTGGGGCCGCGTCCGCGCGATGAACAATGAAAACGGCCGCAAGATGAAGAGTGCGGAACCGTCTGTACCGGTCGAAATCCTCGGTATGGACAGCGTGCCGGAAGCCGGCGACCACTTCTTCGTCATGGATGAAAAGAAGGCTAGAAATATCGCTGAAATCCGCGCATCCCGTGCGAAGGAAGAAGAACAGAGAAGCGTCCAGAAGGTCACCCTTGACAACATCTTCGAAAAGATCAAGGAAGGGGAAATGAAGGAACTCGACGTCATCATCAAAGCTGATGTCCAGGGCTCCGTCGAAGCGCTCGTACAGTCCCTGCAGGCCATCAAGAGCGAAGAAGTCCGCATCTCCATCGTTCACTCCGCCGTCGGTGCGATCAATGAATCCGATGTCATGCTCGCTTCCGCATCGAATGCCCTCATCATCGGCTTCAACGTCCGTCCGGATGCGAATGCACGTGCTATGGCTGAAAAGGACGGCGTCGATGTCCGTCTCTACCGTGTCATCTATGACTGCATTGATGATGTCAAGGCAGCGATGGCAGGCATGCTCTCGCCGACCATCCGCGAAGTGGTCCTCGGCCATGCGGAAATCCGTCAGGTCATCCACACACCGAAGGTCATCGTTGCCGGTTCCTACGTCCAGGACGGCAAGATCACCAGCAACTGCCAGCTGCGCCTGATCCGTGACGGCATCGTCATCCATGAAGGCAAGATCGCATCGCTGCGCCGCTTCAAGGATGATGTGAAGGAAGTCGCTGCCGGCTTCGAATGCGGCATCGCCATCGACAGCTATCGTGACGTCAAAGAAGGAGACCAGCTGGAATCCTTCGAACTGAAAGAAGAAGCTGCTGAACTGAAATAATGATGTAGAAATCGTTCGCCTTTACAATTTCATAAAGGCGAGCGATTTTGTTTTTGGGGGACTGGTGACTAGGGACTGGTGACTAGGGACTAGGGACTGGTGACTAGTGACTAGGAGACTAGGAGACATCAGACTCTCGTATCGTCATTTCGAGCGAAGCGAGAAATCTTTTTCATTCGAGGGCGAACGCACGATGAGAGGAAAGCCCAAGCGGGAAAACTGCTATCAGAAGCCCTTCGGGCATCGCCCTATATATTCGCGGCGAAGCCGCTACCACAACCCTGAACCCCGAACCCTGAACCCCCACCCCTTACACTCGACCCATGTTTGAATCGTATTTCCAGAGAGCGAGGTACTTACTATGTCCGAATTACGAGTACGCAAAGTACAGGAATTTATTAAACAGGAAGTGAGCCAGATGCTCCTTCATGATCTGAAAGACCCGCGCATCGGCTTTGTCACAGTGACCGAAGTCAAAGTGACGGGCGATCTGCGCGAAGCGACCATTTACGTCAGCCTTTTCGGAAAACCGGAAGAGAAGAAAGCATCGCTCGATGCGCTGAACAAGAGCCGCGGCTTCGTCCGCCGCGAGCTCGGGCAGCGTCTCAAGATTTATTACACCCCGGAGATTACCTTTTCCGAAGACGCTTCTCTTGACTACGGCATGCACATCGACGGCCTTCTGAAAAAGATTCACAAAGATGAGGTGGAAGAATGAGCCTTGCACTGAACCATGCCAAAGAGATCGGCAAGAAGGAGGCCATGGATTTTCTGAAATCCCACAAGCGCTTCCTGCTGGTCGGTCACGAACATCCCGATGGAGATGACGTCGGCTCTATTTGTGCGTTGCACAATGTCCTTGTCTCGATGGGGAAAGAAGCAGACATGCTGCTTCCGGATCCGGTGCCGAAGGTGTACACGCTGGTGAAAGCGTCCGCGCTCGTGCACACGGAGATTCCGGAAGGGAAGATGTACGATGCGATCGTTTTCACCGACCTCTCAAATCTGGAGCGAGGCGGGAATTTTGATTTCCCGAAAGACATCGACTCGCTCTCCATCGACCATCACCGCACGAATGAACGCTTCACCGACTTTCTCTATCTGCAGTATCACTATGCAGCGACGGCGGAAATGCTTGCGGAAATGTTCTTCGATGAAGGTATCCAGATGGACGAAGACACCTGCAACGCACTTTACATGGGCATCGGCACGGACAGCGGCTTCTTCAAATTCAGCTGCACCTCGCCGCACACGCTCCTGATGGCGAGCCGGCTCGTCGCGATGGGCGCAGACCCCTCCTACATTTCAAATCACCTTGAAGAGAAATCCATCGAAGCCATGCACTGCTATGAGCTCGTCGCGAAGACCGTCCACTCCTATGCGGACGGGAAAATCGTCATCGCCTACATGGGCAAGGATGCGATGGATCTTGACGGGGAAAATTCCGATTACTACGCGTCCATCCCGCGCTGCATCCGCGGCTGCGAGATCGCGGCGCTCTTCAAGTACCGCGGCGAAGGCGTGACCCGCGTCTCCCTGCGCTCCAAAAACTATGCCAATGTCGCGGAGCTTGCCGGTGAATTTGGCGGCGGCGGTCACTGGAAAGCCTCCGGATGTACCATCGAAGGCGACTTTGCCGAAGCCGAGAAGAAATTCATGGCTGTCGCGGAGAAATACCTCTGATGGACGGCGTACTGAATGTCCTAAAGCCTGCAGGCATGACGTCCTTCGACGTGATAGCACGCCTCCGGCGCATCTACGGACAGAAGAAAATCGGACACGGCGGGACGCTTGACCCCATGGCGGCGGGCGTACTCCCTGTCTTTTTGGGCCGCGCAACGCGCCTCATCGAGTATGCACCGATCCACCGGAAAACGTATGAAGCGGAATTTCTGATGGGCCTTGCGACAGACACCGAGGATGTGACAGGCACCGTGGTGAAGACGGGGGAGATCCCTGCAGATCCTTCGATCTGGGAAAGAGCCGCAGCAAAATTCCGCGGAGACATCCTCCAGCGGCCATCGTCCTACTCCGCCATCAAAGTGAATGGCGAGCGCGCCTACAAGCTGGCGCGCGAAGGAAACGCCGTCGAGCTCCCTCTCCGCCCCGTCACCATTTACGACCTGACGCTCCGCGAAGTGAAGCCGCCGATCCTCCGTCTCTCCGTCACCTGCTCGGCAGGTACTTACATCCGCGCACTGGGTCGCGATCTGGGAGAAACGGCCGGATGCCCGCTCACCATGTCCTTCCTCCTGCGTAGTGAGATGGGCCCCTTCTCTATCGCTGAAGCCAAGACGCTGGAAGAAATCGAAGCGGATCCGGAAGGCGCGCTCATGACCGACTTGCGCCAGCTCCTTTCCGCTCTGCCGCTCCTTGCGCTCGATGAGAAAGAAGCCGCCGATTTCCTCTTGGGCAAACGCCTTCGCACACGAGAAAAGCCTGTGGAAGTCGCCGCCGCCTTTTGCGGGCCCCGCTTCCTTGGCACTGCCAGTGTAGTAAGAGGCGTCATTCATCCGAAGAAAGTGTTTAATTAGGTTTTAGTGATTAGTGACTGGTGACTGGTGACTAAATGCCACTTTCGGGCATCGCCACTATCTATACTCTGCGGTGCTTCCATATTTTTATGCGCCGCACCAGCACTCCTCACTCCTAACTCCTCACTCCTAACTGGCGAGCAAAGCTTTCATCCACAATCAGTGGACGAGCCGCCCCACGGGCTAACCCTGAACCTTGAACCTTGAACCCTGAACCCTGAACCCTTAAAACCATCATCATGACCATTCTACCTACTTTACACGATTTACCCAAAGACCAGTCCTTCGTCCTTGGCATCGGCTTCTTTGACGGATGCCATCTGGGACATCAGGCGGTCTTTTCCGAAGTGAAGCGCCTTGCGAAAGAGAAGGGCGCGCAGCCGGGTGTTCTCACTTTTTATCCGCATCCGATGAAAGTGCTTGCGCCCGATATTCATGTGCCGCTTTTGCAGTCCATTGATGAAAAGATGGATGCACTGGCCGCTCAGGGCATGGCGCTGGCCGTCTGCATCCGGCCGGATGAGACATTTCTTGCAAAATCCGCTGAAGATTTTCTGGAAGAGCTTGCTCGCCTTCCCGGCCTTGTCGGCCTCGTCACGGGAGAAAATTTTTCCTTTGGCCACGGCGGTCTGGGGAAGAGTGGTGATCTCGTGCGCTTTTTTGAAGATAGCCGTGTCACCGTCCGCATCGTTTCACTCCGAGAGAACGCAGGGAAGAAGATTTCCAGCACCGCCATCCGCCAGTGCATCCTCGAGGGAGAGATGGAGCAGGCGGCGCGCTTTCTGGGGCATCCTTACACGATCCGGGGTGACATCGTCCATGGCTTTCGCCGCGGGCATGACGTACTCGGATTTCCGACAGCGAATCTGGCCGTCTCCGAAGACCGTGTCCTTCCGCCCGATGGCGTCTACGCGACGCGTGCGCTGGTGAAGGGGGATACCTTCCCTGCCATCACGAATATCGGAAACAATCCGACCTTTGGCAATGCGAAGAAAACGATCGAGACGTTCATCTTTGACTTCGACGAGTCCATCTACGGCGCGTCCTTCTCGCTCGCATGGGTCAGCCGCATCCGGGGAGAAATGAAATTCGCCTCACCCGACCTTCTGGTGGCGCAGATCCATCAGGATATTCAAAAAGCAAAAGACATACTGCACGTATGAAGAAAGAGCCTGCGCGAAAGCGCGGGCTGTTTTTGTAGGGGATAGACGGAGCTCTGGTGACTGGTGACTAGTGGCTAGTGGCTAGTGACTAGTGGCTAGGAATTTGGAAACAAGTGCCTAGTCACCAGTCACTCTCCCTTATGCGCTGCTTATTCCTGAATTGCATACGTTTATCCCTACATCATGCATAATTAGTATACCGATTGAGATGGTATATCTTATTGCAGAATGGTATAATAACAAAAGTAGATGACAGGCTGTTGATACGCCTGTCTATTTCATTGCGTGAGATCCGATGGAAGGGATCTTCGCCAAGTTCCAATGGGGGTTTTTATGGAAGCGAAAACAAGTGGCAAAAGTATTTTGAGAGACCTTGGGACGTGGATCGTCATAGCCACGGTACTGGGTGCAGTCGTCGGGCTCTTTCTGGGCAAGAGCGCACACATGCTGGCGCCGATCGGTGACCTTTTCATGCAGCTCATCAAGATGATCGTCGTACCGATGGTCTTCTTCTCGCTGGTCGGCGGGGCAGCGGCGCTGGGGAAATCCAAGGGCGCTGGCAAGGTCGGTATCGTGACATTCCTGTATTACGGCGTGACGACAGCAGTTGCCGTGATTTTGGGATTGGCATTCAGCGTTTTCTTCCAGCCGGGAAGCGGCATCGACATGGCAGCGATCAGCGGGGCGGCTGTGCAGGTGGGCGACCTTTCCAAAGCGGGCGCGCTTCCTGGTTTCTGGGAAACGATCATCGGCTTCGTGCCGGCGAATCCGGTGAAAGCTCTGACGGATGGCAATATCCTGCAGATCATCACCTTCTCTCTCTTTGTCGGCTTCGCACTGGCGATGCTGCCGGCGGAAGAAAAAGAGTTCATGAGCCGCATTGTGGATAACTGCACGAAGATCTGCATCAAGATCATGATGGCGGTCATGATGCTCGCGCCGGTCGGTGTCTTCTGCCTGATGGCGGACGCGACGGGGAGCTTCGGCTATGATGTGCTTATGAAAATCATTTACCTCATCGGTCTTTATGTCTGCGTGCTCTTCCTTGTCACCTATGTCATGATCGGCGGCTCGGTAGCTCTCTTCTCGAAATGCACCGGGTATGTGGAGTTCTTCAAAGCGATGTGGAAGGTGCAGGTGCTGGCTTTCTCCACCGCATCCTCCATGGCAGCGCTTCCGCTCAATATGGCAGTCACGGAAAGAGAGCTGCATGTGTCTAAAGGAACCACCTCCTTCGCGCTTCCGCTGGGTGCGACCATCAATATGAATGGCAACGCGGCCTACTATGCGATGGCGGCCATTTTCATCGCGCAGATGTATGGCATGGAGCTTACGATGGGCCAGTATATCGCGATCATCGTGACGAGTACACTGGGCGCGGTCGGACAGGCGGGGGTGCCGGGGCCGACATATAAGACCAATGACCCATCAGAGGTCACTATTCACGGACTTCCTCATTCGTAAAGCGATCTACGATGGTCGCACAGGCTGCGCCAGCCGTTTTTTCTTTATATATTCCTGAAAGGAATAGGAAATCAGAGGTATCTGATTGTTGTACTGGACGTTATGAGTAAAAAATGAAAATTTCTTCGATTTCACCAAAAGAAAATAGATAAAAGACCTGTGTCGAAAATGTACTTGATGTATAGCGGACAAGTTATAATATAAACTATAAGCTATGAATAAGGCATAGAAAAGTATTATACAGACTATGAATTGGCGGCTATAATCACAGTCGAAACGTGAAGAAACGTTGCAGATCGCTTTCCTGCTTTCTGGCAGCCATGGAACCGGAGAATAGGGAAGTATGAGAAAAAGAGATACATTACCCGGCGGGTGATGTCGTACAGAAAGGGATACCCATGATTAACTTAAATGATTTTATTGCGGTAGGGCAGAATGCCATAGCACGTCGCGTGGTGCAGCAGTCGGATGCGTCTGACAATTACGACAATGATTTCAAAAGTTTGTTAGCTACACCGAGACTGATCCATTGGGCGATCGATGCATCTATCAAAGCGATCGACCCCTATCTTCCCGATGACTATGCAAGCATCGGGCTGTCGGTGAATTTTGTGCATACGGCACCGACCAGCCTCGGCATGACGGTGACGGTCCATGCGTCGGTCATCGCTTTGACGGATCATGATGTGACGCTCGAGGTCAAAGCGTGGGATGAGCAGGGAGAAATCGGTCACGGCCTTCACAAGAGAGCGATCGTACTCAAGCAGGCGGTCTTGGACAGGGCGGAAGAACGTACACGCCTGCTGCTGATTCGTCAGGCCAATGAAGAAATCAAGGGGATGAGATAATGGCAGCTTTACCGGATACATTAGGCGGCGCACTGCTTCTTTCCGCCATCGATTTTTTGCTGAGCTTTGTATTTATTTCCTTCATCGGTGTGGTACTCCATTTCTTTCCCCTGCTGAATAAGCTCGGAGAAGTGAAGGAGAGAAAGGATTGAGATCGTGGATCAGTTATTTGTGACCTTGATGAGTGAGCTTTTGCATCAGACCGGACTTTTGGATTTCTCTTTAGGAAATCTGGTCATGATCGTTGCCGGATGCGTCCTGCTGTATCTGGGCATCATCAAGAAATACGAACCGTTTCTGCTGGTGGGGATCGGCTTTTCCTGTATCGTGGCCAATGTGCCGGGCTCGACACTGACTGCGCCGGGCGGGCTTTTCTACTTTGCGTATCAGGGCGTGGAGCAGCTCATACTGCCGCCGCTCATTTTCCTCGGCGTTGGTGCCATGACGGACTTCGGGCCCATGATCGCCAATCCTTCTCTCGTCATTTTGGGGGCAGCGGCTCACCTGGGGATTTTTGTGGCACTCATTGGGGCCCAGGTCTTGGGATTCCATCTGGGCGAAGCTGCTTCCATCGGTATCATCGGTGGCGCAGACGGCCCGATGGCGATCTACACCACCATGAAACTGGCGCCGCATCTTCTGCCGCAGATCTCTGTCGCAGCCTACTCCTACATGGCTCTCATGCCGCTCATTCAGCCGCCGATCATGAAGCTCCTCACGAATAAGGAGGAGAGAAAGATCATGATGAAGCAGCCGCGCTATGTATCCCGTCTCGAAAAGATCGCATTCCCGATCGTCATGGCGCTCATCGTCAATGTGTTCCTGCCGCCGGTCGCGCCGCTCATCACCATGCTGATGCTGGGAAATCTCCTGCGTGAATGCCTCGTCGTCGGCAAGCTGGCGGAAACGGCAGCCAATACTCTTCTCAATATGGTCACGCTGGTCTTGACGGTAGCCATCGGCTCGACCATGGCCGCAGATACCTTCCTCACGTCCTCGACCATCCTCATCATCTTTTTGGGGCTTGTGGCGTTTGCCTTCGGTACGGGCAGCGGCGTGGTCTGTGCCAAACTCATGAATAAACTCTCCGGCGGACGCATCAATCCGCTGATCGGTTCCGCAGGTATCGCCTCCGTTCCGATCGCTGCGCGCGTTTCCCACCTCGTCGGGCAGCAGGAAAGCCGCCGCGTCTTCCTGCTGATGCATGCGATGGGGCCGAACCTCGCCGGCGTCTTCGGCACCGCGATCTCCGGCGGCATCATGCTCGCGCTCTTGGGAGGTTAGCCCGTGGGGCGTGCCGTCCTTTGATTCCGTTTGAAAGCTTCGCTTGAATGAGAAATTAGAAATGAGAAATGCGAAATGGTGGTGCG
>OQVT01002688.1_pt1 | contig 11457 bp, 10 predicted proteins | sample 1691561 | NCBI WGS metagenome assembly OQVT01 (sample SAMN03418260, study PRJEB22391) | human gut metagenome | biome: human-gut; feature: organic feature; material: feces | host: Homo sapiens | place: Tanzania | collected 2013-01
AATCAACGACTGCCTCTGTATGACCAATTCTTTCTAGCACGCCACCACGTCTTGAAACACAAGGAAACATATGTCCTGGTCTTCTTAAATCTGATGGTTGTGCATCTGGAGCAATAGCAACCTCTATAGTTTTTGCCCTATCATAAGCAGAAATACCAGTTGTTACACCATATTTTTCAGAAGCATCAATACTTAACGTAAATGCTGTTTTCATTTTTTCAGTATTTTGTTCTACCATCTGTGGTAAATCCAATTTTTCAGCAATTTCGTGAGAAATTGCTAAACAAACTAACCCCCTAGCCTCTTTTGTCATAAAGTTTATAATTTCAGGGGTAACCATTTGTCCGGAACAAATTAAATCACCTTCATTTTCTCTATCAATATCATCTGCAACAATTACTGGTTTGCCTAATTTAAAATCAGCAATTGCTTCTTCTATAGAATTAAATTTAAAATCATCACTATTGACTGTCATTACACAAACCCATTTCTTTCCAAAAAATTCATAGTTATGTTGCTATTATCTGCCGATAATAAATTTTTTTCAACATATTTTGCTAAAATATCAAATTCTACGTTAACATTTTTACCTTTATTTAACATTTTTAATGCAGTATTTTCAAAAGTATGAGGGATAACAGCAATTGTAACAAAATTATCACCACATTCTGCAATTGTTAAACTAATACCATTAATTGATATAGAACCTTTTTTTACAATATATTTTTTATATTTTGAATCAAAATTTACCATTAAATCATAAAAATCATTATTCTTAGACAAATTTGAAATCGAACCAACTGTATCAATATGCCCTGATACAATATGTCCACCCAATCTATCTGACAATAACAATGCTCTCTCCAAATTAACACAATCACCTTTATGCAATTCACCCAACATCGTAACTTTAAAAGTTTCTGGTGATACATCTGCTAAAAAAGATGACTCTTTCAGTTGTGTAACAGTTAAACATACACCATTTACTGCAATACTATCCCCAACTTTTGTATTTTCTAAAACTTTCTCGCATTGTATAGAAATACTATTACTTGTGATAGACTGAATAACACCTGTCTCTTCAATAATACCTGTAAACATACACACATTATACCATAAAATGCCAAATAATACTCTATCATTTCGATATATTTTATGATAATATACAATAATATGAACGAACTACTTATATTATATATATTACTAAACGGACAAAGTACGATGTATGGACTTTCAAAATCGCTACAAAAATACTTTGGTGCAATTACAAAACCTGGTTTTGGAACATTACAACCAGCATTAAAAAGAATGGAAAAGAATAATTTTATCAAATCTGACAAATTCTTTACAGAAGGTGGAAAGCCATACTATTATTATTCAATAACAGAAAATGGGAAATTATTTTTAAACGAAAAATTGTTAGAAAAACCATCTATAAATCCAACCCAATTTTTACCAAATTCAAAAATAAAAATTGCGTGTTCAGATGTTTTAGACAACAATGACAAACTCAAATTATACACAACTGTAAAAAATGGACTATTAAAATTAAAACTTGAAGCAGAAAATGCTATAAACTCAGAAGATATTAATAGACATTTTTATAGAAAAATGATTTTAGATAATACAATTTGTGAATACAAAAATTTCATCACTTTAATTGAGGGATTAGAACATGCCTGCAATCGTTAACTCTGTAGAAAAAGGCTCTATTGCCGAAGAATTAGAAATTGAAAATGGTGATATATTATTAAGTATTGATGGAGCAGAATTAACTGACTTAATTGATTATAATTTCTACTGTAAAGGTGAAATTATTACTATTGAGATTCAAAAGAAAAATGGTGAAATTGAAGAAATAGAATTAGAGAAAGATTATGATGAAAATTTAGGTATAATCTTTGAGAGTGCTGTTTTTGATAAAATACATCCTTGCTTAAACAAATGCATCTTTTGTTTTGTTGACCAACAACCAAAAGGTTTAAGAGATACTTTGTATATTAAAGATGATGATTATAGACTGTCATACTTGCAAGGAACATACATCACACTTACAAATCTTACACAAAAAGACAAAGACAGAATTGCAAGAATGCATCTAGGTCCATTTTATATTTCAGTACATACAACAAATCCAGAACTACGTGTAAAAATGCAACGTAATCCGAATGCTTGTAAGATAATGGAAGAATTAAATTGGTTTAAAGAACAAGAAATTCCTTTCCATACACAAATAGTTTTATGTCCAGGATTTAATGATGGAGTTGAATTAGAAAGAACATTAAAAGATTTAACATCATTAGGTGATTGTGTTTTATCAATAGCAATTGTTCCAGTTGGTATAACAACATATAGAAAAGATTCTGTTTTAAAACGAGTAACAAAAGATATTGCAAAAGAAACAATTAAAATTTCAGACAAATATCCTAAAGCGTGTTGTTCCGACGAGTTTTTTATACTTGCTGATAAAGAAATACCTCCTACTGAATATTATGGAAATTTTGAACAATTAGATGATGGTGTAGGGGCATTAAGAGCATTATTAGACGATTTTTATCAATATCCATTACCTACAAAGATAAGAAAGCCTTTAAAATTGACACTTGCTACATCTTATGCAGCACTACCTGCTTTAAATAAAATTAATGAAGAATTAAATAAAATTAAAAACTTAAAAAGCACTGTAAAACCTGTTAAAGCAGAATATTGGGGAGAAAACATAACAGTTGCCGGATTGATTACATCAGAAGATTTGATTAGAACTTTGAAGAATGATGAGTCTGACTATGTAGTTGTTCCATCTGTTATGCTGAAACCATTTACAGAATTATTTTTAGATGGAAAAAGTCTAGACTATGTGAAAGAACAAACCAAAAAGGATTTTATAGTAATAAAAGAACAATATTCTATTAAACAACTCATAGAGTTTATAAAAACATACGAATAATTATATTTGTTATATACTTAACGTATTAGCAAAAGGGAGTATAAGAAATGTTTGAACACATATTAGGGATACTTGTAACACTAATTGAAAAAACTATTACAACATTTGGACCGTTTGGTATAAGTATATTAATGGCTATTGAATCTTGTAATATTCCATTACCAAGTGAAGCAATCTTACCATTTGCTGGTTACTTAGTAACTTTAGGCAAGATTAATAGTATACATACTGCTGCTATCTTTGGTGCTATTGGTTGTGTTATAGGTTCTATACCATCATATTATCTTGGATATTTTGGAGGAAGAAATTTTATAGAAAAATATGGAAAATATTTTTTAATATCAAATCACGATTTGGAAGTTGCTGATAAATGGGTTGATAAATATGGAGATTTTGCATTTTTCCTTTGCAGAATGTTACCTGTTATTAGAACATTTATTTCTCTTCCTGCGGGAATATTAAAAGCAAAGAAACGTAACTTTTTCACATTAACATTCTTAGGTTCTTTGATATGGAGTTATGTTTTAGTATTTGTTGGTATAAAAATGGGAGAAAACTTTGAAGCATTAAAGTCCATTTGGCATAAATTTGATGCTATAATAATTTTTGTATGTTTAATACTTGGTATTATCTACGTTTACAAGCATATAAAAGCACTAAAAAACTCATAATTTAGTACTAATTGACTTAAAAATGGCTTTGAAGTATATTTTGAAGAATGAATATAATAATATTTGGGGCAACTGAACTTGGATGTCTGATAGCAACAGAATTTTTTGAAGATCACGACATCACAATAATAGATAAAGAAGAAAAGTTTACAAATAATTTTAACAAACTCGATATTGGTTTTGTTACCGGAAATGCATCTAATATTGAAGTTCTAAAAGAGGCAAATATCAAAGATGCCGATTTGTTCTTGGCTTGTTCTGAACTTGATGAAGTAAATATTGTTGCATGTCTAACAGCAAAACGAATTTCTGGAGTAAGAACTATTTGTTTTGTTAGCAAAGAAGAATACAAATCTTCACTAGGATTAACAAAAGATACAGATTATCCTTGTGATTTATACATTGATGAAGTTATTTGGCCAGAAGAATTACTTACACAAGATATTTTCAGAATTATTACTGTTTCAGAAGCACTTGATGTAGAAAATTTCGCAGATGGAAAAGCAAGACTACTTGAATACAGAATGAAAGAAAATTCTGTATTAGTTGATAAAAAGATTAGAGAATGTGACTTTCCAAAAGATACACTTATCGTAGGTATAAAAAAAGATACAGAATTACTTATACCAACTGGTAATACAATTTTAGAAAAAGATGATAAAGCAATCTTTATGGGTTCATCACACTCCCTTGATAAATTGGCAGGTCGTTTCTTCCACGAAAAAGGTGTAACTAAAAAAGTTACTATTATCGGTGGTGGTAATGTTGGAAAAATGTTGGCAGAAAGTCTAGAAGATGCGAAACTTAAAGTAAAAATTATTGAACGCAATCCTATCAGATGCGAAAAAATTGCACAAGATTTGTCTAATACATTAATTATCAATGGTGACGGTACAGATTTATCTTTGTTAAATGAAGAAGAAATTTCTGACAGTGACGTTGTTGTAAGTGTTACAAATAACGATGAAAAAAATTTACTATGTTCTTTATTAGCAAAACAACTTGGAGTAAAAAGAGTTATTTCACGAGTTAGCAAAAATGCAAACATTCCTCTATTTGAGAAAGTTGGTATTGATATTGCGGTATCAGCAAAAAATGCGGCTCTAAATGAAGTAAAAAATAGTATTACTGGCGGTAATGTAGATATTGTAGCAACTGTAGAACAAGGCAAAGGTGAAATTTTAGAAATCATCATTCCTGAAAATTACAAAGATACAATGATTAAAGATTTAAAAATGCCAGTAAAAGCAATTGTAAGTATTATTCAAAGAAAAAATAAAGTTTTAATACCTAAAGGTGACACAATGATACGTGCATTAGATAATCTTATAATATTTACTACTAGTGAAAATGCTCCTATTCTACGGGAATATTTTAAGGTGAAAGAATGAGAATAAACTATCTTGCTTATGCTTTTGAAATAATATTAAGATATTTTGGATTTGTAATATTTACACCTGTAATATTTTCGTTATATTACAAAGAATATACATCTATTATACCATTTGCCATTACTGCTGCACTATCAATTACATTGAGCCTATTATTAAAATTTATTTTTAGAAACTCAAAAGTCGAGAATCTAAATGATGTAAAAAAAAGTGAAGGTTTATTTATCGTTGCAGCATCATGGATTTTAGGTGGACTAATTGCAGCATTACCATATATGTTTTATGGAATGTGTCCAATTGATGCATTATTCGAATCAACATCAGGTATTACAACAACGGGTGCTAGTATTTGTGGCAACATTGACTATCCTAAAGCAATATATTTTTGGAGAGCATTAACGCAATGGATAGGTGGTATGGGCATTATTGTATTGTTTATTGCAGTTTTACCACAATTTGCTGTGGCAGGCCGTCAAATGTTTTTTGCAGAATCTCCTGGTCCAACGGAAGATAAATTCACACCACGTATTAGAAGTACGGCATCTGCTTTATGGAAAATCTACATATTTATGACATTATTAGAAACTATCCTTCTTAAAATAGCAGGCATGCCATTATTTGATTCTCTTTGTAATAGTTTATCAACATTGTCTGCAGGTGGTTTTTCCACAAATGCATCAAGCACAATGGGTTACAATTCTTACCCTATAACATGGATTATTTTAATATTTATGGTGATAGCAGGGGCGAACTTTAATTTACAATATAAAGCAATAATAAAATTTAATTTTTCAATATTATTTAAAAATGAAGAATTTAGAGCATATATAGCAACGTTTCTTGGGATATCAGCATTAGTTATAACGTCTTTATATATTAACGATAAATGTGATATTTTTTATTGTATAACACATGGTATGTACCAAGTTATTTCACTAATGACATCTACGGGTAGTGCTAGTGCAGATTTTTCAAATTGGGATTTATCAACTCAAGTATTATTATTTTTAGCAATGTTTACTGGAGGTTGTGCAAGTTCAGCAAGTGGTGGTATAAAAATTGCTAGATGGGTACTTATATGGAAAATAATGAGTACAGAAGTAAAGAAAATTTTACATCCAAATGCTGTAATAAACATAAAAATTGATAATACTATCATAAGCAAAGAAATTTTATCTCAAACAGTTATGTTTATATGTTTTTACTTAGCATTAATTGCTATTTCTGTTGTAATAATTACTGTGTTAGAACAAAACGCAACGGTTGGTTTTTCTGGAAGTGTTTCAGCTATTGGGAACATAGGACCAGGATTTGGGCATATAGTTGGTCCAATGAATAGTTTTGAATCTCTACACCCAATATCAAAATTAATTCTTATATTTGATATGTATATTGGTCGTCTTGAATTAATCCCATTCTTAGTAATGCTAGAAAGAGATTTTTGGACTTTTAAATGGTAAAGGAAATTATTATGAATTCTAAATTTTTAAAAATCGATGAAGAAAAATGTATTCATTGTGCAAAGTGTGTAAAAGATTGTGTTGCCGGAAATTTAGAATTAAACGAACGAAAAATTCCACAATGGACAAAAGATGGTGAAAATAGATGTATAAAGTGTCAACATTGCTTTGCAATTTGTCCAACAGGTGCATTATCAATTTTGAACAAAAATTCTCAAGATGCAGATAGTATTTTAGAATTTGATGATGAAAACATTCTTAACCTAATAAAATCAAGACGTAGTATTAGATATTACAAACAACAAAATATAGATTCTACAAAAATGAACAAACTAAAAGATATGCTAAAATGGACACCTACAGGTTGCAATTTTCACGAATTACATTTTTCAATAATTGATGATATTGAAGTAATGAATGATTTTAGAAACACAGTTAATAGCAGAATAATAAAATCATTAAAAATCAAACCAATAAATAAATTATTAAATAAATTTTCTAAATATAGAGATGCTTTTATTAATGGAGAAGATGTTATATTCAGAAATGCACCTCACATGATAGTTGTATCAACTCCAATAAATGCTCCTTGTGCAAATATAGATCCAATCATTGCATTAAGTTATTTTGAATTATATGCACATTCACTAAATATTGGAACTTTATGGTGTGGTTTTGCAACAATTTGCTTTACACTATTCCCAGATTTATGTGAATACATAAAAGTTCCTGATGGTTATAAAGTATCTTATGTAATGTTATTTGGCGATAAAGATGTAAATTATCAAAGAACAACATTACCTGAAGATTTTGAAATAGAAAGCATAAAAATACCAGAGAAAAAAGCCTCACTATTGAGTAATATTAAGCATTTTTTCCTAAATATTATTAGATAATATGCTCACATAAATTAATATTGTATATACTATTTAAATATAAAATCTTTAAGAAAAATTTAATATTAAGAATTATAAAAATTCTTGTTTTTTTTTACAAAGTTTAATAAATCTTGAAAATGAAGTTATAAAGCAAGGTAAGCAAAAAAATAAAAAAAATAAAATCATCTATATAGATGAAGCATGGAAAAAGATACTTAACATCACAAACTATTAGTGCTAATATAATAAAAAGGTTAGTCAGGGAAAGATTGATAAAAGCCCATCGCTGGTCAATATCTATTACACAATCAAGAGACAATATTTATAATGACTTGCGGGACTGAGGAGATTTGAAATTTATGAAAGAAACAACTATGAAAAATGGAGAAGTTGTTGAGTTTAGTAACAATTCAACCAATGTAACGAACTCAATTAAAGGAGCAACCGTAAAAAAGACAGCAGAAGAGAATCAAGACAATAATTTAGGAAAAGTTATTGATCTTGGCAAAAAGTTATCAACTGATAATATCAAAATTGTAAAAAAAGATGGTACTTTAGAAGATTACGACATTACAAAAGTTGTAAAAGCAATTAAAAAATCTGCTGCAAGAATGATTATTGAATTGAGTGCAGAAGAAATTGAAAAAATCTGTAATATCGTTAATAAGAGTGTTGTAAATCTTAGTTATAGCAATGTTGAAATCACAAAAATCCATAGCATTGTAGAAAGTGCATTGGAAGATGTTAACCCAAGAGTTGCAAAAAGTTATAGAGATTACAGAAATTATAAGATAGACTTCGTAACAATGTTAGATAAAGTATTCCAAGAATCTCAAAGAATTATGTACATCGGTGACAAAGAAAATGCAAATGCTGATTCAGCATTAGTTTCTACAAAAAGATCTTTGATTTTCAATGAATTAAATAAAGAATTATATAAGAAATTTTTCTTAACAGTAGACGAATTACAAGCAATTAGAGATGGCTATATCTATATCCACGATATGTCAGCAAGACGTGACACGATGAATTGTTGTTTATTTGACGTAGCCAATGTACTTAAAGACGGCTTTGAAATGGGTAACATTTGGTACAACGAACCAAAATCATTAGATGTTGCTTTTGACGTAATCGGAGATATTGTAATGGCTGCTGCAAGTCAACAATATGGAGGTTTTACAGTTCCAGAAGTTGATAAAATTTTAGCACCTTACGCAGAAAAAACTTATGAAAGACAATATAACAGATATTTATGTTTAGGTTTGTCTTTTGAAAAAGCGAGAGATGCAGCATTAGAAGATGTAAGAAAAGATTTTGAACAAGGATTCCAAGGTTGGGAATACAAGTTTAATACAGTTGCTTCATCAAGAGGTGACTATCCATTTATTACAGTTTCTACTGGTTTAGGTACCGGTCAATTTGAAAAATTAGCAACAATTTCTATGCTAAAAATCAGACAAGGTGGACAAGGTAAAAAAGATTGTAAAAAACCTGTATTGTTCCCTAAAATAGTTTTCTTATACGACGAAAATCTTCACGGCGAAGGTAAAATCTCAGAAGATTTGTTCCACGCAGGTGTTGAATGTTCTAGAAAAACAATGTATCCAGACTGGTTATCTTTAACTGGCGAAGGTTATGTTGCTAGTATGTATAAAAAATATGGTCAAGTTGTATCACCAATGGGTTGTAGAGCATTCTTGTCACCTTGGTATGAAAGAGGTGGAATGAAACCTGCTGATGAAAATGATAAACCTGTATTCGTAGGTCGTTTCAACATTGGTGCTATTAGTTTACACTTACCAATGATTTATGCAAAAGCAAAAAAAGAAAGTAAAGATTTCTATGAAGTTCTAGATTACTATATGGAACTTATTAGACAACTTCATATTAGAACTTATGATTATCTTGGAGAAATGAAAGCATCTGTAAATCCATTAGCATTCTGCGAAGGTGGGTTCTTAGGTGGACATTTAGGTATCCACGATAAGATAAAACCTGTATTAAAATCAGCTACTGCTTCATTTGGAATTACAGCATTAAACGAATTACAAGAAGTTTACAATGGAAAATCTTTAGTTGAAGACGGTCAATTTGCTATTGAAGTAATGGAATATATCAACAAAAAAGTTAATGAATTCAAAGAAGAAGATGGTTGGTTATATGCATTATACGGAACACCTGCTGAAAACCTTTGTGGTCTTCAAGTTAAACAATTCCGTAAAAAATATGGTGTAGTTGCTAACGTTTCAGATAAACCATACGTTTCTAACTCATTCCATTGCCATGTTTCAGAAAATATCACTCCAATTCAAAAACAAGATTTGGAAAAACGTTTCTGGGATTTGATGAATGGTGGTAAAATCCAATATGTAAAATATCCTATCAACTACAATAAAAAAGCAGTTGAAACTCTTCTAAAAAGAGCAATGGATATGGGATTCTATGAAGGTGTAAACCTTGCTCTATCATATTGTGATGATTGCGGACACCAAGAATTAGATATGGATGTTTGTCCTAAATGTGGTTCTAAAAATTTAACAAAAATTGATAGAATGAATGGTTATTTAGCATATTCTAGAGTTAAAGGTGATTCAAGATTAGCCGCTCACAAAATGGAAGAAATTAAAGATAGAAAGAGTATGTAATTTAACATAAGAATAATTATAGTTTAAGGTTTTATATGTCAAATTTTTGATAATAAAACCTTTGACTATGTAAAGACGAAATAAGATAATTGAGGGAGCAGAATTAATGAATTACCATAATATAACAAAAGACGACATGTTAAACGGAGACGGTTTGAGAGTCGTATTATGGGTAGCAGGTTGCAATCATTATTGCAAAGGTTGTCAAAATCCTGAAACTTGGGATGTTGGTGGTGGAATACCATTTGATGAAGATGCAGAAAAAGAATTATTTGAAGATTTAAATAATTCATATACTTCAGGTCTAACTTTTAGTGGTGGTGATCCATTACATCCATTTAACCGTTCTGAAGTATTTAGATTAATTGAAAAATGCAGACATGACTTTCCGGACAAAACAATTTGGTTATACACAGGTTATGAATGGGAAGAAGTTTGCCACATTAAAGGGATTGAAAATATTGATGTAATTTGCGTTGGTGAATTCAAACAAGAACTAAACGATAACAATATTCATTGGGTTGGTAGTTCGAACCAAAGAGTTATAGACGTAAAGAAAACTTTAGAAAAAGGTGAAGTTGTTTTACACGAAAAAGCAACTGTATAAAATAAAAATTATTGGTTATTAAAAAGAACGATAAAATATTATCGTTCTTTTTTTTACAAAAATAACCCAATCAAAACGATTGAGTTATTTTTAATATTATAAAATAAATAATAACTATTTCATACAAACAGTTAAATCGGCTTCTACAACAGTCTTGCCATCAACTGACCCTTATTATTTCTTCCAAGACCAACAAGTCCAAAGTTTTTTGCACCTGTTGGTGTACCTTTATCATCACTTACGTCCTGGATGTGGTAGATGAAACCGATAATTCCGTCTCCATTATCATTTGTACCGTTCATTGCACCAAGAGTAATGAGTGCAGATGCGGATGTGTGCTTTGTCTTGAGAGACTTGTAACCGCGTTTGTATCCAGTGGTAGAGTCGTTGGTAAGTTTAAGATCTTCACCAATTGAGCCTGTTTCTCCTGCAACTTCCGGGCATCCAATAAACATGGTTGATGCCATCAAAAGAGCCATTCCACCCATAAGAATCTTTGTTGAAAGTTTCATATCGTATCTCCTGTAAATTAAGAGATTGGTTTGGTTGTGATTCCGACAAACCTTTCTCTTTAGAAATAATTGATATATACAATGTATTACAAGTCTTTGTGTAAATCAAGTCTGTTTTATTAAAATTGTTTTAAACTTTTCTCCCGCGGACGTTACGTTAACAGACGCTCATTTACGGGAAGGTCCGCGTGGTAAGACGCAGTTTCTTTAGATAAGGGGCAGCGATAGGTTAAAATGCTCCCAGTCAGCCGCGGAAATCGAAAACCGGGCCATATGGCCCTTGATGTGATTTTTGCGTAGAAACTATCGTATGTCGCTTCGCGACAACTAAAAATCAAATCATTTC
>OQVT01002689.1_pt1 | contig 11454 bp, 13 predicted proteins | sample 1691561 | NCBI WGS metagenome assembly OQVT01 (sample SAMN03418260, study PRJEB22391) | human gut metagenome | biome: human-gut; feature: organic feature; material: feces | host: Homo sapiens | place: Tanzania | collected 2013-01
AAGACCTCATCAATCTTTCCGGTTCCCTTTGTTGCATAGCAGTAGATACACCCGTTTCTGCAAGTATTATAAGTTCCTATATCTACGCTTTTTATACAATTGCAAAGTTTTCTCTGCCCTTTATCTTTATTTTCTTTTATACACAGTTAAAATGTGCTATACTTATTGTGCTTTTATAAACACATTCGCCATAAACAGGGAGGACAACTATGTCTGAAATAACAAAGCAGGCGCTGGCGACCTCATTTAAAGAATTACTTGAAAAACGCCACATAAGTAAAATAACCGTAAAAGATATCGTTGAAATATGCGGTGTAAACCGACAAACCTTTTATTATCACTTCAGAGACGTTTACGATCTTCTTGCTTACACCTATACATACGAAATAACAAAATACTTTGATGAAAAAGGGATTGACTTTGACAACCCTGACATAAATGTCGCCATCAAGGCTTTATTTTACTATTTTCTCGAAAATAAAACGCCTATTCTCAACTCATATGATTCCGAGCATAGAATTCAGTACGAGGAAATCATACGAATCCTCATAGCTCCCGTTGTCCTGAACAAGATAACTTCTTTCTCCGATAAAAAAGATATCTCGGAGGACATGAAAAGCTTTGTCGCAAACTTCTACGTCTATGCTTGCTGCGGCTTTATACTCAAGTGGATTGAGGAAGGTCTTCCGGACAGATTTGTCAGCCATATCGACTATTATTCTGCCATAATAAACGGTTCTCTTGAAACTTTGCTTAATAAGCTTATGGATGCCTCATCATCTGCTACAAACACACCTTAGTGTACAAAAACACGACAAAGAGTGCGGAATGTCTATTCCTGCACTCTCTTTTTTTATCTAGAATGGGGTTAAAGACGACTTCAGTAATCACCTTGTACCTAAAAAAAGCAATACCCTATGAAGCAAAGAATCATAACGGGTGCCTGTTTTTACAACAGAACACCGGTTTTATTCGCGGTTCCTGTTTTAATTTTCGCTCATGACAAATTTCGAGGAGATTTCATTGGATATAACACCCACATGGAAAGTTTTTTGCTTTAAGCTGACTGCCCCTTTCTTTTTGTAGTCTTGCAAAGCTAACAAGCAGTCAAATGCGAAAATTATTACATCGCGCCTGTGCTTATTTCCCGGACACTCGTTCTGGTTCTTGCTTTCATAACCGTTTTTGCAAATCACAAAGGCTTACGAACAATTATTCTGTAGTCACTAACCTCGGTGATTTATCAATGTCCGTGATAAAGCGTATCTGCGGAATCAAGGATTACGACAAGCTCCTCCCCGGGCACGTCGAAATTCTCATCCGGCTTTACGGTACTCTTTTCACTGCTCCATTGACATTGGTATTTTACAATATATTCAAGAGTTCGGGCGGGCTTTTCCCTATGGTTTTATAAGACCTGTTTATAAAAGCTTATTTCTCTCCATCCGCCTGAATAAAAAATGACAAAAGACCCGGTCTCCCATTGCCGGGTCTTTTGTTTTATGTTAAAATACGAAACGGTGGTGAAAAACATGTCAAAAAGCGATAACGGCAATGAACTTCTGAAAAAAGACGAATTCATTGAAACGCTCGGAAAAGGTGTTTCTCTCATCTGTTCCCCCTCGCACGGTTTCGGAACGGATGCCATACTGCTTGCCGATTTTTCGTCTCCGAAAAAGAATGACAAATGCTGTGATCTCGGGTGCGGCTGCGGTATCATACCCATGCTTTGGTACAGAAACGGAGTACGTGAAGGTATATGCGGGGTTGATATACAGGAATACGCCGCAGAACAGTTTTCACGCTCACTCAGACTTAACAATTCCCCTGAAAATATCACGGTACTTAAGCACGACCTGAGAAAAATACGAGAGGTCTTGCCCGGAGGCTCTTTTAATCTTGTCACTATGAATCCGCCGTACAAGCCCGCATATACCGGTATACTGTCGGAAACGGATTCGGATAAAATCGCCCGCCACGAAACCATGTGCAACATAGATGACGTATGCAAGGCGGCTGCCTTTCTCCTGAATTTCGGCGGAAGATTTGTCATGTGTCACAGACCGGAACGCCTTTGCGACGTCATATGCAGCATGAGAGAAAACGGTATCGAGCCAAAGCGAATACGCTTTGTCATGAAGCGTCCCGACACCGCTCCGTGGCTTTTTCTCATTGAAGGTAAACGCGGCGCAAAGCCGCATATAACCGTCATGCCTCCCCTCATCATCCAAAACGAAAAGGGAAGCAACTCGGAAGAACTCGACAAAATAATCGGCGACTATAAAGGAGAGTAATAATATGCCCGGTAAATTATTTGTAACCGGTACCCCCATCGGAAATCTTTCGGATTTCTCGCCGCGCGCCGTAGAGGTGCTAAAGGCTTGCGACTTTATTGCTGCCGAGGATACACGTGTTACGTTAAAGCTTCTTAATCATTTCGGCATCAAAAAGCCGCTCACAAGTTATTATGAGCATAACAAGGATCAAAAACAGGATACCATTCTTTCACGCATCATGAGCGGCGAAAACTGCGTGCTCGTGTCAGATGCCGGTATGCCCGCCATCTCCGATCCCGGTATGGAACTTGTAAACGCATGCCACGAGCACGGTATTTCCGTCGTGTCGGTACCCGGCCCGACGGCTTTTGCTACGGCGCTTGCTATCTCCGGAATGGACAACGGCAGATTCACCTTTGAAGGATTTTTAAGCGTCAACAAGAAGTCCCGGAGACAGCATCTCGACGAGATTCGCGCCGAGCGCCGTACAATGATTTTCTACGAGGCGCCGCATAAGCTTTCGGCAACGCTCAGGGACCTTTACGAGGCGCTCGGAGAAAGAAAGATTGCCATAGTACGCGAGATAACAAAGATACACGAGGAAGTGATACGCACCACGCTCTCTCAGGCGGTTATCGACTATCCGGATAACAACCTAAAGGGCGAGCTTGTTCTTATAATAGAGGGAGCAAAAGAATCGGCAAAGGAAGAGATAACGCTTGACGACGCAAAAAAGCTCGCACTCTCCTTTACGGAAGCCGGCATGTCGAAAAATGACGCGGCAAAGATGGCGGCAAAGCAGTCCGGACTGAAAAAAAGTGACATCTACAAGCTTTTAAATGACGAATAAGATACATATTTTTTACAAGAAAAAGGCGATGTAATTGCAACAACAATTACATCGCACTTTTTTCGCTTAAAGAAATTTTTTCGGTTACGGTAAATCCTTTGACAGCCCTTACCTATACTCTTCCTTGAGAATATCCTTTATAACATCCTTTTTTATCGCAAATTCCGGTGTTCCCATGTATCCGGGCGCAACCTCGTATTTGTCAAAGGCTATGACAAGGTCGCCGTTTTCATTCCAGTAGAAGTTGTGACTGTTATCAAGATTTACAAAATCATAGCCTATCTCGGCACGGTCAACCCAGTAAAGCTTGTCGTTATCCGCAGCCATCATCTCTTTCATCTGTCGCTTGATCTCAGTTTCCAAAACAGATGAGAAGTCCTCTGTTTTGAAAAGGTCCTTTAAGGTTACAATTTTACCGGTTGTTTTGTCGATATGGTAGAACTTATAGTATGTGTTACTGCTGCCTGCCGCCTCATGAACACGGATTCTGAGCGTAAACCATCTGTCGGTATTTGTTACAACATCATAGTCTACAAAAATACCGCTGTGCCCCTTATCTCCGACCTCTTCGACTTCCTTATTGAACCTGTCTGCAAGAATTTTTGTAAGCTCATCAACATCCTTGTTGATAAAGTCTACCGCATCTCCCTTTTCGGATTCAATCGACGGAACTTCGATATCCATGTCGTGATTGCCGTCAGAATAAAAATAATTGCGTATGGTCACTACCCTTACGAAGTTGCCGATAACAGGCACCTTTTCCAGGGCGTGTGCGTATGTTGTACTGCAGTTCGGAAGAACTACAAAGCATATGAAAATAAAGCACGCCGCCGCGGCTGCAATTTTCGGAAAAAGCTTAATCCTTGTCGGCTTACTCTCCTTTTCCGGCAAATCTGAAAGAGCTTTATCTATTCTTTCTTTTACGACGTCGGGAACAGAGATATCCTCTTCTTCTATCTTCTGCTTTATAATCTTATCAAAATCATTCATCCCCGAAATCCTCCTTAAGAATTTCCCGCAATTGCTTTCTTGCACGGGATAATTGCTGTTTTACGGCAATCGTTGTATCACCTGTTACCTTTGAAATCTCGTTGATTGATAAATCCTCATAATAATGCAATAAAATAACCGTCCGGTATGGCTGCTTCAGACTTTTTACCGCTCTTTGCAGAGACATCTTTACTTCGATATCCTTTTTTTCTTTTCCCTCGTCGGAAACATCTATCTCATACATCAGAATTATTTTCGTGTTTTTGCGTATATACTCAACCGCCGTGTTATGAATTATTTTAAGTATCCACGTTTTAAATGCCTCTTCATTCTTTAACGAATCAATATTTTCATAGGCACGAAAAATTGCTTCCCCAATCACATCCGCGGCATCTGCATCATTTTGAAGTAACGAAGACGCGAGAAAATACATCGCCTTTTCGTGAAGTTTTATTTGCTCACAAAATGTATCCTTATCAATCAACGTCATGCCTCCTCAGATGATTTTTGCCGTCTCCTGACAAATCCACTTGCCCCACTCGACATAATACTTCGCATAAAGATGTGCGTTATCGGATGTCTTGTCAGCAGAAAGATTTCCGTCCTTATCGTCAAATAAACGGTTCCCGTCCATATAATAAATATTCTTGCTGTCGGCAAGCTTTGACAACTCCGAATTAAGCTTATTTATGGACTTGTTATTTATATATTTATCGCTGTCGCTGCGCTTTTTGGAAACGTGCAGGTTTGCCTGAATGAAAATTTTTGCGTCAGGCTGTTTCTCGGCAATGTAATCAATCAGTTCGCCGTATTTTTTCATTATGCTCTGAAAATCGTATCCCAGCTCGTTTATACCGAGCATTACGTATATCTTGCCATATTTTTTGTTGGATAGCAACTCATCAAGGGTAAGTTTTCCGACAGACGGAACCGAAACACGGTTCTTCTTTATGTTGAATACGCTCATACCGGTTCCGCAAAAGAAATTCGCCTTGTCAAGTCCCGCATACTCCATCAGGCCGACTGTTCTGGAATCACCGATGAAAAGTGTGTCCGACAAAAACTCCGGCGGAAGCTCCTTCTTTTCCGTGCTTTCGGCTTCGGTCGGTTTGCCTGATTCCGTAGCAGGCTGCGTTTTTGTTTCCGCGGAGGCCTCCTTTTCCGCTTTAGTCACATTTTCCGTAACGGTTTTACTCGGAGATTCATGCGTCGGCTTTGTCAGTTTGTCGGTTTCCTTTCCGCTGTTTTTGCATGAGGAAAAAATGACAACGAAAACTATCATAAGCACAAACATAACTATTGTAAAGAAATTTGTTTTTTTCATCAGTGACACCTCTCAGAATCTGAAATATAAAAACGGATCGTCAAAACCGCGATACATACAATAAAGACTTGCAGAAAGAACTGCGAAAAGGAAAACACATATTATCTTCCGGTTCTTTACTCGCCGTAAAAGCCTGTACGGAGCCTTTGAAGAAAGTATCGTTCCGGCAATAAAGAACGGATAGTATTGACCGAGATACTTAAGATAATCGTGCCTGAATACCGACCATACTCCCTGCCCGAAGAACGGGAAAAGCCTTGTGAACAAAACGCCCAGCTGACCGATATCATTTACGGCAAAGACTACCCACGTAACCGGAACTAAAAATGCCATATATACGTGACCTATCGCACGATGGTCGCAAAGGAACTTCCCCGTCCACAGCTTTTCGGAGGTAATGATAAGGAAAAGAACGAAGCCCCACAGTAAAAAGTTGTATCCCGCCCCGTGCCATATTCCCGTCAGAAGCCAAACAATCAGCAGGTTTATGATTGTTCTGAGTGTTCCCTTTCTGTTTCCGCCGAGCGGTATATACACATATTCTCTGAACCAGTTTCCGAGCGTTATGTGCCACCTGCGCCAAAAGTCCGTCATGGTAACGCTTGTATACGGATGATTGAAGTTTATCGGAAGCTTAAAGCCCATCATCTTTCCGAGACCTATCGCCATAAGCGAATACCCGAAAAAGTCGAAGTACAGCTGAAATGAAAACGCAATTACCGACATCCATGCAAGAGGTGTTGACAGGCTTTCAAAGCCTATGGTCTGAGCCTGCGTCCACAGCTTCCCTATGGGGTTTGCAAGCAGCACCTTAAGTCCCAGCCCGAAAATGAAAATCCCGAACCCCTTAAAAGCCATCCTGCGGGTTATCCTTCTTTTCTCAAGTCTGTCGGAAATCTCTCTGTAGGTAACGATAGGCCCTGCGATAAGCTGCGCAAACATGGAGATATAAACCGCGAAGTTAAGCAGATTCTTTTCCGCTTTGATTTTTCCGCCGTAAACATCCGCGATATACGACATACCCTGAAATGTGTAAAAGGAAATTCCAATCGGAAGAATTATTTCCTTGAACGAAGCAAGGCCGCTGCTTATCTTCCCGAATTCACCTATAATAAAGTTTCCGTATTTGAATATGCACAGGGAAATCAGATGAAAAATCACACCGCATACAAGAAAAAGCTTTTTATGCTTCGGGTATTTTTCTATAAAGAGCCCGACTGTAAAGTCAACCAGAATGCTGATGATGAACAATACAAAGTGGTACGGCGCATTCAGCGTTCCTATAAAATAAAAAGTCATACTTCCTATCAGAAGGATGATATTTCTGTACTTTTCCGGGGCGATGTAATAGCACCCGAAAAAAACAGGCATAAAAATCAAAAAAAATTGTAAACTGCTGAAAACCATATTTTTGTCTCTCTTTCCTCTTCTCATAGATAAAGACGAATCACAAGCTCAAAAGGTGACAAAAAATTTTAAAAATTTTTATGAGAGCAAAAAAATACGGTGCAGCCCGCCTTTCGGGTTACACCGTATACCGTAATGATATATTATACATTGAATCTGAAAAGAACTACGTCGCCGTCCTGCATGACATATTCCTTTCCCTCTGAACGAACAAGTCCCTTGTCTCTGGCTGCGGCGAGTGAGCCGCACTCAAGGAGGGTTTTGTAGTTTATAACCTCCGCACGGATGAATCCGCGCTCTATGTCGGAATGAATCTTTCCCGCAGCCTTCGGCGCCTTTGTGCCCTTCTTTATCGTCCATGCGCGTACCTCAGGCTCTCCCGCGGTGAGGAAGGACATAAGACCGAGAAGATCGTATGAGCGCTGTATGAGCAAATCAAGACCGCTCTTCTCAATTCCGAGGTCGCTTAAGAACATCTCTTTTTCGTCTGCCGGCAGTTCGGCAATCTCGGCTTCCATTTCAGCACAGATGGGAAGCACCTCACTTCCCTCTTCCGCAGCAATCTCCTTTACGGCCTTGAAGCGTTCGTTGCTCTCGATTCCGTTTACGAAGTCTTCCTCACTCATGTTGCAAGCGTAGATGACCGGCTTGTAGGTAAGAAGGTTAAAGTCTGTAAGAAGCGCCTCCTCATCCTCAGTCAGTTCAACGGTTCTTGCACACTTGCCGTTATCAAGCGCTTCCTTAAACTTATTTAAAACCTCAAGCTCTTTTGCAAGCGACTTGTCACCCTTCATGGCCTTTTCGGTTCTTACAATCCTCTTTTCGAGAACCTCGGAGTCGGCAAGTATGAGTTCAAGGTTTATGGTTTCAATGTCACGCTGCGGGTCTATGGAGCCCTCGACATGGACGATATCCGAATTCTCAAAGCAACGTACAACATGTATGATAGCGTCAACCTCACGTATGTGAGAAAGGAATTTGTTTCCGAGCCCCTCTCCCTTTGAAGCGCCCTTTACAAGGCCTGCGATGTCAACAAACTCAATGCTTGCAGGCACAACCGACTTCGGATGATAAAGCTCTGCGAGAAGGTCAAGTCTCTCATCCGGGACCGCAACAACGCCGACATTCGGCTCTATGGTGCAGAAGGGATAGTTTGCGGACTGTGCCCCCGCATTCGTTATAGCGTTAAAAAGTGTACTCTTGCCGACATTCGGCAAGCCTACGATACCAAGTTTCATAGCGGAATACTCCCTTAAAAATTCAATAAATACAGATGACATTCTATCACAAAAAACGGTGCAATACAAACGTATTGCACCATTTTTTCGGAATTGAATGAATTGGAAGTAATTATCTTTTATTTTTTATGGCAAGAGTCGGACATTGCACAGTTCTCACAACCGCAGCCGCAGCCTGACTTGCCCTTCTTTTTGTTTTTAACAAGACTTACTATGATAGCCGCTATAATAGCGATAATGATTATGCAAACGATAATTGTTGCAATATTCTGTGAAATCCACGCAAGCATCTGAAAGCTCCTTTCAATTTTAGTTAAGTAACTTAATAAGTATAAATTGTTTATTATTTATTGTCTATTGTTTATTGCCTGCTGTTTATTATTCTTTTACTTTAATATCTTTTTTAAGCGTTGTGGACTCTTTGTAGGGTCTTACAAGCATATATACCATACCGGCAATAAGAAGTACCGCACAGACGATACCTACCGGATCCGACTGACCTATAAAGATGTTTCCTATCTGATTAACTATAAGTGCTATCACATATGCAAAGCCGCACTGATAACCGATAGCAAACCATGTCCACTTAGGACTGTTCATCTCACGCTTGATAGCGCCGATTGCCGCAAAGCACGGAGCGCAAAGAAGGTTAAACACAAGGAAGGAATATCCGCTGACCTTTGTGAATGCCTCTGCAAGATTTGAGTACACGTCTCCGCCGGCACCGTAAAGGATACCCATCGTACCGACGATATTCTCTTTTGCCACAAGGCCCGTAATAGACGCAACCGCCGCCTGCCATGTACCCCAGCCGAGAGGCTTGAAGATCCATGCGATAGCATTTCCGACAACAGCGAGAAGTGAAAGATCAAGCTCGTCCTCCGAAAGCATACGGAAGGTTCCGTCAACAACTCCGAAGTAGGATGTGAACCATACAAGGATTGTCGAAAGGAGGATGATAGTTCCCGCCTTCTTGATGAATGACCAGCCGCGCTCCCACATGGAACGAAGAACATTCTTAAGTGTCGGCATATGATAAGCGGGAAGCTCCATTACAAACGGAGCGGGGTCGCCCGCAAACATCTTTGTTTTCTTAAGCATTATACCCGATACTATGATAGCCGCCATACCCACAAAATATGCGGACGTGGCAACAAGTGCCGAGCCTCCGAAAATTGCGCCGGCAATCATACCGATAAACGGAACCTTTGCTCCGCAGGGAATGAATGTCGTAGTCATGATAGTCATGCGGCGGTCACGCTCATTTTCAATGGTTCGTGAAGCCATAATACCCGGAACACCGCAACCCGTGCCTATGAGCATGGGAATAAAGGATTTACCGGAAAGACCGAATTTACGGAAAACACGGTCAAGAACAAACGCAATACGTGCCATATATCCGCACGCTTCAAGGAATGCAAGCAGAAAGAAAAGCACGAGCATCTGCGGGACAAAGCCGAGAACCGCGCCTACACCGGCAACGATACCGTCAAGCACCAGTCCGCTCACCCACGGAGCAACATTTGTCTTTTCAAAGGCGTTGCCTATAAGAACCGGAATACCCGGAACCCATACACCGTATGCAGAGGTATCCGGTGCACCGTAGCCCTCTTTATAATCAGTGTTAAGATATTCGGCAACAGCTGTCTTAAGCGCCGCCTTCTTAGTACCCGGATGCTTCGTAACCTTTAAGGTTTCCTCATCCTCCGTCTCATAAGTTACGCTTGCGTCCTCCGGCGTTTTCTTAACGAGAGTCTCAAGTGCGCTCTTAGCTTTTGCCTCGTCATAGTCATCGGACTCAAGATCTATCGCCTCGGAAATTTCGTCGCTTCCGTACTCCCCGATAAACGCTTCGAGAATCTGGTCGGTGTCACCGTAGTTTTCTGAAGCTTTTTCATAAGCGGACGAGCCTATGCCGAGCAGATGCCATCCGTCTCCGAACACTCCGTCATTTGCCCAGTCGGTCGCAAAGCTTCCGACCGTCATCATGGAGATATAGTAGACAAGGAACATAATAAGAGCAAAAATGGGAAGACCGAGCCACCTGTTTGTAACAACCCTGTCAATTTTATCGGAGGTCGACAGCTCACCCTTATTCTTTTTCTTATAGCAGGCCTTGATTACCTCGGCGATGTATACGTACCTTTCATTTGTGATGATTGACTCAGCGTCATCATCAAGTTCCTTTTCCGCGTCGCAAATATCCTTTTCGATATGTGTTTTGATACCCTCGGGAAGCTTAAGCGTTTCAAGAACTTTGTCATCACGTTCAAAAATCTTTATTGCGTACCATCTCTGCTGCTCTTCCGGAAGGTCGTGAAGCGTTGCTTCCTCGATATGAGCTATAGCATGCTCAACAGGACCCGAAAAGGTGTGCATGGGAACGGTCTTTCCGTTTTTCGCCGCCTCGATTGCCTCCTCGGCGGCATCCATAACACCCTTTTCCTTTAAAGCCGAGATCTCAACTATTTTACAGCCGAGCTGACGGGAAAGCTCCTTTGTGTTTATCTTGTCGCCGTTCTTTTCGACAACATCCATCATGTTGATGGCAACAACAACCGGAATTCCAAGCTCGGTCAGCTGTGTTGTAAGATAAAGGTTTCTCTCAAGATTAGTGCCGTCAATGATGTTAAGTATAGCATCCGGACGCTCACCTATCAAGTAATTACGCGCAACAACCTCCTCAAGTGTATACGGTGAAAGTGAGTAAATACCGGGAAGGTCGGTGATTGTTACTCCTTCATGCTTTTTAAGCTTTCCTTCCTTTTTTTCTACGGTAACACCGGGCCAGTTGCCCACGAACTGATTTGAGCCTGTAAGAGCATTAAACAATGTTGTCTTACCGGAGTTCGGGTTACCTGCAAGCGCAATTCGTAAATCCATATGCTTCCTCCTTATTCAACCTCAATCATTTCCGTGTCAGCCTTACGAAGCGAAAGCTCGTACCCTCTAACCGTTACCTCCATAGGATCTCCCAAAGGAGCAACCTTGCGAACGGTTACCTCAGTGCCCTTAGTGATTCCCATGTCCATAATACGGCGCTTTACAGCGCCTTCACCGTGAAGCTTTTTTACCTTGGCAGTACCGCCTATCTCAATTTCTCTGAGTGTTTTCACGCTGAATCCTCCTTACACTTTTAATACAAAATCAAACCATAATTTTTCTTGCCATCTCTTCACTGATGGCAACTCTCGACTCCTTGACGTTTACGATTACGTTTCCTCCGAGTGAAGTCACAACGGTAACATCACCGCCGACGACAAAGCCGAGATTTTCAAGATGCTTCTTTACCTCAGGTGAGCCGCCTATCTTTTTTATGATATTCTTCTCACCGGGGTCAATAAGAGCAAGTGGCATCATACAAAGCCC
>OQVT01002690.1_pt1 | contig 11454 bp, 8 predicted proteins | sample 1691561 | NCBI WGS metagenome assembly OQVT01 (sample SAMN03418260, study PRJEB22391) | human gut metagenome | biome: human-gut; feature: organic feature; material: feces | host: Homo sapiens | place: Tanzania | collected 2013-01
TGGAACTATATGTTTTCTAGATAATTTAAATGCACAAGTATCTGTCAGCCAATGATTCCAAATCTTCTCGTCCCATTTTTTCCCCCATGCATCATCTAATGCTAAGCTATGGGAATTTGTTATTGGAATATTATCTATATCCTTCTTGAAATATTCATTAGTATTATAAACATAATTAATTACATGATCTATCAAGAAAAAATCTATAATTTGATTATGCAAAAGCCAATAACCTAAAAATATATTTCTTATTTCCATCATTGGTTCATAATTAGGTCTACAACCTAATAAATTTCCCGTCCATCTTCCTTCTGAGACAAAGGCCAATGTCTTTTGCCGTTCACAAGATTGTTGCTTATGCAATGTATAGAAAGACCTAGAAAAAAAATCATCAGGTAAAGGTGACGTTAAAAGATAAGTGGAATCAATCCATACTCCACCATAAAAAGCCAGCAAATTTAAACGAAGTAAGTCTGAATATGCCGTAAAACTAATTTCTTTTCCTATTTTATTTTTTAAAGAACTATCAATAGTTAAATAGTCTGATATATTCTTTTCTGTCAATAAAACAACTTTGCATCCATTAGCATTACGCAATAGTTGCTGATAGCATATACGAATCAACTTAGGCATATGATTTTGTCCTTGTAGCCAACACACCCAAATTACATTACCATAGAAATCTGACTTTGCTTTTGATATAACATCAAAATTTCTATAACGCAGCATCCCTAAATACTTATCAATATATTGATAAACAAGATTATAAGTCATTTTATTTGCAAATTTTGTAATCAAAATAGCAAAATCATAAATAATATTCCTAGAAGATACATGTTTTAAGAGGCAACATCCTAATCTACGAAATATACTATAAATTTTCTTTATAAGAATAACCTTATAAAAATTAATTCGTTGTATCATTATCATATAATATTTTTTTATACACATCAATATGTTTCTTGGCTATAACCATTGTTGAACAATGATGTATAGCATAAGTATAATTTTTCTCACCCAATCCATTCCCTGCTAATTTCAACCCGCGCTTTAAAGAATCAGTAACTGAAAAAATATTTTCAGGATCAAAAGTAGGATTTGCCATACTTTCCAATATAGGACCAACATTTCCCTTATCCGGTCCGACTACTACTTTATGCATGAGTAATCCCATATACAAATTACCAGAATTTAGAATTTTTTTTCTCTGTATAAAAGCTAAATCACAAGCCGCATAAAAATAAGGTAATTCAGAATCTTGAATATAATCACCTGTAAATACAAGCAATGGATATTTTATTTTATAATACACTTTCTTTAAAATGCGTTTTATTTTGTTTTTAAAGGAAGTTTTTGGAGCTAATCTTATAAAATTTGGAGCTAAGAGTCTATATGGCTCGCCCAAATTCTTAACAGCAATATATGCCATTTCCCTTTCTTGATTGTTTCTAAAACCTCCAAAAGACAAAATATACTTTTTCGAAGAATCCAATTTTAAATGTGCCAAAGCTTCTTCGCGATCTGATAAACTAGAATAAATTAAATCATAAACGTGATGAGAAAGTAAACATTGTATAGCTGATGGATACTTACGTGAAAATACTTCTAAACTATAAGGACCAAGATGAATAAAAACATCTGTTCTTTTATATACTTCATCATAAGATTGAGCTATTTCATCACTGCTTTTACGATGAGGACCAAGATTATGGCAAGTACATACAACAGGGATTCGAGCTGATCGCACTAAATCTAATGTCTTAATAAGATCTCCCAAGGAAAATCCAGCTTCTAATAAGACTTGCGGCCATTGAATATGGATAATATCATATAATCTCCAATTCTCAAAAAAGTCCCGGATAGAGCAAAAGACTTCTATCTCACCAAAATTATTCATACCTTCAACTAATGTTCGGAGATATGGATTGTCATATGTATCAATATCACATGCGATTAATACTTTTATTTTTCTGATATTCATATAGTGATTTTATTTTACAAGTACGATTCCAACCATAAATATGCATAATGTTTTCTTCATCATTTATTGGCTTAGCCATGGTATTCATTCCATAAATATAAAAGTCTGTATAAAAACGATTATGCTCTATTTCAGACATAAATTTTGAAGCTATATCATTATTATAATATTCTTTTGTGTAAAATATTATTTTATTCAAACTGCCAGGATGTTTAATATACAATTTCAAACCTTGTTTTACAGAAAGTAATTTATAACGCCATGACTTAAAATCAGTATAATAACTATAAAATAATGAATCTCCGCATTTTTCCCCTTCATTATAGCAATTCCACCACACATTAGTTCTACCACAAGCAGGGTTCATATGAATAGAACCACTTGAATGAATCCTATCAAATCCATAAATTTGTTCAAAAAGATTATAACTTGGTGGACTCATCGGTCCCTCTGAGAAACCATGAAAATCAAAAGATACAGGCTTAAAACAAGGATTCAAATAATATATATTGCTAAAAACATTACCATACATATTTCCTTCACCTCCCATCATATCAGCAAAGTGATTGTAGAATTTTATATTCTGAAACAAATTATCACATGCATGTTCATAAACCTTTATACCTTGGTGACCATCATGTCCTTTAATCACAATATTTGAGACTGTAACATTTCGACTATCAAGCACATAAAGTGGATTTGTGAAATTATCAATAATTACATTATTAATTTCCCCATGAGCAACACGTTTTATATTTATAGCATTCCATCCGTAATCCATTTCTTGAGCTTGTGCTACTGTATAATATTTGGCGTCTCCATGATGCTTAAACAACCCATTCCATGTTGAAGATATATGAAGATTTCTAATAATTATATTCTCTAACATCTCCACATTATACACTTTAGGAGCATATCTAATATCACAATTTCTACGATGAGGTTGTACTAAGCGGACTACATGTTTATCAACTATTTCTTTTACCTCAACTAACCATTGATAGGATGGAGCCTCCTCTTCACCTGCTCGTTTAGCAGCAGCCCATTCTTGTCTAATCTCTTTTTGCCCCAAAATATCTTTCAGTAATGAAGCCTCTTGATCTGTGTTATATAATCCTAATAAAATGTAACGTCCTGTTATCTTGTATGCATCATCAACGTACAATAAATCATCACCCTTAAACGTAGTTTTAAAAACATTAGTTGCAAAAGTTGGAGATAGTATTGTTCCGTCACTACCAGGATCAGACATAGAACCACTACGCATAATTATTTTCTTCCTTTTTCTAAATTGAAGTCCCCAAAATATATTGCTTTTTTGAAGCTTTTCCCCCGTTGTAATAAAAAAAGGAGACAGCCAAGGATTGTGATTCCCCTGATTCAGTTTGCCACAGTTTACCAATTTTACTAATGGACGCTGATTTTCATCGACTTCACCTTCCAAAACAATATTACTATAATTTATTTGTAGAAATTCTTTTTTTTCATGCTTGTTAAATTGGTATACACCTTTAGGAAAGAAAATTCGTCCCCCTCCTTTTAAACCAACCTTGTCTATTAACATTTGTAATTTATGTAATTGGTCTTCTGCTACATTTGGCTGGATACCAAAATCTACAACATTAAAAGTTTCTAATTCATTTATAGCTAGCTTTTTATCATTTCCAGCATAAGAAAAATCCGGAATTCCTTCCGGAACTTCACATTGAATTTCTTCACTAAAAATATTAGGCATGCCTCTTTTGAATGATTTTGCCAAAACAAATGTATTAGGATAGATTACATTATACTTGCAATTACGCAAATAATATCCCAAAAACAAAAAAGCTAAAACAACTTCTGTCTGAATTACATATGCAAACAAAACAAATATTGAAACATAACAGAATCTAAATAAAATACAGAAAGACAATTTGTGAGTATTAGTATAAGCCAATCTTTTTTCTAATGTATACGAATACAAAATTGCAATTATCAAGCCCGTTACTTCTTCAAATATACCAACAGCAAAAGAAAACATCTCTACTAGAGCTATAGCACTAGCTATAAATGTAATACATGTGCTGAAATGTATTTTATAATTGTAAGAAAATATAAGCTTGAAATCATTCTTACAAATCTGAATTCCTACTATGAATGAGAAAAAAGCTAAAATAAAATATGCTATCATGATCTGACTATCTTTTTTAAACCTAATTTTGCTAAATCTATTAAAGATAAGTTGAATTTTTTTCTTTTGGTTACTATTTTTAAAAAGTTATTCCAATCACATACATTTATCGTTGCTCGTAATTCTCCTTTACGAATAGCCTCAACACATGGATTAAGTAACTTTCCATTCCACTTATTAAGAGATATCAATTCTAGCATTTTATCTGCATAAACCATTGTTCCCATCATTTTCTCTAAAATATGACTAGAATATGAATTAGATATATTTATACCACTACGCCGAAATGTTACTAATTTTTTATTTGATGTAACAATACCTCCTAATGCGCCAAATTTCATTACAGAAAAATAATCAGCACCCCAAGCTACGGGAATAGGTTCATAGCCTCCACATTCTAAAATATGCTTACGTCTATATATCCATTCGCTTACTGTCTGCTTTCTCATACTATGTGAGACATGCCATATATAATCTTCTACAGATTCCCATTCTGGATTGGAAGGAAAAAAATCTACAACATCATTATTCTTATCTATAACTTGTACACGTGAATGAAAAACATTACAAGAAGGATATTTCTCTGTAAGATTAATCATTTCTTCTAAAAACGTTGACTCATATAAATCATCATCGCAAATCATAGCAAAAAACTCGCCCTTTGCATAGGACAAACACTTATTCCAATTAGCAACAGGATCATTTCCTCCTATATTTTTATCATTAATATAATAACGAATTCGTCTATCATTAAAAGATTTAACTATAGAAGTTATGTCTTCAGGAGACTGATCATTAACTATTATTAATTCAAAGTCATTAAATGTTTGATTTAACACAGATTCGATAGCTTGAGCTAAATATTTAGCTTTATAAGCTGGGATTGCAATACTAATTTTCATATTTATATATCATTTCGTTCTGTTAACTCGTACCGTTCATCAATGTACAAAGAGGATATGTATAACAAACAAATCCATACAAACATATTAACTGCAGTTGTGTATGAAAAGACAAATAAACATATAACGGAACAGCCTAATATGTATAATAACAAATAAGAAGGAATTTTTTTTCGAAAATATCTTATGGTCCTATATATAAAGTTAAAATATCTATATAACCAGAAAAAACCGAAATAAAAAATCACTCCTATAAAACCAATATCACTAATAAAATACCGTTTACTTTCTCGCCAAATAAATTCTATCGGACTATGAAGTTGCCCCAAAAGAGTATCTAATGGATGCATTATATAATATTGACCAATATAACTGATAAACTCAAATCGAATATCTGTAGTATAACTATCATTAGAGTAATCTTTTATTAAGTTACCAAATAAAATATCCCAATAATAAAATAATAACACTGCAGCTGTTAAAATAATAAAAGTGGAAATTATTACTGTATTTCTTCCTTTTGATAAAATTATAGAAAAAGCACTGATAGCAATGACTGAAATTAAAACTTGTCTCGTAAGATATAGATATATAGAAACTGCTAAAAGTGAAACTATAAATATATTTTTTATAGTTAGCCTTCTTAATAGTTTCTGCCACCAATAGAAGTAGCAAAACATTTGTAATAAGTAACTACCAACCTTTAAACAATAAAGATTATTTCTTATTCCTGCTATATCTCCACCTTCATCCATATCTTCTGGATTAATGATGCCAAAAATTGCGTTCTCTGGATGGATCTGTTCATATATTTGAATCATTGCTGTCACAATTGCAAATAATGTGAGTCCACCTATAATAGTTGTTTCTTTAACTTTATATTTTGAAAAAATAAAGAAAAATGATGATAACAACGTCCAATCTAAAACATTCCTACCTTCATGATAAATGTTAGCTCCCCAAGATAATGTAGCCCATAATAATGATACAAATGGCCAAAAACAAAGAAACGAAGCATATTCAATATTAGCTTTACCATTTTTTTTTGCGAATTGAATAAGACTATATGTATCCATACTCAACATAAAAACATGAAGAATATCTCCTTCTTCAAGTTTTGTAGTAAATGGATTGAATAGTTCTGTTTTAATACCTCTTTTCGCAACAAGATTGGCTATTCTCCTTAATCTATTTTGTACACCACTAGATGCATTTTGACAACATGTATTATATGATGCGTAGATAATTTTCATTTAGAGCTTTTTGTTTGATATCAATAAATATATTATAACGCTTATTTCAATAAAGACTTTTAGAATATTGCAAGATTTCTTTCGCTAATCTGTTTTTGTACGTTTATACATTCAATTAATAAAATGTTATATTCTACGAATATGTAACTCAATAACCTCCTTATGTTCTTGTGCAAAAGCCTTAGCATCCTCCACAACCAAAGCCAAATAGCCTCCACCTCCTGCACCTGGCATTTTCCAAGCTAAGACGTTGGGGAGTTGACTGTACTTTTGGATGTAGGGTTCTACACTTGCTTCGGGACAGGGCTTGCCAAAGACTACAGGATTTACCATGGCTGGGAACATGGCGATTTGTGCTTGGAAAGATGCTGCAAAGGCTGTGGCAAAGGCTTGAAGGTCGCGCGATTGAATGGCTGACCAACATGCGTCGGCTGCATCGGAAAGGGCTTTTACCTTAGTGGGGGTTATGTCTTTGCCCTCGACTACAGAACAACCTGGACGACGAGGAGAAAGAGGAACCATGACTAAATGGTCTTCGAGAAAACGTAGAGTCATCTCGTCGTTGGTGCTTTCTATCTTCTTGGGCCAAAAGTTATTGTCGTAATAATGACGGCAGAGTCCTGGAACACAGATACCGATGGAATCTTGCGCCCCACTGATATGTCCGTCTTCGCGCTCGGGATTGTTCTCAAAACAGAATACAAGACGAGCTAACATCTCGGGGTCCATCTTTGGGAGTTTTATGGGCCATATCTTTTTGATCATGTTGCGAGTGGAGGTGGATAAACCACAACGCTCACGCACCTCGAAGGTGGGTTCAAGAGATATGGTGATTGCCCAACCTGGATGGTGCATCGACACGTAGGGTTGGTCTATCCATGTGCCTGCAATATCAAGACGTGTGGGGATACTGCATTGGTCTGCACTATGAACTTCGGACTCTTTTGCCTGACTGAGTGCAGCTTTTAACGAGGACGATGAGCGAGCCTGTAAACCTGCGTGGGGAGTACGCTGAAGTTCTATGTATTCTATACCACGCTCTTTACAAAGCTGACGTTTGGCTTCTGAACCTCCCTCGGCATTGACTACAAAGATGTCGGGTTTTACGAGGTCGAGTGTGGGGATGAAATCGAGTACACCACTGCCTGCATTGATGTAGGCGTCTTTCACGGCTTTGACATTCTTAACCATAAATAGGCGTTCTTCTTGGGGGAACATCGGTTTGCGATGCTTATACTCTTGGTAGGTTGCATCAGAACCTATGCCCACATATAAATCGCCATACTGTGAGGCTTGTTGAAAAAATTCTACGTGCCCACTGTGGAGCAGGTCGTAACATCCGCTTACAAATACTTTTTTATTCATAAGTTTTTCTGATTTTTTGAGCATAAATTGCTACGACTAAGTAGCAGATGAGGGGGATGATAAAGCCTACTGCCATGTTGGTTTCTCCGATATAGCCCATTAACATGGGGGCTATGGCTCCTCCTACAATGGTCATGATTAAATAGGATGAACCGCGTTTGGTGGCTGAAGTGCTTAGTCCTTGCAGGGCAAGGGCAAAGATGGTTGGAAAAATGATGCTTTCGAACAAATAGGTGATTGTTAATGTTATAAGTCCGATGGTTCCTCCCCATATCACTCCTATCATGCAGAGTATGGCTCCTAAAGCGCATATTAGCAAGAGGTGTGGTGCTGGAAGGTAGTTCATTAACCAGGTTCCAAGGAGTCTACCCACTAAGAAGAGTCCCATACCTCCAAAGGAGAGCATAAGGGCTGCTTGTTGATTGGTGATGGTGGTTGAGGCTTCTGTTACATAGTTTATAAAGAAGCTATTTACGCCTGTTTGGGCTGCTACATAGGCAAAGAGGGCTACAAGACCGAATAGATAGGGAACGGATTGGGTGAGTTTGTCGATGCCTGCTTTTGGGGATGTGGTATTTTCTACTATCTCTGGCAGTTGCATGCGACTGAAGATGATGGCTATGACCAGTACGGCTATGCCGATTACTGCATAAGGAAGGGCTACGGAACCTGTATCGCCAAAGATGATGAGTCCTCCTACTAAGGGGCCTACTATCCAACCTAATCCGTTGAGGCTTTGGGCAAGATTGAGTCGAGAAGCTGCGGTTTCGGGTTCTCCAAGTACGGTGACATAGGGATTGGCTGCTGTTTCTAAACAGGTGAGTCCGCAACCGATGATGAACAGGCAAAGTAGAAAGAACTCAAAGGACATCATCCGTTCGCCTGGTACAAAAAGGAGTGCTCCGATTCCATATAATATAAGTCCCGTAATGACGCCTGCCTTATAGCCCCATTTTCGAATGATGACGCCTGCTGGAATTGCCATTATGAAATAGCCTCCATAGACCATTGCTTGTACAAGGGCTGAGCGGGTCTTGGAGATTTCCAATAGGTTTTGAAAATGTTTGTTGAGGACATCAAGTATGCTATGTGCAAATCCCCAACAGAAGAACAGGGAGGCTACAAGAGCAAATGGTATCAGGTATTTTCGTGTGACGATTGATTTCATTGTTTGTTGAGGCTTTGTTTATACCAATCAAAAAGTCGTTGTACGCCTTCTTCGATCTCGACTTTGTGTGTCCAGCCTAATGAATGGAGTTTGCTTACGTCGATGAGTTTACGCATAGTGCCATCAGGTTTGGTGCTGTCAAACTCTATGGTGCCTTCAAATCCTACAGCTTTTGCAACTAATTCGGAGAGTTGACGGATGGTGAGTTCTTTGCCTGTACCTACGTTAATGTGGCAATTACGTATCTCGCCTAACGTGGGTATGGCTCCTCCGCGTCCTTCGGAGTTGTTGCGGTCTACTGTGCCATCGGTCTTGGCTCCATAGAATACGCTGCTGTATTTTTCTATTCCTATAATATCTTTGAAATCGACGTTTAGGAGTATGTGTACACTGGCATCTGCCATGTCTTCGCTCCAAAGGAATTCACGAAGTGGCGTTCCTGTTCCCCAAAGCACTACTTTATTGTCGTAGATGCCATAGAAGGCTAAGGCTTTTAAGATGCGGTCATGAGGGTTTGTGCCATCTACATTGCCTTCACCAATGAGCGCACGGAGTTTATCTGTGGGATTGATGGGGCGTTTGTTCATGTCTACTTCTATGCTGTGCCAATCGCCTTCGTGTAGGAGTTTTGCCAAATAAATTTTGCGCATCATGGCGGGCATGACATGGCTATTTTCTAAATGGAAATTATCGTTGGGACCATAGAGATTGGTGGGCATTACGGCTATATAATTGGTGCCGTATTGCAGATTGTACGATTCGCACATCTTTAATCCTGCTATCTTGGCTATGGCATATTCCTCGTTGGTATATTCTAAGGGGGAAGTGAGCAGACTGTCTTCTTTCATGGGTTGGGGTGCGTTCTTGGGATAGATGCACGTTGAACCTAAAAAGAGGAGTTTCTTGACACCATGTTTGTAGGCATTTTCTATTACATTGCACTGCATCTTCATGTTTTGCATGATGAAGTCGGCACGATAGAGGGAGTTTGCCATGATGCCTCCAACAAAGGCTGCAGCAAGAACTACGGCTTCGGGACGTTCTTCATCGAAGAAGCGTATTACGGCTTGCTGGTCGGTTAGGTCTAACTCTTTATGGCTGCGACCTACTAAATTGTTATAGCCTCGTGCCTTTAGATTGTTCCAAATGGCTGAGCCTACAAGTCCGTGATGTCCTGCTATATAGATTTTACTATCTTTACTTAACATGGGGCTCTTTTATTTTACAATTCCCTTTTCAAGATATTCTGCCAAATTGGTACGTACTTTGGCTGCGGCTCCTTCTGCTGCTACTTTTGCCATGTCATGGTCTACCATGATTTTTACGAGTTGCTCGAAGGAGGTGGTATTGGGATTCCAACCGAGTTTAGCCTTGGCTTTGGTTGGGTCGCCCCAAAGGTTTACTACATCTGTGGGACGATAGAAGTCTGGGGAAACTTCTACTAATGTTTTTCCCTTTAGTTGTTCGGGTCCGTTTATGCAGATGCCTTTTTCGTTTTCTGCCTTGCCTTCCCATTTTAGTTCGATGCCTACATGCTGGAAGGCGAGTTGGGCAAACTCACGTACGCTATGTTGTACACCTGTTGCGATGACGTAGTCTTCGGGCTTAGGGGCTTGAAGAATGAGCCACATGCACTCTACATAGTCTTTTGCATAGCCCCAATCGCGTAATGAATCGAGGTTGCCAAGATAGAGTTTGTCTTGCAAGCCTTGTGCGATACGTGCTGCTGCAAGGGTGATTTTGCGCGTTACAAAGGTTTCGCCACGACGTTCGCTCTCGTGATTGAAGAGGATGCCATTGCAGCAAAACATGTTGTAGGCATCGCGATATTCTTTGATGATCCAATATCCATAGAGTTTGGCTACTGCATAGGGGCTGAATGGATGGAAGGGGGTGTTTTCGTTCTGTGGCACTTCTTCGACTTTGCCATAGAGTTCGGAGGTTGATGCTTGGTAGATTTTACAACTGTGGGTAAGTCCTACTTTGCGTACGGCTTCTATAATGCGTAATACGCCTACGGCATCTACATCGGCTGTGAACTCTGGTGCATCGAAGGTTACTTGTACATGACTTTGTGCTGCGAGGTCGTAGATTTCTGTGGGGCGCACTTCTAACACTACGCCTACTATAGACATGGAGTCGCCAAGGTCGGCATAGTGTAAATGGAAATGGGGGTTGCCTTCGAGATGTGCGATACGCTCACGATAGTCTACGGGTGAACGGCAAATGATGCCGTGTACATCATATCCTTATTCAAGGAGCAATTCTGCTAAGTATGATCCATCTTGTCCTGTTACACCCGTTATTAGGGCTATGTTCTGTTTACTCATAATTGATATGTTTTTTCGCTACGCGCGGTTGGGTGTATACGAATACGGATTTTGCTGATTGGACTGATTCCTTTATTATTGAATTGAAATAAAGGAAACAGATGATGGTTTCCTGTAGAATAGAGAATTTTTATCGGGTCCACCTAATAAGCAGCCTAAAGTGTCGAAAAAAGCACATAAATACTTGGCAAACAATTTTATTTTAATGAACAAGGATATTGCTAACTCTTAATTAAGTACAACTCCAATAGCTGTTGCCACATTCCAATACAATCTTTTGTCTAT
>OQVT01002693.1_pt1 | contig 11435 bp, 10 predicted proteins | sample 1691561 | NCBI WGS metagenome assembly OQVT01 (sample SAMN03418260, study PRJEB22391) | human gut metagenome | biome: human-gut; feature: organic feature; material: feces | host: Homo sapiens | place: Tanzania | collected 2013-01
GTAATTGAGGGTGATGACGTTCATTTCAAGCAGTTTCACGATGGCATCTTCTGCGGCGAAGCGAGAAATGTGTGCCAATTTTGAGAACCCACTCAGGGTGATGCCTCCATGGAGGTCTAAATACTCCAACAACTCTCGTTCTTTTTCCGAGAAATTGAGCAATGCGCCGTCTTCATCGTTGTTTTTGTGTTTCAGGGCTTTCACATGCACTCCGCTTGCGAGCACATTCTCGTCAGCCACACGGTAATACACTTTCCAATGCCCATTCTCGTCGGGGGCTTGCACTGGCTTCACTTGCGCCTCCGCCACCTCGGCGAGCAGCACATTCTTGCCCTCCACTTTGAAAATCTGGAAATTCATTTGCTGCTCTGGTCGGCAATACATTGTGGCGGCTTGCTCAATCATATAGATTTCCTCATCGCTTTTCACGCCGGCGATGTGTCCGTTGTCCTTCACGCCCACGAGCAAGCGTCCGCCTGAATTGTTGGCAAATGCCGAAATGCTGCGAGCAATCTTCTTGGCATCACTGATTTGATATTTGAAATCCTGATGCTCGTGCTCGCCTTCGTCGATTAATTGCAGTATGTAATCTTTAGTCTTCAATTCAAAGTGTAAGTTAAAAGTGTGTATGATTTAGAAATTGTTCATGGCCCACCGCTTTGCGTGGCGAACCATGAACAGTTATATTTTTAGAGTAGCTTTATTCGTTTGCCAAAACTTGGCAACAAACCGCTTCGTTACTTAATTTCTTGATATGGTTTGTTCACCTTGTCTTGGAATGGAACAGGCTTGCCGTCCATAATAGCTTTTAAGTATGGTTTAAGCTTTTGGGCATACCAGTAGAAACCAATGTCGGTGAGGTGAATGCCATCTACGGTGCCTTCGTTGTCAGGTCCCCACAGGTTTTCGCAATCCACATAGTAGAGGTTCTTTGGATTCTCGGCACGGAGCTTCAAATAATTCTTGTGGAACTCGTAGTTCTTCTGTGGAAGATATTTGCCGTAGAATGAGCTGTATTTAGCGTAAGAATACATCGGGCCTTCCACCATAATAATAGGCACATTGGGGCGAGCCTGGCGCAGAATGTTCACAAATCCGTAAGTGAGCGAATCGCACATGTTTTTGGTGCAGTTTGGAATTGGGTCGATGACAAACGCCTCCACATCGGGGATTTCAGCCAAAGCTCTTGCCATATAGGTGTCCATCTTGCCTTCACCGCTAATAGCCACATTCACGCACTCGATGTTCAGATCGCGCTGGAGAATGCTGGTCGCAACCATGCCCGGACGGCAAGCGCAGCCACCTTGCATGATGCTGGTGCCGTAGAACACGAATTTCTTGCCCTTGCGAGGGTTGTTCATCTTTGGCATCTCTATTTTTGCGCCTTTCTCCACGCCAATCTCAAACCAGTTCACGCCATCGTAAAGAGGCAGATAAATCATATATTCGTGCATCTTGCCGTCGAGTTTATCCACATACACCTTGGTTTGTATAGAATCCTTGCGAGGGGTGCCTGGCTTCCAAGAATAGTCGCGAACAGGGCGGTTGCAGTTCACAAATTGCCATTTCTGGTCGTCTTCGTCCCAAATATAGAGGTCGGCGCCCTTGATGCCAGTGTCGGCCATGTGCGCCATGTGCATGTTGGTGAGAAGATTGTAGCGGGCAGCCACACACTTTGAGTTGGTGCGGAAGCGGAAACCTTCGCCAGAGGTGCATCTGAGGCGTTCGTAGAGCGTAGAGCGACAGCTGTCCTTCAAATAAGCAGGCACTCGGAAATATGGAGTTTCAGAGTTGTTCCACCCTTTGTTAATCATTCTAAACTGGAGGGCATCGTAAAATTTAAGTGTATCCACACTGGTGAAATCTTGTGCAAAGGAGTTTTGCGCACACATTGCCATCGCCAGCAGCAACAATGCTTTTGAAATCGATTGAATAAATCTCATAATGTATGTTTAGGTTAAAAGTTATTTTAGTCGGTGCAAAATTAATGATTTTTCCACTTTCTGACAAAAATTATTAGCACACACAAAAAGAAACTGGAGCCCGCACTTTAGAGGGCTCCAGCTATCATGCGCCACACTTTCTGTGGTCACATTATGATTTTGGCATCTTATTGGAGAGTGCCGTCGGCAGCTTGCTTCACCATAGTTTCGTTAGCGGTGATGTAGATTTCCACACGGCGGTTTTGAGCGCGGCCAGCTTCAGTGTTGTTGCTTGCCACTGGGTTGTCCCATGCCATACCCTTGCTTTGCATACGAGTGCTGCTCACACCACTTTGGTTCAAGTAGGTTTTCACATTAGCAGCGCGTTGGGTAGAAACCTTTTCGTTAGCAGCGCGAGTACCCACATTGTCGGTGTAACCGAGGATAGTAACGTCGGTTTCTGGGTTGTTGCGCAATGATGAAGCGAATTGAGAGAGCGACTTCTTAGCACTTTCGCTCAAGTTGGTCTTGTTGAAGCCAAAGAGAATACCGCTGTCGAAAGTCACGCGAATAGCGGTCAAATTGTTTTGGTCGGTAACAGTGTCAACCTGTGCGCCATTGATTTGAGCCAATTCCTTAGCTTGCTTATCCATCTTCTTGCCGATAAGCACACCAGCAGTACCACCAGCGGCAGCACCCACAGCAGCACCGATAGCGGCACCCTTGCCATGACCAATCAAACCACCAATGATAGCGCCAACTGCTGCGCCACCACCTGCGCCACCAAGACCCATCTTGGTAGTGTTATTCATTGAACCACATCCCGACAAACCAAGTACCATTGCGGCACTCAGAAATAAACTCATGATTTTTTTCATATTCGTCTGTTTTTATTTTTGTGATATAATTAATTACATACCTTATAGACTAACAAATTGAAGCAAAGGTTTAACCGCTTCAACTAATTATCCTCACACGACCTAACGACCGTTTTGGGATTTTCCTAACTACAAAATTAAAAAATTCTCACGAAAATCCCAAACCCCACCTTACATTTTAAAACTACTTCACATTTATTGCTAATGAAAAAGCACATCTGCTGCTTTTGCGGGTGCTATTCAAGCAATATCACCGTTGCCGACCTATTCATCATTTTTGGCATGGTGCGCCCCACCGGTGCGTTGATATAGGTTGGGTCTGCTATGGTGAATCGCTCGCCATTCACTTGCAGATAGTCGCCATTTACTGCGTCGGTGAAATGCACAGCGGCAGCTAAATGACCAGGGTAATACACCAAAGCGCACTTCAGCCCCACAAGGTTTCTCACCAGTCGGGTGAACAAAATGGCACGGTCTTCGCAATCGCAATATGGATAATAGAGCGTTTCTTCGGCAAAGAAGGCACGGTCTTCGCCCCACACTTTATCGTCGTACTCATACACAAAGCCAGTCTGCACCCAGTTGAGAATCATTTCCACCTGATCCAGTTGCGATTTGCCGGCTAAGCAAGGGCGCATCTGCTCTGAAATTGCCTCGGCGGTGCTTTCTTGAAGCGGTGCATTGGCAAGAAGTGCCCAACGTGTTAATAAGTTGCCATCTTTATACGACGACAGATAATCATTATAATAGCTGATCAAATTCTTATTTACGCTCACATTCACCGCCAACTCACGATAGCGGCTTGATTTCAGCGTTCTCACATCCGACTCATCGTTGGCAAATCTGATGGGCCGGCTGATTTCAAGCGAAAGCGGCTGCTCGCCGGGGAACGACACATCACACGCTGTGATGCGTGAATTGAAGTTCTCGCCTTTGCGCTTCAGCAAATAGAAACCCTCGCCGTCCATCACAAAGTATGGCAAATCATAAATCACATGTTTCGTGCCGAAAAGCAGCAGCAGTCTGCCATCAGCATTGCCCAAGCGCATCTGATAGCCACTTTGGCAAAAGAGCCATGCCGTGAGGACGGTGGCGGCATTACACTCCCCACCAAAATAACTCTCACCCAGTGAACGGAGCATGAGCAAATAGGCATAATCGTCAAGCTGGTGCTGGGTGCGAATCGCAATGCAGTCGCGCACAGCGTTGTCGTAGGCTTGCGATGAAAGTGCGCGCCACGCTGCCGACACATCTTTGTTTGTGAAATTGCCGTTCAGTGCCGTGAGGCGATCGTCGGGCTGTTGTGGAAGTCGCACATCACCTCGTGTGCCATAAAATGTGAAGCGGTGTACGAATGGTGCCACGGTGGGCACATCTTTGATGGGCGAAACAGGTGTGGGCTGCACCACGGTAATGGGCGTGGGAGCCACCACCGTATCGAGCAAAATAGGGCGAACCGTCACGGGATTCTGCTTGTCATTTTCTGGCAAAACCACAGGTGGCACCGTCTCATCCTTTGGCTTTTTCACCACAGGCATTTGCTCATACCACTCCCATGCGCCTTTCAAAAACTCACAATATTTGGCATTAGCCTCTGCCCGAAAATCGTTGTAGGTCTGAGTGGCTTTTTGCTTGAATTGCTCGTATTTCTCACGGAAATCCTGGGCATCAGCCACCATGGCAGCCAATGCCAGCATCATTGTCAATGCCCCGATTCGCTTCCTCATTGTCAATCAAATTTTATTATCTCAGTTTCATACTGCGCCATTCGCTTGCCACAGTTGCCGAAGGCACCACAGTAGGAGTTTGGCTCTTGCTGTTCTCCACAATGGAGCATTGGCGCACCTTGCTGTTGATATAGTCGCCCAGTTCGCCGAGGGTGGCATCACCATTGGACTCTTGCAGCTTTTTCAGCAAGAAGTAGGTGAACATGCCGTGCGACTGCCCCTTGTAAGGATAGGCGGTTTCATCGCCTTGCGAAGCAGAGAACACCACCATTTTTTCCTTTGGCGTGTCTTGGCGAGCCTTGATAGCCACACCGCGCGCCGATGCCATCATTTCGCCACTTCGCTTTGCCCCAGAGAAGCAAGCGTCCATAAAGGCTACCACGCTTTGCGCTTGAAGCGACGACAGTTCTTCGTAAAGTTTGCTGATAGGATAACCTGTGTTATAGTCCCTTCCTGTGCCATCTACAGGCAAAAGATATGCCTGACTGGTGGCTTCGTTTGGAATACCGTGTCCTGAATAGTAGAACACCACTTTAGCCTGCCCATTGTAGGCGTCGCTTACCTCTTTAATCCAACCAAGTGCGGCACGGATATTGTTGAGGGTGGCATTTTCCACCAAGCGCACATTCTTTTCTGGCATTCCAAGGGTCTGCGTGCAGTATTGCTTCATCATTTCACCATCATGCTTGGCAAATTCCACAGCCGACTCATATTGGTAATTCTCGTTGGCGATAATCACGGCAAAGGTATTGGTGTTGTCGCTGGCGTTGAATGGAATGTTCTTATCCACATCACTGCTCAGCGATGCCAAGGTGATAGCCTTGCGGTCGTTCACGATTTCATCAACCGAAATCTTGTTGCTGGCAAAGGTTTGGTTGAAAGCCAAATTGATGGTTTTGTCCTCTGCATATTTTCCGTATTTCTCCTTGATATGCACAGTCACCGGTATGCTGGTGCCACTATAATTGTTGTTGGCAATCAGGCTATACACAAGCGATTTGGTTTTGCCGCCGTCGAGATTGCCGATATTGGTGTATTCTTCGCCATCAATCAGCATCACATTATCAGGAATATCGAGGCTTACAGTCACGTTTTGCGCCTCTCCATATTTGGTGTTTTGGAGCAGCACCTGAAGGTCGAACGGACGCTTTTTCTGCAAACTGTTGCCCGAAACGCCTGTCACCGTGTAGTCAGCCACTTGCAGATATGGGGCATCAAACGCACGAGTGTTCACCGAAATATACTGTGGGTCGGTACCAAATCCATTAGGTTCATCCACCATCACCTCAAACTGCACCTTGCCGTCGGCGGTGTTGATGCCTGTAGTCACAGGAATAGACACATCCATCGTGCCGCCTTGCTTGATTACATCAAGTGACGAATTTGAGTAGCGCACATCATTGGTGGTGCCAGTGGCTTTCACCACAGCCCGACAAGCGTATCCGTCACCCAAGCCGGTGTTTTGGATTTTAAACTTGATATAGCAAGTTTCGTTGGCATCAATAGCGTTATTGCCTGTGGCATCAACAAATTGGAGAGAGCCAGGCACAATGTCGAGCACCGGAGGCTTCACCTCTTTCACCACATTAAACGCCTTTGGCTTACTCACATTGCTCTGCCCCACAGCCACCAAAGCAGGGCAAAGTGCAAATACTACAATAAATCGATTCATATCTATATTGTTTAAATTTTTTATTCATTATTATAACAATTCTGTGCCAATCCCGTGGGAGCTTAGAACAAAGAACCCTGCTATGTGAGGCAATGTGGAATTCTGCCAAACAAGGACAGTTTAGTTGCAAACTCAAAGGGCCAACCGCAAGCCAAGGAGGCCGTCGCGGTACGCCGGGAGGTCGCGGCTGCTGATGTTACGAATCGACGAGCGACAGTCCCTGGCGCGGCTGTACCAGCTACCGCCACGGCTCACGCGGCACGACCCACTTTGAGGACCAGTAGGGTCGGTCTGCGAATATGATGTATAGTCGGCATACCAGTCGCTACACCATTCCCAAACATTGCCACTCATATCGTAGATGCCCAATTCATTTGGGGCTTTGGTGCCAACTGGGTGAGTTTTTCCCCCAGAGTTGTCCCAATACCAAGCCACATTATCAATGTCATTACTACCGCTATACTTATAGCCACGACTGTTGTTACCACCACGGCAAGCAAACTCCCATTCAGCCTCGGTGGGGAGGCGGAAATTGCGACCAGTAAGGCGATTAAGTTTTTGTATAAACTCCTGACAGTCGTCCCAACTGACACGCTCCACAGGCAGGTCAGCAGCACCTTCAAAACCTGATGGATTGCTACCCATCACAGCTTGCCAAAGCGCCTGAGTAACCTCGGTTTTGCCAATGTAGTAGCAACTCAAAGTTACGGAGTGAACAGGTGTTTCATCGCTATCGGCATAATCTCCCTGTTCGGTTGTAGCACCCATGCGGAAAGTGCCACCTTCCACACGTACCATTTCAAACGACACGCCATTCACCATGAACCTGCCAGAATTAACTTCCACTTTGAAGCAAATATTGGCACCTGCAAGCTTTTCTCGTTCGGAGAGCACGTCCCACACAATGCGGTGGCAACCTGCTGGCACCTGCTTATTCACATCACCAGTCACTCGCCTTAATGGCTCACCCCAAGTGCGCCCGCCATCGGTGGAGCAAAACACACCACCTACACTTCCTTCCTTATCAGTATCGTAGGTGATAATGATGTTTTTGCCCTCTTGGTAGGCATCAACATTGCTCACTGTCTGCCCAAAGGAGCAAACAGCAGTAAACACAGATAGTAAAAGAAAAAATACCAGTTTTATCATATCAATAATGTATATTCAAAAATAACCTTATTTTCGACAACACAAGGACAACTTAAAGTGCCAACCGCAAGCCCATATCGTTATCGCAATCATTAGGGTCGTCGTTGTCACGACTGGTGGAGGTGCAAGCGTCTCTGAAATCGTCGATACTGCCGCCACGAATAATACGCCCCGGTCCCGTAGTTGGTCCCTGTGGGTTGGTTTGTGGCTCATCGGTGTAGATACCATACCAGTCGCTGCACCATTCATACACATTGCCAGCCATATCATAGATGCCCAATTCGTTGGGCCGCTTAGATGCCACAGGATGGGTGATTTCCTCGCCATTCATGTCGTACCACGCCACATCATTAATACTGTCGCTTCCGGCATACTTGTAGCCTCGGCTCTTGTTGCCACCTCGTGCCGCATATTCCCATTCTGCCTCAGTGGGCAACCGAAACTTCTTATTAGTCAGAACATTCAGTTTGCCAATAAACTCTTGACAATCTTTCCAGCTCACATTCTCCACTGGCATATTATCACCTTTGAAGTTAGATGGATTGGTGCCCATCACGGCTTGCCACAAGGCTTGTGTCACTTCCGTTTTGCCAATATAGTAGCCGTCTAAGGTCACGCTGTGGGCAGGACTTTCGTTTGTGAATGCCTTCTTGTCGAATCCTTTATCCAATCCCATATTGAATATTCCACCCTCCACTCGCACCATGTCGAAACTCACGCCATTCACCTTGACGGTGATCACATTCGCCATCTTTTCTTCTACCTTGAAGCAGATATTGTTTCCCTTGAGGTCGTAGGCCTCTGCCAGCACATTCCATGTGATGCGGTGCTTGCCAGCCTTCACAGCCTTTCGGACATCACCTGTTACCTGCTTTAACGGTGCGCCCCATGTGCGACCGCCATCGGTAGAGCAATACACATCACCCACACTACCAGCCTTATCCGTCTCGTAAGTGATAATGATGTTTTTGCCTTCCTGATAAGCATCCACATTGCTCACCGTCTGCCCAAAAGAGCAAACAGCAGTGAAGCAAACAAGTGATAGAAATAAAGTATAAATTCGTTTCATATTATTTTTTCGTAAGGACGCGAGGGCTAAATTTGCGAATCATCACGTAGGGACATGCCTTTGGCATGTTTCAAACCCGTTGATACATTGCTGATTGCCATCGAAACATGCCGAAGGCATATCCATACGCTATGGCGTTTGCGTGTCTGCGCATTGCTGATTGTCATCGAAACATGCCAAAGGCATGTCCCTACGCTATGGCGTTTATTTTTAATTTGCACTACCTTGTGATGGTGAGAGGGATTTTTTTGAGCTGGAGGTTGAGGTCGTGTAAGCGGCTGCTACCGAGCCATTTCAAAAAATCTGATTCGCTGAGCGAGCGAGGCAAGGAGTGCTCCATGCTTGAATCGGACGCCTTATAAAACGGCTGCTTGGAGAACAGCACATACAGCACATTATGCTCCACGGCACGAGAGGCAGTAAGCACATACTCGTCAACCAACGCCTTATCGTCTTGCGGTGCCTTTTCCACGGAAAAGAACACATAATCGCAATTGGCTTTCACCTGCTGCACCCCCGACTGCGCGCGCTGATAGGGCAAAAGGCAAAAAGCCTCGCCATCGCCAGGCAAAAGATACACAGCCACATAGCCATCAATGGGCGAACGGAAATAGAGATAAAGGTCGTTGCCGTCTTTAAACTCGGTAGCCACATCGGCACGCTCAGGATGGTTGCGGAGCGGCTCGGCAATGAAATTCACCTGCGCCGATGTCAATTCGCGCGCTTTACCTTTCACTTTCACCGTCACCACCATCATGCCATCAGTGAACTCAATATTGCATTGAGGTTTGCCTATGGTTTCCAGCCACTCACCTTTCACATCCGATGCGCTGTAGGAGAAAAAAGAGGTTTGCGATTTAGACTCCTGCCCCTCGGCGGTGTTCTCCAACCGAGTGGTGTTTTCTTGCGAAACCAGTGTGCCAAACTCATCGGCAATGGCTTGAAGTTTGGCACGCTCAAGAGCCACCTTCATCGCCTCGTCGGGACTTTGGTTGCTCGGCGCATGATACACATAGGTGGCCTCAACCGTTTTCACCTTTGCGGCAAAAGCGCTTGAAGCCAATAAAACTGTGAACGCAAATATCAGATACTTGATGGGCATATCATTTTGCAAAGCCGAGCGCCTTGTCGAGCTGCTCATGCAAATCTTTTCCTTTTTGTTGCAAATCTTCGCGAATGGCTTGACGAGCAGCCTCTTTTGCCATTCCTAAATTATAAGCAAGACGCAAAAGCACTTCCTTGTTTTTGTTTGGCAATGTGCGGTAAAGCTCTACCACGGTGATGGTTTTGCCAATCTTTTGCGAAATAAGATTCTTGCTTGCCAACACGCTCTCGGTGATGGAGGCAGCCTCCTCTTTGCCAAGTTGCTTATTGGCAACGGTGCTTTCAACCAAAGCGGTAACTTCGGTCTGAATTTGACCTGCGAGATTCTGCTTGGCAAGCTCATAAGCCTGTGCCTTAGCCGCATCATAATTTTCGCCAATCGACATCGCCTCGCTCATCAAGAATTTTGGATAACCCAACTCATCTTCCTCTTGCTGCTTGAGATAGCTGCGGTCAAGCTGCTTTTCAAGAGGGAGAGCGCCAGGGGCTGCCTTCCACCCTTCTTTTTCCAACTTCTTTGCTTCTTTACGAGCAGTTTTCGATGATTTTGAGTCGAGTTCTTTCTTTGCAGCCTTTTGATTGTCGGCATTCATAGTAAGTGGAGCTGCCATCAGCATAAATGCTCCAATAATTGCGATGATTTTCTTCATTTTTTTCCGGTTTTAATATGTTATTATTTGTTTTTTCTAAATAAAAAGAGGTTGAATGTTTTCAACCTCCAAATTTAGTGAAAATCGCGCACCTATCCAACGCTTTCCGACAAAAATTTTAAACCCAAATCGGTCATTAGGCCGATTTGGGTTAAATCGTGGCTAAATGCGCCATTTTGAGTATTTCAGCAGTTGTGGTTAGAGGGCGAGGCGGAAGCCGAGGAACATGTAGGGTTCGGGGCGATAGGTGGCGCCACGGGCTGATGCACGGACAAACCATTCGGAGTTGTTAAAAGCACCTCCGCGGCGCACGCCGTATCGTCCTGAATCAGGGCCAGTTGGGTTAGTGTGTTCCTTAGTTAATTCATAATATCCATACCAGTCGGAGCACCACTCCCACACGTTGCCACTCATGTCATAAATGCCCAGTTCGTTTGGGGCTTTGGTGGCGACGGGGTGGGTTTGACTGCCACTGTTGTCACGATACCACGCCACAGCATCAGGGTCGTTGCTGCCGCTGTATTTGCAGGAACGGCTATTCACACCGCCACGGCATGCATATTCCCATTCCGACTCTGTGGGCAAACGGAATTTCTGACCGGTAAGCTGATTGAGTTTTTTGATAAAATCCAGACAGTCGTGGTAGCAAACACGCTCCACAGGTCGATCGTCGCCACTGAAATACGATGGATTGTCGCCCATCACTGCCTGCCAAAGTGCTTGCGTCACCTCGGTCTGACCAATTAAGAAGTTGGACAAAGTGACTGTGTGAACCTGAACCTCGTCGCGGCCTGGGTTGCTGCCCATGTCTGGTGTGGCACCCATTTTAAAAGTGCCGCCTTCCACTTGCACCATCACAAACTTCACGCCATTCACGGTGAAAGTTTCCTTCAAAACCTTTTTCTGCTTTTGTTTCGCCGCTTTGCTAACCGTTTTCGATGATTTGGCACGAACGACTTTTCTTGCAGCACGTTGTGAACTGGCGTTCATGGCAAGAGGAGCCGACATCAATAGAAATGCGCCCATCAGAGCGAACATCTTGTTTATCTTCATATCGTTATTAGTATTTAAAAATTATGATTCTTTTTAAAAAGTATCTTCAAAATTACAAAAAGTAACGCACCTGACCAAGCCATTGAGCGATTATAAATTAAAGGCATATAAAATTGCACAAAACAAGTGTGAGATATTTGAACAATTAATAATCCCAAATCGGTCATTAGGCCGTGTAAGGATTTTATAGATTACTTCTTGCGTTCTTTCG
>OQVT01002695.1_pt1 | contig 11434 bp, 16 predicted proteins | sample 1691561 | NCBI WGS metagenome assembly OQVT01 (sample SAMN03418260, study PRJEB22391) | human gut metagenome | biome: human-gut; feature: organic feature; material: feces | host: Homo sapiens | place: Tanzania | collected 2013-01
CTGTGTTCTGATAATGCGCTCAGGACCAAGATAATCTACCAAAGCACAGGATACTCCATCCAGATCAGTATGTGTGATATGGATGAAGTTTCGATAATACTCCTTCTCAACACTCTTTTTCATCTCTCGCAGGGAATCCACAAAACGAATAGAATTGACGATAGACATGATATTATTCTCCTTTTAAAGTATTTTTATGGAAAAGAAAGTAGACAGGAGATTTAATTTCTCCTGTCTACTATTATAATATATACTTCAAATATTGTTCAAAAATGGAACTCAGTTTAATCCCTTGGTAATATCATCGAGTACCAGATCACCTTCATCGGGACCCTGTACATCATCAGCATCATCTACCAGAGGAATGTTACCCATCTCATTGGTACCCATCTGAGCAGGGAATCCACGAGAAGCCCAGACATCAAGGAAATGCAGTTCATCGATATAAGATGTCAGAACCACTTCATCCTGATAATAGGGATAGCAAGCACGACGAGTACCAGTATGACCCATGCTAGCACCATAGAAGATAAACTCCTTCAGGATATTCTCACAGCAAGGCAGATACAGAGTACTGGTAGTATCATACTTACCACTCTTGATAGCAAGCTCCTGAGGAACCAGCATCTCATACTGAGAAACGGTACCAAGAGTCTGATGGCGCATCTGAACCTTCAGATCCAAACTACGACGCAGACAGGCACTGGCTTCTTCGATAAACTTCAAACCAGCCAAAGGCTTCTCACTCTTAATCAGAAACTTATCAGGTGTTTCTGGAATAAGAATAAGTTTAAACTCCATAAATTCACCCCATTCCTATAGGAAAGTATTGGAAAGAAATAATCATTACCCTTATATGTATGTCCAATGTTAAATCAGTCATACTTACTAGATGGACCTTGTGCAGCTAAGAAGTTGCGCATTAATTTATCAATAATACGACCTTCTGAAGTATTACAAGCGATTGCCATCTGTGTAATATGATAAGCAGTTTGAGATGTTACATGATAATTCTTTCTGATGATCCGAGGTTTATGTGGATCAAAAGTACTATCTGAACCCTGCTTATTAGTAGGTTTATGATTATGGGGTTTCGTTTTCATATCAACAAATCTCCTTGTCCGATATGATACTCGAAGATGATTAATTACTCTTCCGTAGTAACAGTAGGCTCATCCTCGAAAGTAGTAGCACCTGACTGGGCAGCCTTTTCAGCAGCCTCAGCTGCAGCAGCTCTACGAGCAGCACGACGTTCAGCCTTAGTCATCCCAGCATAGGGATTAGGAGTAGATTCAGTCTTGACTTCAACAGTTTCAGCATCTACCACAGGAGTCTCAGTCTCTGGAACTTCATCCACGGGATCAGCAACAGGAGTAACTTCCTCTTCCTTGATCTCAGTATTTGTGATATCTTCAGTAGTCTCCACCACCGAGTTTTCAGGCTCTTCAACAACCGGGGAACTCGGAACCACAACAGGGTCAGTTACTACAGGAGTAACAGGAACCGGCTCTTTCATAACAATCGTCTTTCCTTCATCAGCAGGATCCATACCAGCAATCTCTTCATAAGAGAGACGATAGTTCTCAAGAGTCAAACGAACAGGATCACTAAAGACCTTGGGTTTGTCAGTCGGAATAACCTCATATACAGTAACCTTCTCACGACCAGTCTGCTGCAGCAGACCGCCAATTACATCAATCGGAGTACGAGTAGGCTGAGTCAGAGGACCATGTTCCGGACCGAAACAACTATGCATAGCATACAGGGGAGCATATTCCGGAATCAGAATATATTTGGTCATGTTGTTTTCACCTCATACATATTAGAGTTTATAAACCAAATCCTGGATCTCATTACAAGACCCAGGATATTAATGGTTATTCAAGTTTCTTGTATTAGAAAATTATTTGTCTTCCTTCTTTTCGGGAGTAGCCCAAGCAGCTTTAGCTGCATTCTTGCATTTCTGAATGGCCTCAATCGTACGATCATAACATGTCATAGCTTCAGCTCGAGAAAAGCCCATATATCCGTCACCATCTTTGTGAGGCATCTCTTTAACCTTACCAGTCTTAAGATCCATAGTAACCTTCTTAGCATACTCTGGATCCCCTAAAGCTTTAGTAAGATCAGTACTACCCTTATTACCCCATACATAAACAGCAATAAGACTAGCAATTCCACCTACTGCAGCTGTAAACAAATTGATCGGCCCAATAATAGCATAAGCAATTACAGGCAAGAATGCACGAATAACAGTAATGGTGATAATAGTAGCAGCATCATCATCCTCGATCTTATTGATTTCCTTCTTTTGCTCTTGAAGGATCTTTAATGCTTCGTCATACTTTTCAATTGCTGCTTTACTATCAGTCTTAGCAAGCTTTTTGCCCTCATTCATTAACTTTTTAGCAGCCTTGATTTCTTTACCAAACTTTACCTTCAGTGATTTCATATATGCTTCACCAAAAGCTTCATTCATGCAACATTCATTTACACATGCAAGAAAGTCTACATCACAGCCCTCAGAAATAGCTCTCAGATCAACAAGTTCCATATTATTTTACCCCATTTCTTTACATATTTTCAAGATCTTCCATCATTTCGCAAGACAGATCCAGACCCTCATCACTCATAAAGCGAGGCTGATCCTTAACACCATCACGAATATCCTTATTCGGATGACCAATCTTCTCATCATCATACCAAGGGCCCTTACAAGCCTCAGTAATCACAACATTGATTTCATTGTCCTCGGAATCATCATCCAGCATCTCATCGATCGTCTCATCATCGATACCATCGCCGATGATCTTATCCAGAGCACTGTCAACCTTATTCATGACCTCAGGAGGAATGGAATCCACATCGATCTCAGCATCCAGATCATCTTCATCTTCCGGATCCAGATACTCTTCCTCAGCATTCAGCACGGATTCCAGGATCAGTTCATTCTCCTGCTCCTCGCGCTTAGCCTTGTTAAAAGCTTCATTCAAGCCTTGCAGCATTATGTCATACCACCTTTCTATAGTGTCGTATTATATGTTTGTTCTCATGTTTATTTCTGAAGCCCCTGAATATACTTCTTATATGCACCCAGAATAATAGGAATTAAGAAATAGTTTTCACAAGTCTTCTTATCTTCAACAACCAGGTTTTCCCAATCGATATCTTCTCGGTTCCACCAAGATATGATTGCATTTCTCAAATGCGGATTAAAGTCAGTTTTTACTGCTTCTCCATTGATATACTCACAACCAGTACACTGACAGTTCATCTTTTCATCAAACCATTCAGTCTCGTACTTGTCATTATTCACAATCCGCTGCATAAATTCATCATCCCATTCAGGACAAGTCGTACACATCAGATTACAATCACAAGTAGTACCATAGTTTTCAAAGTAAATCAGATGTTTGCCTTTCCATTTACCAATACGGGGATCCATGCTATAAGACTGTGGGTATTTGAACTCATCAATCTTATTCTTATGATCCTGCGAGTATAACCGATACAGAATTGATCTGCGATAGGTATAATCATCGATATAGATATCGGGACAACTCATATAGATTGGTTGGATATTCATCTTATAGTTATTGATTGCATAGAAGATTAAGCTATCATAAATAACAATACCTTCATCAAACATCATTTTCCATAAGGTAATATCCAGGAAAGCATACGTAGCATCAGTTTCTTTATCATATATTCCGTCATAAATAAATGCAGAACGAGTACGATCATAGAAGAGCATACGATACATATCTGCCAGGTTCACATAGTTCTTGACATGATCTTGAATTTGGAAATAAGATTCTTTCTTAATTACCAGATTCTTATCAGCACCTAAAGCAGATACTGTCATCATATAATTATCTTTTACTTGTTTCTTAAGTAAAGCAATCTGATTAACATCTCGACTAAATAATCTGAAAGAGACTTCCACAAAGGGGTTACTCCGTGCAGTTGTCATAGTTACCCCATCTACAATATATAAAGCAGGAACCTGTGAACCATTAATAGTAAACATATCTCCTTCTTTAGGTACAATTGTATTTGGGAAAATAATACCCTGACTCTGCAGGTTTTCTTCATGACCGAGTTCTTCATCAAACTCAGACTGTGTTACCAGATTATCGATACCCGACATAGGAAGATTCTCAATCTCATTATATACAAGATTAGAAGTCGGTCCAATATAATCTTCAATATTACGGAATCCACCAATGGTAGTGGATAGATCTGCATCTACCGAGAAGTAGTCTACAAAAAGTTGTGGTGTTTGTAATACGGTTGCAGCATTGGATAATTCATTGGCAATATAATTATCCGACTGCCGTTGAATGATATCCTGCTGACTGATAATTTTCATAGACTATTTCACCTCCTATTTTTACCGGATTTTCTCGGATATCTCTTTATATAGTAATGTTTTCTATATTCTTTAATATAAAAAGATCCCTCTCCCAAGAAAGGAGAGGGAATTTATTTTATCCATAAGTTAAAGAACCAGTTCCATTATTACCATAGAAAGCATTTCTAACCACATCATATAATCCGACAGTACCACTAGAATTTATACAAGGAAGCATATGAGATTTTAATTCATGATTATAATAATATAAGAATTCATAAATTTTACTACCAGGTAAAGCACCTCCAGATGTACCAGAAGCTTTATTATAGCCAGATGACCATAAATATACTGTTGCCCCATAAACTGGTAAGTTACTAGCATTATTACTTGCCGTCCAATTATCTATTGTTCCCCATCTACAAGGGGATCCCTCATCAATAGTGGATCTAGATATCCCTATATAATAAGTAATCTTTTTATCTAGCATATGATATGCTGTTTCTTTACTACTATTAGCACCAACAAAAAAGATACTATATTGTTTAGTTGAGTTTGTGTATTTATATGTTGTTTGTGAAATATATATAGCAGTCCCGCTATCACTATTTATAGCAGATAAAAATGGTTTTTGATTTATATGTGTATTGGATGGGAAACTAGATGTAACATATATCTCATTTAAATATTGTGCACTACTTGTTAAATCAATACCAGTGTTAATCCATGCATTACCATCAGTTTGAATATAATTACATGCAGTGTATCCAGCAGGTAGCGTAGCTGAAACAATCATTCCAATACTTCTTATATTATTAGCCATAGTATCAAAAGATGCAGTCGCGCTAGTGCTAACACCCTTGTCAGTAATCGCACTTGCGACTGCACTCTTTCCATTACTGACAGATGTTTTTAAATCATTTAATTGTGTAGTAGTAGCATAGCTACCTACCGGTTGATATACTCCTGAATGATTGTGGTTAGCAGCAGCATAACTACCAGCAGGTTGGTATACTCCATTATGGTTATGATTAGCTGCTGCATAATTTGATGGATTGATAGATCTGGCTGTTCCGTCATTTCCTTTATATATTAAACTCGTCTGGCCAGTCACAAGCTGGCCGGATTTCAGGCTTTCTGGCACAGAATCCGAGTTCTGGACTTTTGGCAGATAATTGGTTAAATCACTTTCAACCGTCGTACCAGACGGTCTTTTAACGACTTCGGAAGATGTCTCCAGATGAACGGTATCATATGTTCCACTGGAGTTCTTGCGATTCAGCCGCTGCTTTAACGTCGCCATGTGCATTCACTCCTTTTATAAATTTATTGTATTATAAAAACGTTTATGTTATTCTTTTTCGATTAGGGGACTCAAAACGAGTCCCCTATATAAACTCGAAATAAATCAGGAAACAGTCTCAAACCACAGATCACCAACAGACTGATTGGTAGGCTGGGTGCTACCGGTCTGAACATCGATAACCATACGGTTATTACTATAGATACGACCAGCAGTAGCATAGACGTTGCTGTTAGAGAATGTCTGCGGGTTAGCCGCCTGGCTCTTAGCACCAACCAGGAACAGCTTAGCTGCATCATTAGTAGAACCAGCAGTATTCTTGGTATCAGTATTGGTATCAGTGGGAACAACCCAGGTACCATCAGCACGCAGGAACTTACTCTGATCACCCTTGGCAGGAGCAGGAACCAGACCGGTAGAACCAGCAGCAGAAGCACTGGCAGCACCAAAGTTACCAATAATACCAGTCAGATCACCCTTGGCAACAGCGGCAGTAGCAGAAACATGACCCAGAGCATCAACCGTAATCTTATACAGGCCGGAGGACTTAGCAGTATAACCAGGATGCGTGTAAACAGTCACATCGCTACCATCAATTTTAATCTTACCATTGGTAGTAGAAGCGGCAGTAGCAGTAGCATCCGTACGAGCATGTTTAGCCTGAGAATGATCATAGGCAACCTTACCCTTATCACCATAGTAAGCGGTAGAAGAAGTCGTACCAAGAGCCAGAGAAGCGGAGATCTCAACATACTGCGTACCACTCCAACGATAGGTCAGGTTAGTATCCTTAGCGATGTAAATCTTACCAGTCTCACCAGTTTCCGGGAAACTAGCTAACATATCATATTCCAGAACGTCATCAACATAAGAAGGCAGCTGGGCAGAAGGAACCTTACTATCAGTACCAAGAGTAGCAACACCATTAGCAACACCCATCTTAGAAGTAGGAATGTAACTATCCAGAGAACTCTTATCAGCCTTATTACTAAGAGCAGTATTAATAGCCTTATTCTGAACAGGGTTGGTAGAAGATGCATTCAGTGCAGTATCAACCTTAACAACACCCCAAGCAGAATCAGTAGCCTGAGGAATCTTAGCAATTTTACTAGTAATCGTACAAGCAGTACCATTAGCAGTAACGCCTTCAATCACGTTAGCCTGACCACCAGTAGAAACGATACCAGCAACAGTGCTCTCCAGAGCAGCCAGAGAGGACTCAACGGTGGCTTTATTACCAGTCAGCTGCGCACCATCAGAATTGAAGCGCAGGATCATGCTGGAACGAGATTCCAGATGATAGGTATCATAATCTGTACCATTGAAAGATTTAAAACGATAAGTAATATACTTGGCCATTTTAATATTCACTCCTTAATCATAATTTTTTACATAGATTGTCACCCCATGAGTGATTACAGAAACTTATTTTTATATTAAGTGATTCTATAGCTATCACTTAATAGGCTCACACCAATAATCACCAGCCTTTTGATCAGTAGGCTCAGTATCAGACTGTACAAACTGATTGCCGCCTTCACCTGACATCTTAGACCAATCGCCCCACTTTGTATCACTGGTGTTCACACGAGAATATTCAATACCAGCTGTATCTCCGTAGGCAATCTGCTGGATGGAATACTTACCACTGGCAACTGCGGTTTCACCGGCAATTGCAGTATCTTGATTGAGTGTAATCACAAAGATATAATCCTTCGTGATACCATCCTGTCCTTTTAGTCCAATCACTTCGGCTTTCTTTAATTCAAGAGTTAAGCCTTGCTTATAACTATTAGGAGCAGTATCAGAATCTTTATTAGTAGTATTCGTATGAACACCTACTACCTTTACTCCATCATCCGTGCTGACAATATCACCAGTGTTCGTAGTAGGATCAGGATTCAGAACTTTATCTTCAACTTCCTTAATGACTTCATACATCTCTTTCACAGTCATCGGAAGATCAGTCAGATCGCCAAGTTCTTTGGACATTGCATCGATCTTATCAGAAAGACTCTTAATAGACTCTTCATCAGTATCAACTTTGCCGGTTAATGCTTTCAATTCATCAACCAGCTGAGCAACTTTCTCCATATTTTCTACTACTTGTTTATAGGTACTTGGATTCATTCCCATGATCAGAAGTCCCTCCTTCCGTTAGTTGTCATTATACTATTGTTGTGCTATTTCGGCTTGACATTACTATATAGCAGTCATCAGAAACCCTATAAATATGAGTATATATTATAGGCTATTGTCATCCTTTCTGTTCCTTTTCCTCTGAACCGTTTGAAAGCTTGTCTTGCCATTTTACCTCCTTGTAAAAGTGATATAGATGACATTCTGGTGACTGCTATTCCTCCCATATTTTAATATGTATATTAAATAGAAAGGAGGCCATTTATATGGCTTATGCTGCTATTCGTGATACAATTGTTGCTGCTGCAATGAAGTGTGTTGGTCTTGTCGGTGGTACCGGTACTGGTGATGATGAATTTATCAGATACTATAATAATTTATGTGGTACAAATTTCTCTTTATCCAGTACGCCATACTGTGCCATCTTCGTTACCTATCATTTACGTACAAACAATGTACCTACATGGGTCTGCCCGAACTTTGCTGGTTGCACAACGGTAAATCGTGAGTTCTTAATCCCTACAAAGTTTGGAAAGAGTCCTACTGCGTATACTCCTAAGCCTGCGGATCTGATCTTCTTTAACTGGAACGGTCAACGTAATGGTACGTTCCATCATGTGGGTTTTGTAGAGAAGGTTGTTGGTAATACTGTATATACGATTGAAGGTAACTCTACCAATAGCACAGTGCGTCATAAGAGTTATTCTACTACCAGTGCTTATATTGCTGGTTATGGTGCTCTTCCTTATGAGTCTATTGAGACTTTGGATAATCCCTTCCCTGTTCCTACATTGGTAAAGAATGGTACTACTGGTACTGCTGCATATTGGGCTCAGTTTGAGTTAAAGCTGATTCAGAAGTATGATATCAGTATTGATGGTGCTTTTGGTCCTGCTTCTACCAATGCTGCTAAGCAATTCCAGACTGCTAATAAGCTGGAGGCTGATGGTATTATTGGTGCTGCTACTATTAAGGCTCTGCAGGATTCTCATAAGAAGAAGGTTACTCCTGTTGTAACTCCTACTCAGCCGACGACACCTACTACTCCTACTACAGACGAGAAAGAAGATCCTACTGAAGAGGTTTGTCAGCCCACTAAGATCCGTCTGTTAAAACAATTCCAGACTTGGTTGAATAATGGATATAAAACTGGACTTGCTGTTGATGGTATTTGGGGACCTGCTTCTCGTAAGGGAACTATTAAAGCTCTGCAGACTGAATTGAATCGTCAAGTAAATGCTAAACTGTCTGTGGATGGTATCTGGGGTCCGAAGACGAAGGCTGCATGTGATACATTACACTATGGCTGTAGCGGTAAATTAACGATGCTTGCACAGGGTTTACTTGTCGCAAATGGCTATGATGTTAACACATTGGATGGTGTATTTGGTCCTAATATGATGGCAGCTCTGAAGAGATTCCAGTCTGACTTCAGAATTGGTACTGTTTTTACTCGTGGTACTGTTAATCCCGCTACTTGGGAGAAACTTGTTAAAATCTAATATCTAATTAACACTAAATATGAGGAGGCCTGAAAAGGTCTCCTCTTTTAGTTCCATTAAGCGAATATATTTGAGATATATATTATATAAGTGAAGGAAGTATCATGAAAACTTTCTATTATATTTAAAGGAGGTACCAATATGAAATGGTATGTGTATGGGAAGAATCTGAGATTTTATATGATCTCCGAATTTGGGAAGACAATGAGTGTTCCCAAGACAGAACTACATGAGTATCAGAAAGCGCACCCTGAAGATACTTTTACCTATGTAGGTGAGAGAATGCCTATGGAGGTACAGCATGTATATTGAGACAAGTCTGTTGGAGCTTCTGAAGAAAGAAGATCAGTATGTTAAAAGGTTGCAGATTTGGGAGAAATCTGTTAAAGAGAACACCAAAAATCTCGATCTATTATTAGCATTTCATAACTGTAAGACTGAGCCTGTTTCTTTATATGAACGGGAAATCAAAGAGTATCAGACACGTCTCAAAAATGCCACAGCATCACGCGACAAATATGCCAATAAATTACAAACAGTCCGTGATCAAATCAAGACATACCTCAAGGAGGTAATCCAGGTATGAGTATCATCAAAATGAACAGGAGAATCATTCAAGTAATGAACTCCTGTAAGTATGAGGAGTTTGATAATCTCCTCAATGATATTCTTGATCTTCCTGAATATAAGAAGTACTTTACTTCCAAATGGTATATCTGGAATGTGCTCAGACCCAGAGACTTCTATAAGATGTGTGCTATGTATATTCAGAAGATCACAGATGGACAGACTGATCATTTTGATAAAGCTGAGAAGCTAATCAAGATCGTACTTCAATCCGCGAAGACAGAGCAGATCAAACGCACCTTTGTGTGGAATATCACAAAGAATACACCAATCATCATGTGGGATATGATTCCCTATATGAGTAGGGAGAAAATTATCTCCATGATGGTTAAGAAGAAATTCGTTATTGCTGATGAAATCACGCAGCCTTTCTTTGAAGCTGCGAATTTGATTTCTCAGAACGGAAAGGAGTAGTTATGATAGTATGTGCTGCAGTCAAGTGGCATAATCATATACTGAACACTGAACTTACTATTGGCTGCATTCGACATGCTGATGGTCTTGCTCAACTCAATATTATTCGTGAGTTTGGAACCTTTATCGATAAGAGAGATGTTGAACAAGGTTTCCTGGATCATGAAGGAAAGTTCTATTCCAGAGAAGATGCTTATATTATTGCTAAGAAGTGTGGGCAGTTATCTGCTACTACTTTAGCAAATAAGCATGCCAGTACTGAACTCTTCTCTGAAGATCTATACTAAGGAGGTGCTCATATGGGTCGTCGTGGTAAAGGTGAGCTCACTTATAAACAGCATGAAGATGCTATCAAACGTAAGCTCTATGAACAAAAGAAGCAGATCGAAGCACTCACTCTTGAAAATGCCAATCTCCGTATTAAGATCAAGGCTCAGGATAAGAAAGCAGAGATCTATGAGATGCTGATCGATGAAGCAGTTGTCGATCTGGAGGACTGCATTGGACTCCTTTGTCTTCTGGATGAATCCGGTCTTGCAATCCGTGACTATCTGGAAGGTAAAGGTTTACTGAAGCAATACATCTACTATGTAGATGAATATAAAAAGGAGGATAATAAAGATGAGTGAGGTTAATTCTTATCAGATGTATCTGATTCAGCTGGAGGAGAATGAAAATCTGAAGAAGCAGATCGAAGCTCTCCATAAAACAATCGCAGAGAAGGATGTATCGATCAATGAGCTGATCTCTGAGAACTATCAGCTCGAATCGATTCTTCGTGCAGCAACTGCTGAAGAGTTGAATACTCTGGTCAAGCGAGCTCAGAAATCTCTTCAGGATCGTTATGATCAGTTCTGGGCTACACATCCTGAACTTCGTACAGAAAAGGAGTGATGCCAATTGGGCAAAATTCTAAACAGAGATATTTCCTGGATCAGTTTCAATCAGCGTTGTCTTGATGAGACTGACCGGAAATCTATCCCTTTAGGTGAACGAGCAATGTTCTTCGGAATCGTTGCTTCTAACCTGACTGAATTTATGCAGGTTCGTTATCTGCAATCGACTTGAAAGCAACTCATAATTAACAGCGTGTAT
>OQVT01002696.1_pt1 | contig 11434 bp, 9 predicted proteins | sample 1691561 | NCBI WGS metagenome assembly OQVT01 (sample SAMN03418260, study PRJEB22391) | human gut metagenome | biome: human-gut; feature: organic feature; material: feces | host: Homo sapiens | place: Tanzania | collected 2013-01
GGCAATGTTGTCAGACGGATGTTTGCCGATATTGATGCAGATGTTTATGTTATGTCTGATGGCGATGAAACTTATGACATCAAACGCGCGCCTGATTTAATACAAACCTTGAAAAGCGGTCAATATGACATGGTGGTCGGAGCACGCAAAGAAGTTGATTTAGCATGCTATCGCGTTGGTCATCGTTATCACGGGCGTGACTATCGTGGTATAGAAAGTCGCGCGTTCGTTGGCTTTACTCAGGCGATTAGCGCGCTCGGCAAATTCGGCGTTCTGCTTGTCGGCAAGGTCGAATGCGCGTACGGTGTCGAAGCAGGTAAAGTCTTCTTCGGCAAGCGCGCAAAGCGAGCCGTTGATTTTTCTTACTTCCGCGAAGTATTTTGAAGAGCGCGTCGCGAGAACGGCCGAAAACACGAGCGACAGCGGTACTATTACCACGATAATCGCCGCAATGGGCGGGTTAAGCATGAACAGAGTTACGACGATAAGTATCAGTTTTACGATTCCGCTGATGAATAACTCGAACAGCGAATAGACCGTTCCGCTCATCATCGACACGTCGTTCATCATTCGCGACATTATTTCGCCGTTGGGCGTCGCGTCGAGTTTGCCGACCGAAATCCGCGAGATTTTATCCGAAATCTGCACGCGTATGTTTCGGGTAAAGTGGCGCGAGACCGTATTGCAGTTTATGACTTTGCAAAGCGATTCGCAAGCCTCCACGCAGACGTAAACCGCGGCAAGTATCGCGGCGGAACGCAAAAACGCGTTAAAGTCGGGCGTTTGTCCGCCGACGGTAACGTCGTAGATTTTTTGGGTAAGGTCGCCGAGCGCACTCGGCGCGTACAGTCCGAGCGTTACCGCAAAAAGGGTTATTACCGACGAGATCGCTATCGGCAACGCTATATGCTTACATTCCTTAATAAGACGGGGAATAACGCTTTTTTTACGCTGTTTCATCGTCGTCCTCCCCCGTTTGCGAACGGTAAATTTCTCGGTAAGTAGGGCAGTCCGACATCAGATGCGCGTGATCGCCTTCGCCGACTATTCTGCCGTTGTCGAAGACGTAAATAAGGTCGCATCTGCGCGCGGAAGACACCCTTTGCGTTACGATTATCCGCGTTTTGCCTTTCAGACGCTCGTCGAGCCGTGTGCGTACCGTTTTTTCGGTTAAAAGGTCGAGCGCGGAAAAACTGTCGTCGAAAATATATACCGACGCTTTTTTAAGTATCGCGCGGGCAATGTTCACGCGCTGTTTCTGTCCGCCCGAAAGGTTCGCTCCGCTTTGCGACAGGGCGTAGTCAAGCCCGTCGTCAAGCCCGTCGACGAATTCTTTAAGGCACGCGTCGTTGATTGCCGCCGTAACTTCGGCGTCGGTTGCCGTCTCGTTCGCTATTTTAACGTTATCGCGCAGAGTTCCTTCGAAAATCATACTCTTTTGCATAGCGCAGGACACGCTTGCGCGCACGTCTTCGCCCGAAAGATTTTCGTAACTTTCCCCGCCGAGCGTTATTTCGCCGCGCGTTACGGGGTAGAATTTAAGCAGCAGTTTGATAAGCGTGGATTTTCCGCTGCCCGTGCCGCCGATAACGCCTATCGTCTTGCCTTGCGGAAAGACCGCCGTGACGTTTTCGAGCGAGTCGAGTTTGCCGTCGGGGTAACGGAAGGTTACGTTTTCGAGTTTAAGGTCGCCCGAGCGTATCACGGGCGGAGTTTTTACGGGCGCGTAGCCTTTAAGCGCAAGTACTTCGTTGACGCGTCTGCCGCATACTTTGACGTGCGGTATAAACGCCAGCACCCAGAAAGTAGTTAAAAGCGCGTTTGAAATAAGCGCGACGTACTGCACGACGGCTATTACGTCGCCAGCGCCGATCACCGACGTTACCGTCGCTCTGTAATACCCCACGCACACGAGCGCGACGGTGGCAAGGCTTAAAAGGCACGAACAGATCGGGGTTATCAGCCCGCTTAAAAGGTTGGATTTGACGAGATTATGCGCCATATTATCCGTCGCGCAGGTTATGCGCGCGTGTTCGTAATCTTCTTTGTCGAACGCGCGGATAACGCGTATTCCGTAAAGGCGTTCGCGTACTATTTTGTTTTGCGCGTCGCAGTATTTATCCGATTTTTCCCATAATTTGCCCATTTTGCGGACGAGCAGGAAGATTATAAAACATACGACGGGCAGTACGCATACGAGTACGAGCGCGAGCGCGACGTCCGCGAAAAACGACGCGGCTATTCCGCCGATTAAAAGCAGCGGCACGCATACCGACGACGCGAAATACGCGCCGGCGTCCTGTAAAACGAACACGTCTTCGGTGGCGCGGGTTAGCAGACTCGACGTGCCTATCGACGCGAATTCTTCAAAGGTAAGGGAATTGACTTTACGGAACATATCGTTGCGTATGTCCGTGGAGACCGCGCTCGACAGCCGCGCCGCGAGTTTAGCCGAAAGTATCGCGGAGCATAACGAAACTGCCGCAAGCGCGAGCATTGCGACGCACGACGACAGTATTTTGCCGAAATCCCCGTTCGCCACGCCCTTGTCGACGATGTTTTTCATCAGCGACGGTATAAACAGGGAGCAGAGTGTGGAGACGAGCGACAAAGCGGCTATCGCGATTATATGCGGTTTGTACCGCCCGTAATGGCGGAGAACGAAATTTTCCGTCTTCATAAGCGTTTGAGTTTGCGCGAAAGTCGCGCGATAAGGCGTTTTACCAGTCCTGACGGTCGCTGATTTTAACGTCGTCGTAATAATCGAAATATCTGCGTTTGAATTCCGATTCGTACGGCTTTTTAACGACCGCCTGCGGTTTGTTCGCGACGAGTTTTTCGTCGGGTTTTTCTTTTTCGGGTTGTTTTTTATCTTCTTTCATATCACTTTTTCAAGCAGACCATAAGCACGGCTATATCCGCGGGGTTCACGCCCGATATTCTCGACGCCTGACCTAAATTTTCGGGGCGGACGGCGTTCAGTTTTTCGCGCGCTTCGACTCTCAGTCCGCTTATGGCAAGGTAATCTATATCCGGCGGCAACTTTTTTTCTTCGAGTTTTTTCGCCTTTTCTATCTGTTCGAGACCTTTTTGCAGATACCCTTCGTATCTGGCGTCGGTTTCTACGCGTTCGAGTATGTCGTACGGGTAGCCGTCGAACAGCCCGAATTCATTGCGCACGTCTTCGAGCGGTATATTCCGTTTAATCATCTCGCGTACGGTAATGCCGCCCGACACTTCGCCCGCGCCGTGACTTCTGACGAATTCCGCGACTTTGCTTTGGGGCATACGCCCGTTGAGTTTGGTTTCGAGTTCGGCTATCTGTTCTTTTCTTTTCAGAAACCGCGCGTAACGCGCGTCGTTTACCAGCCCGACGGCACGTCCTTTTTCGGTAAGACGGGTGTCGGCGTTGTCCTGCCGCAGGAATATGCGGTATTCCGCGCGCGAAGTCATCATACGGTAGGGTTCGTCCGTGCCTTTGGTTACGAGATCGTCTATCAGCACGCCTATATACCCTTCGTCGCGGCGGATAACGAGCGGTTCTGCGCCCTTTAAGTATTGCGAAGCGTTCACTCCGGCGATAAGCCCCTGTGCCGCCGCTTCTTCGTAACCGCTCGTGCCGTTAATCTGCCCGGCGGTGAAAAGTCCGCTCACTTTCTTGTATTCGAGCGACGGTTTAAGGTCGAGACTGTCTATGCAGTCGTATTCTATCGCGTAGGCGTAACGGGTAAATTCGCACCGTTCGAGACCTTTTACCGAGCGGTACATAGCCCGTTGCACGTCGTGCGGAAGAGACGTGGACATACCCTGAACGTAAACTTCGTTGGTGTCGAAGCCTTCCGGCTCTATAAAAATCTGGTGTCTGTCCTTGTCCTTAAATCTTACCACCTTGGTCTCGATAGACGGGCAGTATCTCGGGCCGGTACTTAAAATACTGCCGTTATACAGCGGCGAGCGGTCGAGATTGTTAAGTATTATCGCGTGCGTTTCGGCGTTGGTGTAGGTTATATAACAGGGTGCTTGTTTTTGCGGTACGCCGTCGGTCATAAACGAAAAGGGGTAGACGTTCGTTTCGCCGTCCTGCCGTTCCATAACGGAAAAATCGACCGTGCGCGAGTCGAGTCGCGCGGGCGTACCCGTTTTGAATCTGCGTACTTTGAAGCCGAGATCGATAAGGCTTGCGGTCAGCCCGTTTGCGGGCGCGAAGCCCGACGGACCGCTGCTTTTTTCCCATTCGCCGGCTACTATTCTGCCGTTAAGGTACACGCCCGTCGCAACGACTACGGCTTTACATTCGAGTATCGTTCCGAACGAAGTGAGAACGCCCGTAACCTTACCGTTTTCGGTAAGAATTTTAACCGCTTCGCATTGTTTTACGGAGAGCAGGGGAGTGTTTTCGAGCGTTTTCTTCATCAGCGTGTGATAAAGGTATTTGTCGTTTTGCGCGCGCAGAGACTGTACCGCCGCGCCCTTGCCGCGGTTGAGCATTTTAATCTGCATACACGCTTCGTCCGCCTTTACGCCCATTTCTCCGCCGAGCGCGTCGAGTTCGCGTACGAGATGTCCTTTCGCCGTGCCGCCTATCGACGGATTGCACGCCATAAAGGCTATATTTTCAAGGTCTATCGTAATTATCGCCGTTTTGTTGCCCGTTCTTGCAAGGGCGAGCGCGGCTTCGCAACCGGCGTGTCCCGCGCCGACGACTACGGCGTCGTATACTCCTTCGGTAAATTGTTTCATAGCGTTATTTTTTAAGAATGAGATTTCTCACGTCTTTTACGGTCGTTGCGGTTTTGGGGCTGTCTTTTACGAGTTCGGCGATTTTATCGCGCGAGTGAATGACCGTGGTATGGTCTCTTCCGCCGAGAGCCTGACCTATCGTAACGAGCGGTATGGACAGAAGTTCCGTCATAAGATACGCGCATATCTGTCTCGGTTCTACTATTTCTTTGTTTTTCTTTTTGCCGATAAGGTCGGCTTTAGATATCTTGAAGAACGAGCATACCGCGTTGATTACGTCGTCGGCGGAGAGCGTTTCGTCGCGGTCGTCCGCCTGCGCGCTTTCCGCCAGAGCGTCTTTGGCAAGGTCGAGCGTTATGGGGCGTTCGTGCAGCATAGACGCGAAGATGACCTTGTTCAGCATACCTTCGAGCGAGCGCACGTCGTTATCCGAAAGTTCGGCGAGATACAGCGCGACGTCGAGCGAAAGTATGAATTTTTTGGCTTCGGCTTTCTTTTGCAGTATGGCTATTTTCGTTTCCACGTCGGGCGGAAGCACCTGCGCCATAAGCCCGCACTCGAAACGCGTGGTAAGCCTGTCCGACAGCAGAGAGAGTTCTTTGGGCGGGCAGTCCGCGCTCAGCACTATCTGCTTGTTCTGCCCGTAAAGTTCGTTAAAGGTATGGAAAAATTCTTCCTGCGTGGCTTGCTTGCCGACGAGAAACTGAATATCGTCGATTAAAAGCACGTCTACGTTGCGGTAGCGGTTTCTGAACGCCACGCCTTCCTTGTCGTAGGCTTTGCCCGAACGGATATTCGAGATAAGGTCGCTGGTGAACTTTTCGCAGGTGGCGTAAATTACCGTCATAAGCGGGTTGTTGCTTTTGACGTAGTTTGCGATGGCGTGCATTATATGCGTTTTTCCCAGCCCCGCGCCGCCGTATATAAACAGCGGATTGTACCCCGAACCGGGGTTTTCCGCCACCGCCTTGGCGGCGGCGTACAGATAGCGGTTGCAATCGCCCACGACGAACGTGTCGAAGGTGTATTTCGGGTTGAGCGGAGTGGATTCTATTTCTTCCCGTTCGACTTCGTATACGCGCTGCGAAAGGTAATCTTCTTTTCCGTCGCCGACGTAAACCTTGACGTCGGTAATGCCCGAATTCGAGTTTTTGAGCGCGGCGCGGATTTTGTCTATGACCTTTTCGGCTTGTTGCGCGAACAGTTTAGACGGCGTTACCAGCACGAGTTTACGCCCGTCGAGATCGACGGGTTTGAGTTGTTCTATAAAAGTCGAGTAAGTTATGGGGCTGATCGTCTTTTGCAATTCGATAAGAGCCTGTTGCCAGATTATTTCGTATCCGTCCATTTTATCTTTCTCCGTAACGATTTTTCAAATCAAAAACGCTTTACTAATTCCGTAGTATTTTATATAATATAATAAAATCCGAAAAAAAGCAAGAACTTAAAGATATGAACGTCAAAAAACTTCAACTTATCGATTTCCGTAACTACGAGAGAGAGACTTTCGAGTTTTCGGACGGTATCAATATCGTCAGCGGCGGAAACGCGCAGGGCAAGACCAATTCGGCGGAAGCGATTTTTTATCTTTGCGCCGGATATTCTCCGCGCGCCGCGCGGGACAGGCAGGTCATACGCAAGGGCGCGGAAAAAGCGTCCGTCGTCGGGTTTGCGCAAGGTCGGTACGGCGAAGTTAAAGTGAGTATCGATTTCTATTCGGATAACGCCAAAGACGTTAAGGTAAACGACGTGAAAATATCCCGAAGCGGCGAATTGCTCGGCAATATCAACTCGGTATTTTTCAATCCGTCCGAACTCCGCCTTATTCAGGACGCGCCCGAAGACCGCAGACGGTTTCTCGACGTGTCGCTGTCGCAGTTGTCGCGCCCGTACTATTACGCGCTTCAACGCTATAAAAAAATTCTCTCGCAGCGAAACGCGCTTCTGAAAGACGAAAACCGCGCGCTCGTACTCGACACGCTGCCCGTGTGGGACGAAAGTCTCGCGCGATACGGCGCGAAAATCATTTACGAAAGAAACGCGTTTATAGAGCGGTTATCCCCGCTTTGCGAAAAGGCGTATTCGGACGTGACGGGCGGAAAGGAGAGTATTAAAATCGAAGGCGAAGAGAAGTTTTCGGGCAGCGAGAGCGAGATTGCCGCGGCGTTCGGCGCGGCGCTTCGCGAACGGGCGGAAAGGGATATAGACGTAGGGTACACGTCGGTAGGTCCGCACCGCGACGACCTGAAAATCAAGGTGGACGGAACGGACGTGAAAGTTTACGGCTCGCAAGGTCAGCAACGCACCGCCGCCATCGCGCTCAAACTCGCCGAAACCGAGATTTTCAAAGAGCGTTACGGCGAATACCCCGTGCTTATTCTCGACGACGCGATGAGCGAACTCGAACGCGGGCGCAGGGAAAGGATAGTCGATCGGGTTAAAAATATGCAGACGATAATTACCTGTACCGAGCCCGACTGCGTTCCGTTTTACGAAAATTACAACAATATCGTTATAGAAAAAGGCAGGATAATAAAATGAGCGAATGTAATCACGATTGTTCTTCTTGCGGCGAAACCTGCGAGAAAAGGGATTTTAAGGTAAAGCCGAGAGAAGACTCGAGCATCAAAAAAATCATAGCCGTAGTCAGCGGCAAGGGCGGAGTCGGTAAGTCTATGGTAACCGACCTTCTCGCCGTCGCGACGTTGCGTAAGGGTTATAAGGTGGCGGTACTCGACGCCGATATTACCGGACCTTCCGCTCCCAAAGCGTTCGGCGTAACCGAAAAGGCGCAGGCGTTGCCCGACGGAAGCGGTATTCTTCCCGTAAAGACCGCGCAGGGCGTGGAGATGATGTCTATGAACCTGCTTTTGCCCGACGACGGCGATCCCGTAGTCTGGCGCGGGCCGGTAATAAGCGGCGCGGCGCAACAGTTTTATACCGACGTCGCGTGGGGCGACGTGGACTATATGTACGTCGATATGCCGCCGGGAACGGGCGACGTTCCGTTGACGGTGTTTCAGTCTCTGCCCGTAGACGGAATAGTCGTGGTTACCACCCCGCAGGATCTCGTATCGATGATAGTCGAAAAAGCCGTTAAAATGGCGAATATGATGAATATCAAAATTCTCGGCGTGGTCGAAAATATGAGTTATTTCGTATGTCCGCATTGCGGCGAAAAGTTCTATCCGTTCGGCAAGGGCGGTATATCCGAAGTCGCCGCCAAGTATTCTCTGCCCGTGCTGGCGAAACTGCCCGTAGACGAAAAACTCGCGTCGGCGGCGGATAAGGGCGAAATCGAGAGCGCGGATTGTTCTTTAACGGAAGGCGCGATCGAAGCGATAACGAGATTATGAAAAGAGCGAAAGGCGTTTTAGCCAACCTGTTGACCGTACTTTTTACTCTGTCCGCGTTTTTGCTGGCGGGGTTTATAGCGGTAATAGTCCCCGCGACGAGCAATTCTTTTTACAAATCGCAATTCCGTAAGCACGGCACGCTCGAAAAGGTCCGCGCGCAGTCCGCGTATATAGACGACGCCGACGCGAAAAATTACGTCGCGAATATGACCGAAGAGCAACTTCTGTCGCTTATGAACCATACGATGCGGTATTGCTTGTATCTCGAAGACGATCTCAATATCGAAAAGGACGGAAAACGGCTTGAAATTTTCCTTGACGAAAGGGGCGAGCCGCTCGATTCGGGCTGTCTCGAAGTCACGCATATGTCGGACGTAAAAAAACTGTTCGGCGCGGGCGTGATTATATGTATCGTCGCCGCCGTCGTGTTCGTAACGACGCTGATTCTCGGCGAAATTTCGAAAGACATTCGTCGCAGAAAGCCTTGCCGTTTCAAAAAAGAGTATTACCTGTATTGCAGAAAAACCGTATTCGTAACGCTCGGCGTATGTCTGGCGGTCTTAGCCGTAATCGGCGTTACGGCGGCGATAAACTTCGACTTTGCTTTCACGCTTTTTCACGAAATATTCTTTTCGGGCAAGCAATGGCGTTTCGGCTACGGCGTAATGATAAATATGATAGGCGAAATATTCACGGGCATAGTGCCGATCATCGCGGCGATATGGATAGTACTGCTCGTTATAACCGTGGCGGGCGCGGCGTTGTTCAACAAAAAGATCTCGTCGCCCAAAAACGCGCCGCCGCGCCCGTGACGAATATACGGGCGAAACCGAGATATGCAATGGCTTAAACTAAAAGATAAAATATTTAATCCGCTGCTTACCTGTAACGACTGCGGCAGAGAAAACTTCAACGGCAAGGCTTTCTGCGACGAATGTCTTTCGCGCTTCGAAAGGAACGACGGGTATATCTGCGATCATTGCGGAAGCCCCGTAGAATACCCCGTGGAATACTGCGACTGCTGTCGGGATAAAAACGTGCATTTCGACTACGCGCGAAGCGAGTTTTTGTATAACGGCGAGATCAAGAAACTGATCCGCGCGATGAAATTTTCGTCAAAGGCGTATCTTGCCGACAGGCTGGCGGAAGAAGCGTTTGAGAAATTTATAACGTGCGGCTATAAAGCGGATATCGTGGTTTACGTTCCTATGACGAAAAGCCGCGAAAGAAAGCGCGGATATAACCAGAGCAGACTGCTCGCGCGGCGGATAGCGTATCTTGCGGGTATTCCGCTCGGCGACGACGTGTTAGTCAAAAAGAGCGGAAACAACAGACAGGTGGGGCTGACGCGCGAAGAGCGCAGAAGAAATCTCGACGGAAGTTTTACCGTCGCGAAGAAGTCGGAAGTGATAGGCAAAACGGTGCTTATAGTAGACGACGTTATGACTACCGGTTCTACGATAGATTCCGTGGCGAAATCTCTTAAAAGCGCGGGTGCGGAATCGGTAATCGCGCTTACCGTGGCGGTAACCGCGCGTAAATTTTCGGCTACGCGCAAATCATAACCGCGTGTAAGTTTTCCGCAGAGCGTAAACCGAAAAACGCATTGCGAAAGGGTAAAAACCCGTCGCGGATTGTACGGTATTTTAATTATTTTGGCTTTTTCGGCAAATCGCGTCGTAAACAATTGTAAAATAAAAATAAATATAGTAAAATAATCGAGGAAGAAAGAAATTTTCCTCGATTACTTTTTTAAGGGGTTTTTCAATGAAAAACGCAATGGATATTCTCAGCGAGAGAGGGTTTATAAAACAGACCGTATACGGCGACGAATTGCATAAACTTATGGACGAAAAGAGCCTGACTTTTTACGTCGGGTTCGATCCTACGGCGGACAGTTTGCATATAGGGCATTATATTCCCATAATGGCTATGGCGTGGATGCAGCGTTGCGGACACAGACCTATCGCGCTTTTCGGCGGCGGAACGGGTATGATAGGCGATCCGTCGGGCAGAAGCGATATGCGCCAGATGCTCACGCGCGAAACCATAGACCATAACATCGACTGTTTCAAAAAGCAGATGTCGAGATTTATCGACTTCGACGGCGAAAAGGGCGCGATCATCGCCAACAACGCCGACTGGCTTTTAGACCTTAACTACGTCGACTTTCTCAGGGATATAGGCGTTTATTTTTCGGTCAACGAAATGCTTACCGCCAAATGCTTCAAACAGCGTATGGAAAAGGGGCTTACGTTCTTCGAGTTTAACTATATGCTTATGCAGGGCTACGACTTTCTGTACCTTAACCGCAAGTACGGTTGCGAACTCGAACTCGGCGGCGACGATCAATGGTCGAATATGCTCGCGGGGGTGGACCTTATCCGTCGTAAAGAGAGTAAACCGGCTTATTGCCTTACTTGTACCTTGCTTCTCAACAGCGAAGGCAAGAAGATGGGCAAGACGCAGAAAGGCGCGCTCTGGCTTGACGAAAACAAATGCCCGGTATACGACTTCTATCAGTATTTCAGAAACGTGGAAGACTGTAAGGTTGCGGAATGTATGCGTCTGCTGACGTTTATGGATATGGACGAGATAGCCGAACTTACCAAGTATAACGACGAGCGTATGAACGCCGCGAAAGAACGGCTTGCGTTCGAAGTAACGAAACTCGTTCACGGCGAAGAAAAGGCGTTGCTCGCGGCTAAACAAGCCAGGGCGGCGTTCGGCGGAAACGTAGACGATATGCCTTCGGTCGAAGTCGAAAACGCGGCGAGCGTTCCCGACGTTATGGTCGCGTGCGGAATAGCCAAATCCAAAGGCGAAGCGAGACGGCTTATCGACGGCGGCGGGGTTACTCTCGACGATATAAAACTCGCGTCGGGCGATCTCGACATACCCGCGTCGCTTCGCGAAAAGGGCAGTTTCGTCCTGCACAAGGGCAAAAAAGTCCACGTCAACGTAATATTGAAATAAAACGCGTCAACGCGCGAATAAATTAAGACATAAAGTAAAGGAGACGATAATATGAAAACCATTCTCGTTACCGGCGGTGCCGGTTACATCGGAAGCCATACGACTATCGAACTCATCAACGCCGGTTACGACGTCGTGATTGTCGACAATCTTTACAACAGTAAGATCGAAGCGGTAAAACGCGTCGAAAAAATAGTCGGCAGGCAGATTAAATTTTATAAGTACGACGTCTGCGATAAAGACGCGATGCGTAAAGTTTTCAAAGAAAACGATATAGACGCGGTTATAAACTTCGCGGGGTATAAAGCCGTAGGCGAATCGGTCGCCAAACCCGTTGAATACTACGAAAACAACATCGGCGG
>OQVT01002697.1_pt1 | contig 11430 bp, 10 predicted proteins | sample 1691561 | NCBI WGS metagenome assembly OQVT01 (sample SAMN03418260, study PRJEB22391) | human gut metagenome | biome: human-gut; feature: organic feature; material: feces | host: Homo sapiens | place: Tanzania | collected 2013-01
CCGTGACCGAACGCATAGGCGCAGCTGGACTGCTGCCGCCGTCCAAGTACATCGACCTGATGATCCGCGCCGGTACGATCACAGAACATGATCTCTATATGCTCCGCTGCGCCTGTGCACAGCTCCAGTCATGGAGACGCGAGGGGCTGGAGAAGCTCTGCCTGTCCTGTAATTTTACGCGCCAGTCGCTCTCGGACGAGCGGACCTTGCCGCGTGTGCGTGAGATCGCGGAGCAGTATGACTTTTCACATGACTGCCTTATTATCGAGATCACAGAGGATTGCCTTGTGCATGACCGGATCGCGGCAGCGGAAACGCTCAACGGTCTGATCGCGCTGGGCTTTCATATCGCGTTGGACGATATGGGTGCCGGTTACTCCTCGCTTTCGGATCTGTGTACCTACCGGTTCGACTATGTAAAAATCGACCGCAGCATCCTCCTCGATGCGGAGGAGGAGCGCGGAAGGGCATTGCTTGCCGGTTTGGTGCAGCTTGCTCACAGCATGGGTATCCGAGCGCTGTCTGAGGGCGTGGAAACAAAGGAGCAGTTGGATATTGCGCTTGCGGCGGGCTGCGACTTCATTCAGGGCTTTTATTTCTCGCGCGTCCTGCCGAAGCGGGAGGCGGAGCGCTATCTGCGCGAGCTGACAGAGCAGTAAGGAGAAAGAAATGGAAAACAAAACGCGTTCGCGTGTCATGCTGGCGATCACGCTGTTCAGCGCGATCGTATTGTCGGGTACGGTCTTCGTCTGCGCAAGGCGCGCAGGTGAGGAGGTCACACAGCGCTCCTTCGATGAGCTGACGACCGCAACAAAGGAGCTTGCCAAGGACATCAACAATGCCACACGCACGGACCAGACCATTCTCTCCGCCATGGCGGAGCTGATCGCGGGGCAGGACGAGGACGATCTGGATTCTGTGCTGCGCATCATGAAATCCTTCAGCCTCAGTGAGACCTTTGTCTCCACCGTCGCGCTGCTGCGACCCGACGGCACGCTGCTGCTGACCGACGGCACCCGCTACGATGTTTCCGGCGCATTCGATTTTGAAACAGAGGCGGCGCGGGGCGCGTACATCTCAGACCGCGTGACAAGCTACTTTGCGCCGGAAAAGCTGGTGGTGCGCAACGTCATGCCGGTGAAGCGCGACGGCGAGACCATCGCCATCCTCTACGGCGTCGTCCTCCTGCAGGAGCTTTCCCGAAACTATCAGATCGACCTCTACAACGGCAATGCCTTCCTCCTTCTTGTGGACGGCAACAACGGCGACATCCTGCTGGATACCTGGCATGACTCGCTCGGCAACCTCTCGGAGCTGCGTGGCCGCAAAATGCTCAAGGGCTACACCTACGAGGAGGCGATGAAAAAAATCCCCAACGGCATCGGCGGCGATATGTGCACCGTATCCCGCTCCACGGGGCTGACGCTCTACCTGCACTACGAGCCGGTCGGCATCAACAACTGGAGCGTTGTGCTCGGCGTGAGCGAGGATGAGGCGCTGGCGGGCACGCGCGGCGTGGTGCAGACGCTTTCGACGATGGCGCTCATCGTCACCGCGCTGCTGCTGAGCTATCTTGGCTTTATGGTCTGGTATCTCGCCTCGGCCCGCCGCAGCGTTTACCGCACGAGCATAACGGATCAGTGTACGGGTCTGATGAACCGAAGCGCCTATGAGAAGCTTCTGCACGGGGGCGAGAAGCACACATCTGTACCGGCTGTCTGCATCTATATCGATGTGAATGGCCTGCATGAGATCAACAACAAACACGGGCACGGGGCAGGCGATAAGCTGCTGCAGTCCGTGGCTGAATGCCTGAGAGCCCAGTTTCCCGACGGCGGCCTTTATCGCATCGGAGGCGACGAGTTTGTCGTCTTTTCAAAGGCAGATGCAGCCGTATGTGAAGCGCGTATGCAGGCGGTATCATCGGCGCTTGCCGCACAGGACTACAGCATTTCCTACGGCATTGCCGCGCAAAGGGTGTCAGCCGGATTGGGAGACCTTGTCCGCGAAGCGGACGAAAATATGCTGAAAGACAAACGGCGCTACTATGCCGAGCACGATCGCAGAAGGCCGAGATAACGCCAAGACGACAAAACCGCTTTAGAATATAATAATGCCGATAGTGTTTCGGCGCTTCGGATTGTAATAGTCCAGTACGATTTACCAAATTGTGCTGGACTATTTTACGATTCGGTTTGCAAGCCAAATTCGCTCCATACACCAGCTTAGAGTGAATGGAGCGAATTTTCGGCGAATATTCCCCAGCAAGGGTGTGTCCCTGTTTTATGACATTATTCCGAATCTAGATTGACATAGTTCTGATAATGCAATAACACAGCGGCAATGCAGATGTCCCGCATTGCCGCTGTGATTTGTATTCTTATTTCGGAACAAGCATCAGCCCTTACTGTTTGCAATGGCCTGATCGATGAGCTTCTGCAGCGTCTGCGCCTGCTTTTGGCCGGTTATCGCGCCGACGATCGGCTCGCCTACAATGTTGCCATTCTTGTCAACCACATATGTGGTCGGATAGGAGTACAGTCCGGAGGTAAATTCTCCGGCCTCGCTTTTCGAGTCAAACCAGATATTTTTATAGGATACGCCCTTCTTTGTCAGAATATCCTTGGCCTCGGCGATAGCCGTTTTATCCCCGTCCAGGGTAAAGGAGTTGATGCCGACTACCGCGCCGCCCTTTTCGGCCAGCTGCTTGTTAAGCGCTTCCAGCTCGGCAAGCTCTCCCACGCAGGGGCTGCAGGTGGTGAACCAAAAGTTTACTACAGTAACCGTGTTTTCCCCAAACAGTGTGCTGCTTTTCACCTCATTTCCCGCAAGGTCTTTGCCGTCGAATGCGGGAAATTTCGTCAGATCGCTCTTCTCGATGGGCTTTCCGTTTTCCGCCGGAACGCTCATGTCTCCATCGGAGGGCTTGTTGCCGCAGCCGGGGAATTTTTGCTCAAGAATCGTCAGCTTCCCTTCGATCTCCCGAATCAGCTCCGCGCCTTCGTTAAGCAGCTTCAGCTCATCCGATTTGAACTGGTCCTTGGCGCCTTCAATCGTTTTGAGCAGGAAGTCCCCGTAATTGCCGCCGTCCTCAATCATGGTCATGTTTTTATTGGCAGAGAGAAAGACCTTTTCCCACAGGGCGCTGTTCTGGGACAGAATCGCATTTTCCTGCTCCATCAGCTTTTGATGCAGCTCCGCCGCCTCGTCCGCCGTGGCCGGCTCCGCCGCCAAAAGGGCTGCAATTTCAGCCTTTTTGCCGCTGTCGTCTTTCTTGCTCTCCTTGCCCGTGCCGCAGGCAGCAAGACTGAGCACCAGCAGCGCCGCGGTCAATAGGGTTAAAATTCTTTTGGTTTTCATGGTGTTTACTCCTTTTCTGTATCGTGTATTTGTTTTTCTGTCTCCGCCTTTTCGCCGGAGGGCTCCCTTTCCTTCCCTTTACCGAAGCCGTAGCAGAAGCTCACCGCCTTGGTGGGGCAGGCCCGGATGCACATGCCGCAGCGTATGCATTCGGTGTGGTCGGGGTTTTTGGTTACATCCACATCCATCTTGCATGCCTTCGCGCACTTTCCGCAGGAAACGCACTTGTGCGTATCCACCTTCATTCCGAAAAGTGACACTCTGTTCACCAGCGCATAAAAAGCACCCAGCGGGCACAGCCACTTGCAAAACGGCCTGTAGAAAAGCACACTCAGCACGATCACCGTTATCAGTATCCCGAGCTTCCATGAAAAAAGCACGCCCAGGGCGGAGCGGATTCCCGAATTGACGGCGGCAAGGGGTATCGCCCCCTCCAGCACGCCCTGGGGACAGAGGTACTTGCAGAAAAACGGGTCCCCCATGCCCACATCGTTTGTGATAAGCGCCGGAAGCAGAACCACCGCCAAAAGCAAAACGGCGTATTTAATGTAGGTCAGCGGCTTCAGCCTTTTGGTGGACAGCTTCCGGGTCGGGAGCTTGTGCAGCAGCTCCTGAAACCAGCCGAAGGGGCAGAGGAATCCGCAGATGAACCGCCCCAGCAGGACCCCCAGCAATAGGAGAAATCCTGTGATATAGTAGGAAAAGGCGAATTTTGAAGACCCCACCACCGCCTGAAAGGAGCCGATGGGGCAGGCGCCCGATGCGGCCGGGCAGGAATAGCAATTGAGCCCCGGCACGCAAACGACCTTTCCCTTCCCCTGATAAATTCCGCCCCGCAGGAAATTGGGCAGATGCAGGTTGCTGAGCAGTGCCGCTCCCCCCTGCACCCATCCGCGAAAGCGGGAGAGGCCCTGCGAAATGCCCCCGCTTTTTTTCTTACCTCGTTTACTGTTATCCAATTCCCACACACTCCAAACACAGCCGTATTGCCTTGCTCAGCACGGTATCGGCCTCCCCGCGCAGGACTCCGCAGCACAGCATCGCCCCTCCGCAGATAAGAAGCAGGACCTGAAATACGGCCTTTTTTGATCGAAACAACCCGGTCACCCCTTTCTTTTGTAGCACCATTGTAGCGCATCGGATGTAAAATCCCTGTTAAATACGAAAACTTAACCAAAATTTTATGTCCATGTGGTATAATAAGACTGCTTATACCATCGACGAACCGAAAAAACATCCCAAGGAGATTTTCTATGCATATATTAGTGGTTGAAGATGAGCGCGCATTGTGTGAGACGATCGTTCGCAGTCTCAGGCGTCTTGCTTACAGCGTAGATTTTTGCTACGACGGAGACAAAGCCCTTGTGCTGCTGGGTGTAGAGCGGTACGACCTTGTCTTGCTGGATCTGAATCTGCCGGGGGCGGACGGGATGACGGTGCTGCGGACGCTGCGGCAAAAGGACAGAGATACGAAGGTGCTGATTTTGTCGGCGCGCAGTGCCGTTTCCGACAAGGTAGAGGGTCTGGATGCCGGCGCCAATGATTATTTGGCAAAGCCCTTTCATTTAGAGGAGTTAGCCGCCCGGATACGCAGCCTCACCCGGCGCCAATTTACGCAAAACGATGTGGTCCTCACCTGCGGGCAGGTAGCCTTTGACACCAAATCCCGCATCGCCACAGCCGGCGGGCAGGAGCTGTCCCTTACCCGAAAGGAGCTTGGAATACTGGAATACCTGCTGCTGCACCAGGGCTGCCCGGTCAGTCAGGAGGAGCTGCTGGACCATGTGTGGGATAACCGTGTGGATCATTTCAGCAATTCCATCCGGGTACATATCTCCGCGCTGCGAAAGAAGCTGCGCGCCGCACTGGGCTTTGACCCGATCCGCAATCGCATCGGAGAGGGCTATGTTATGGAGGAAGAAAAACCGTGAAAAATCTATCCCTGCAGTGGCGCATCACCCTGATGACCGCGCTTCTTATCGGCGCCACCTGTATTTTCATGAATGTCCTGATCGGCTACTCCGGCAGGCATTACATGGATTCCATAGGCTCCCACATTACGGGCTATGAGGACACGGAGGGAGAAGAGCCGGACTTTTTCGATCCCCGGCGGGAAAGGCTTGACCAGGAGCTGACCATCGTCATTCACGGCGCGCAGGAATCCTTTATCGCTACCAACTGGTATATTACGGCGGCAGCGGCACTGCTGGGCGGTGTGCTTGCGTACTTTTTAAGCGGCCATGCCCTGAAGCCTTTGCGGGCCTTTACCGCCCAGGTGGAAAAGGTGCAGCCGAACAATCTGACGGATAGAAAGATCCCCGAAGCGGTCCTGCCGGAGTTCCGGCAGTTCAGCAGGTCCTTCAATCAGATGCTGGACCGCCTTGCGTCCGGCTTCGCCGCTCAGCGGCAGTTCACCGGAAACGCCGCCCATGAGCTGCGCACGCCGCTTTCCCTGATGCAGGCGCAGCTTGAGCTGTTTTCCGCAGAGCATCCCGAGGTATCCCCGGAAACAGCAGACTTTCTTCGTTTGCTGCGCGAGCAGACCGAGCGCATGACTCAGATGACAAAAACCCTCCTGGAGATGAGCGAGCTTCGAACGGTGCCCTGCACCGAGCACATAGAGATAGGCCCTATGGTAGAGGAGATCTTCACCGATCTGGCCCCCCTTGCCGAGAGGAAGAACATTACCCTCAAGGCCACCGGTGACGGCACCATGACCGGCAGCGACACACTGCTCTACCGCCTGCTCTATAATCTCACCGAAAACGCCATCCGCTACAACCGCCCTGACGGAACGGTACATATTGCGGTAGCATATGAGGCCAGCTGCCTTCATATCACGGTGACGGATACCGGCTGCGGCATCCCCCAGCCATACAGGGAGAGCATTTTTCAGCCCTTCTTTCGAGTGGATAAATCCCGCAGTCGGGAAAACGGCGGCGTGGGGCTGGGACTGTCTCTGGCGTGGGAGATCGTGTCCCTCCACGGCGGTGAGATCCGGGTGGCGGAAAGCTCCGAAAGGGGGACGACTATCTCTGTGAAGTTTCCCACGGACACCGGCGCGGAGTAACGAAGGTTATTTTATAAGACTCCCAAATAAAGCTTTAGAGGCAAGGCCCTTTGGCCTTGCCTCTAAAGCTTTAAATTAAAAAACGCCGCCCTTACCGCTCCGGCCGGAATCCCTGCAAAAACATCGGCATCATCAGCGCACTGTACCGCCCCAAGGCGTACTCCCCGCCGCACAGGCACCAGTCGTACATCATTCCCCGCTCAAACATGGCGTAGGCCTTGGCGATCTCATTGGCCGCCATGTCCGTGCGCAGCTGCCCCCGGCTCTGTCCGTCCCGGATGATCTGGTACAGCAGCTTAAAATAAGTGCGGTTGCGGTCCAGCAGGTGCTTTTCCCCTCTGGTCACCAGCTGCGAGGAAAACAGCCGTGCCAGCAGCTCCAGGGACACGCTGTTGTCGATCATATTGAAAAGCTCCCGGTTCAAAAACACCAGTGTCTCCACTGCGTCAGCCTCCGGGTCGATCCGGGGCCGCAGCTCCTCGTACTTTTCATCAAACAGCACCGACAGCGACCCCAGCAGTGCGTCCTTTCCCTCAAAATAGTGGTAAAAGGAGCCCTTGGAGGTCTCCGACTCAAACACAATGTCCTCCACCGTGGTGTCCTCGTATCCCTGCTCATAAAACAGCCTCCACGCCGCCGCCACGATCCGCGCCTTCGTGTTCCGCCCCGCCTTCTTCGCCATTCCCATTCCTCCTAAACAATCGACCTTCTGTAATCTCTATAAATGTCATTGCCGGGGCGCATAGCGCCGGAAGGGTCGCCGCCCCGCACTTTTTGTACCCTGTCATTGCGAAGCCAGCGCGAACGCTGGCTGTGGCAATCCGCATCCCCTAAATCTCTCCATTTTCCACTTTCCTCTTATTCCTCCTGCCCCTCGTCCGGCTGCTGCACCTCCGTCTCCCTGGCCGCGCCGAAGTCCAGCTGGATCACCGCCTGCCGCACATTCACCGCGCAGCTTACGCCCAAGCCCTTCTTCCCGGCCTGCGCCGCCGCCCGGTCCAGCAGGTCCGCCAGTATCTCCCGGTTCAGCCCGCCGCCCCGCCAGTGAAACACAAAATGCTCCTGCTTCTTTCGCAGGGCCTGGCGCACCCGGTTTTCCACATCCTCGGGCCTCGTCAGGGACACAGAGCGGTAGTAATACCCCTTTTCCTCCCCGCACGCCGGCACCGGCAGCACCAGCTTCTCATGGTCCAGGAAAATATGCCGGTCATCCAGATTAAAATAGTCATACCGCTTCACGCCCCGCTGCAGCGAATTGTCAAAGGTGGCGTCTAAATGGTATCGTTTTCCGTCTATTGTGAGTATGTTCCAGGTATGGCGGTATCGTACCCCCCTCTCCGGATTGGCTTCACTGAGGGCAATGATGCACTCCACCCCCACCGCGTCACACAGGGCCTTCACCGTTTTGGCAATGCCCTCGCACACGCCGACCCCCTGGGTCATAGGCCCGATGATCTCATGGGAATAGGACTTTTTCAGCTTGTCATAGCGGACATTCTCCAAAATAAAGTCGTGAATGGCCAATTCCTTCTCCAACTGGCTTTTCCCCTGCAAGGGCCGCACAAGCCGCTGCATCCGGGCGGAAATGGCCTGCTGATGGGTGCGTATCTTGCTCTTTTCAAAGAGATACTCCGGAATAAGCTCCACATGGTCCGCCCCCGGATAGTACCGATAGCTGTACCCCACCACATAAAACAGCAGCGGCGTGTCCAGCTTCAGCCGCAGGTAGATGTCCGACAGCTCCTGGCCGGTGAGCTTCGGCGGGGAGAAGGAGCTGGCCATCCACGAGTTTATTCTGGAAAACGTCCGGTATGATAAGCTGAAAAAGCCGTATTCCCACGAGATCATCGGGCCTCTGACCCAGGGGGTCGGCGTGTGCGAGGGCATCGCTAAAACCGTGAAGGCCCTGTGCGACGCCGTGGGACTGCCGTGCATCGTGGCCCTCAGCGAGGCGGCCCCGGAGCGGGGTGTAAAATACCGCCATACCTGGAACGTGGTGACGGTGGAGGGCCAGCGCTATCATCTGGACGCCACCTTTGACAATTCCCTCCAGCGGGGCGTCCCCCGGTACGATTATTTCAACCTGGACGACAGGCACATATTCCGGGACCACGAAGCTCTGGTGCTGCCCCTGCCGCCCTGTACGGCGGACAAGGGGTACTACTACCGGGCCCTGTCCTTCACCAAGCCGGAGGACGTGGAAAGCCGCGCCAGGCAGGCCCTGCGGAAAAAGCAGGCGCACTTCGTGTTCCACTGGCGGGGCGGCGGTTTGAACCGGGAGCTCCTGACGGACCTGCTGACCCGGTGCGACGCCGCAGCCCGGGAGCGGGGCAAGTGCGTCAGCTGCTCCGTGAACACCGCCCAGGCCGTGGTGCAGCTGGACTTCACCGACGGGCCAGGGGCGGAGGCGGTGCTGGTGCAGCAGCCGGACGAGGGAAACGAACTGTAAATATATCGCCCGAATGTTCTATTACCGGACGAAACCGAATAGTAGAACGGACGGCCATGACACGGCAGAAGAAAGAACTGTTTTGAAGATAAACTGACAGGGGCGAAAATCGCCCCTGTCAGTTTATCTTCTTCTGCGGCGCCTGCGGCGGAATTTGCCCAGAACACCGGTGACGATGCCGCGCTCATAGCGATTCATGCCGAACAGCCACAGGCTGACGGCGTACACAACCACAAATACGCAGCCCCAGATCAAAATGTCCAGATATCTCGATACCGGGACCAGCACAGCGATGAGCACCGCCGCAACGGCAGGCACCACCATAGACGGCAGCAGCCGTGCAATGTGGCTCCAGAACCACCGGATATCCAGCCCCACATGCCTGCGGAAATACCAGTTGATGGGAAGCACATTCCCCACCACGGTCACAAACAGAATGGAACCCGCCACACCAATGAGCCCGCCGTATTTGCACAGAGGAATCATCAGCCCGACGTTGACGGCGGCGGCACCCAGATAGACCCAGGCCCGGAAGCGATGCATGTTCTTGGCCCGGAGGATCTCCAGCCCTACAAATTGAATGGCGGAAACAATGGTGCTGGCAAACAGCAGCAGGGCCACGGGATAGTCCACGGAAAACTGCTCCTTGCCGCCGGCCCACAGGATCACAAAGGGGCGTCCCACTGCCACAAAGCCCAGAAACACCGCCATCAGCATAATGAACTGCAAACGCCCGGCCTTGGTCATCAGCTTGGTCAGCTCCCGGGTGGAGTCACCCTCGGCCACCATCCGGTGGACCCGTGGGATCAGTACGTTGGAGATGGCCATGGCGAAGGATAGGTAATATACGTTCAGCTGGTTAGCGCTGTAGTATACGCCGGACAGCTCCGCACCATGGATCCAGGTGGTCATCAGGGTGCCGATGCCATAGTTCAGCTGGTCCACCACCACCGCCAGGAAAATGTAGAACGTGAAGCCCATCATGTTCTTCATCAGCGGCAGGTCGTAGGTCCGGAAGGACATCGGCATTTTCAGCACCGAGAGACAATAGAACATATAGGTCAGGCCGCACACAATGGTCAGCACCAACGACAGCGTGGCGATGGTCGGAGAGCGAAACCCCAGCAGCAGCAGGGGAATGGAGATCAGCGGGCTCAGCACGGACTTGGCCATGGTGACAGCCTTCAGGAACAGGTAGCGCTCATGGATATTCACATGGGACTCGAACACACTGAACGGGAAAGAAAGCGCTGCGTTGACGGTCATGATCCGCAGCAGCTTTGCACCCAGAGCCAGCTCCTCCGGGGCCCACTTGGTGCCAAACACCATCTGCGGGTGCGCTGCCAGGAAGAAGCCCAAGGCCAGCAGCACCAGACCCAGCAGCGACAGCGTCACCAGGAACATGCCGTTGAGCTTGGCCATCTCCCGCCGGTCCTGGGCCACCTTGGCCTGGGAATAGTAGCGGATATAGGCACTGCCCAAGCCCATACTCAGCAGCAGCAGGTACGAGATGATGGGACCCACCGCCCCGTAAACACCGTATTCCGTTTCGCCCAGCCGGTCCAGCATAATGGGCGTGTAGATCAGCGAGATCAGCGTGCTCAGCCCCATGGACACATAGGACAGCACCGCGCCCAGCCGCACTTGATTCACTTGCAAGGGTCCACCCTCTTTCTGCATATCCGGGATATTATACCGGATTTTTCAGAGCATGTAAAGAGTTCGCCAAGTAAATTCACGGAAATGTCACACAATAGCTGCCGCTTCTGTATTCTAAAAGAGAATATGCGGAAACTTTATGCAAAAAAAGCGGCACAGCCAAAGCTGTGCCGCAGCAGATGTTCGTTATCCCTCGTCGTAGGGTATGGTCACCGTCCGGCAGGCGGCGCACCGATAGGCAGGGACATGGTCCGTTTCCAGATGGGGGGCTTTGCCCAGAAGCAGAAAGCCCGGGCAGCCTACGGCCGCGCCCATGGGACGGTTCTCCGTCACCCAGCACACGCCGCCTCGGCCCATAGCCCGGACAAAGCCGGACTGCATCTCGTTTCCGCAGCAGGAACATTTCATGGCAGGTACCTCCTCTTGCTCATTATACTTTATACTTTCCATCATATAATATATGTTGCTATCATATTACCATAAATACAATATATAAATGTGAACAATGTAAGAACAAACCATAAAAAATATGTGAAAAAAATATAAAGTGACAGCCACTTGCGGGCAAGCGGCTGTCACTTTTGACGGAATATTACTTTTGACTGGGCATTTTCCAGGCTTGATGGTCTGTGTGCAGCAGATGATGGGAAACATCGCTGAGGGGCTTTTTCAGGTAATCGCGGTACAGCTCCCGCACGTCAGGGTTCTCATGGGAGAACCGGCAGGGGGCGGCCTTATCGATGCTCCACAGGACGCTGCCGCGTTTTTCCGCCAGCTCCACGCCGTCATGGATAGGCTGACCGCCGCCGCCGGCGCAGCCGCCGGGACAGGCCATAACTTCAACAAAGTCGTAGCTCACTTCGCCGCGTCTGACCGCCTCGATGAGCTTTCT
>OQVT01002699.1_pt1 | contig 11428 bp, 10 predicted proteins | sample 1691561 | NCBI WGS metagenome assembly OQVT01 (sample SAMN03418260, study PRJEB22391) | human gut metagenome | biome: human-gut; feature: organic feature; material: feces | host: Homo sapiens | place: Tanzania | collected 2013-01
ATAAAATGCAAGTAGTAGACATTCAAGATGTTAATGGAAATAACAGTAACAAAAGTTTTACATTAGAATTGGGCTGTATGTGTACAGACTCTCAAATAGTAACAAAAGATGGACGAGAAGAGGCAGAGGGAGAAGCAACTGAAAATGCAATAGTAAATGCAGGACTAAAAATAGGAAAAAATAAAGAAAACTTGTATAGAATGATGCAAAGAGTAAACGAGATTCCATTTGATTCGGAAAGAAAAATGATGACGACAATACATAAAATAGGCAGTAAATATAGAATAATAACAAAAGGCGCACCAGATGTATTAATAAAAAGATGTAGTAAATATTATGAAGAAGGAATACAAAAAACAATAACTAGTAAACAATTAAACGGAATAGATGAAAATAATAATAAGATGGCAAATAATGCGCTAAGAGTTTTAGCAATAGCATATAAGGATGTAGATAGATTACCAAATAAAATAGACAGTGAAAATATAGAAAAAGAATTGACATTTGTGGGGCTAATAGGAATGATAGATCCACCAAGAGAAGGAGTAAAAGAAGCTGTTGCCACATGTAGGAAAGCTGGAATAAAAACAGTTATGATAACAGGAGATCATATTACTACAGCAAAGGCAATTGCAATGTTGCAGAGATTGAGTTTTATGGAGTAAGAAAGACGATGGAAACTGGCATTGAGAATGTATCAGTATCAAGCAAATCCCTTGTTTCAGGCCGCATCTACAATTTGCAAGGACAAGAGGTCAAAACTGTAGGAAAGGGCCTGTATATTATCAATGGTAAGAAAGTAGTGGTAAGATAATGCGCAGACATTTTATCATGTTGACAAAACTTGCGTAATTGAATTATAATATTGATGCCCTCAATTAGAAAAAACTTCTCGTTTTTCCAGGTTCAGCAGGTTGCCATATTCCACCTTCACCCATAGGTAACTACTCAGCCCCCCAGGGCATGGGTAGTTACCTTACAGTTGTACAACAGCAAGAATTGCATTGAATTTAGAATTTGATCGAGCGTAAAACTTCGTCTATGTCTGTACACTGTCTTGCCATTTAGATGCAAAGATAGGCTTCTTTTGTGAAATGACCAAATATGGTTTTGTAGATAAAGACATAGTGGAAATGAGTGGCAAATGCTATTATATAACCGATCCTGTTTTTGCATTGTGGTTTAGAAGTAGAATGTTTTAGTCAAACCGATGAGCATCAATACGGAGAAAATGACAAACGAACAATTGCGCCAAATCAAATATACTTACGGAGGTGATTACAACACCTATGGTGCTGCCGATCATGTAGAATATTCGATAAAAGAAACGGTATCGACTTGTTGTAATGCAAGCGATACCGTTTTGTTTTGATTCGTATATCTTGGGATTTTTGGAGAGTATAGCTTTTGTGAAATCACACTTCCTCCATTCTCTTCAGCTCCCAGCCCTCAAATTGCATGATAATCTTATGCAAGGTGGTGCCTTGTCGGAGAGCCTCTACCCTAGGTGCCTCGGCATATCGCTTGATTTGCTCCACGGCTTCTGCCCATTGTAACTCGGCTTTCGTATGCTTGCCATCCTTGCTCATGGCGTTGAACTCGCTCTTTGGCAATATCTTCAGTTCAATGATGTAACAGTGTTTTGTAGGATAATGAGTCAAGTCGGGTAGGAGGAAGAAGTCGCAATAGCCATGATTTAATTCCAACTCTGGGGCAGTATAATAGTAGCCATTCAGGCTCAAATAAGCCATGAAGAAACCTTGCAGGTTGCGTTCTGCCTCGATGCCGTCACGAACAGAAGATATCTTGGTGTATGCATCTGCCAAGAACTGAAGTCCATCATGCCATTTGCCATCGTATGCCATGTCATAATAGTAGGCTTCTAACTGCTCCGTGTCGACACTCGCCTTCTCCTCATACAATTCCATCAAGTACTCGTAATACTGTTTGCGAACGTTATTGTTAGGGATGCCAAGTATCAAGCGGTCACCCTTCGTCCCCTTGATGGTCAACATACCATAATAGAAGAGCAAACTCACAAACATACGTGGCTTGGTTAACATTCGGGCAGGGAAAGTCTCTGCAATCTTGCCTATAATCTCGCCATTCTCTATAATGGTGCGAATCACACCTTTGCGGTTGCCATCCAATTTGTCGAGTTGGAGCAACTTCTTCATCTTGTTGTAATCCGTCTTCGTATTTGGGTCAACCATTTCCTCAGGGCTTTCGCCACTGCTCATATAATTACGGAGAAAATAAAGCACCATGTCACAGTTGAACACCTTACTCTGTGTGTCTAATGCTTGTTTAGAGAAGCAATAGTTATCATACCAAGGCTTCATCTCTTGGATGATAGCCTCGACATCGCTATCTGCCGGAATCCTCCCCACATTCTTATAATAGGTGAACATCTCCCTTACATCCTCTGTAGAGAATCCAAGCATCTGGTTGAATTCCTCCTTGGTGGATATGTGCCAACCGATATTGTAGCCACTTGTCACGTCATCCAGCGTCACAGGGCTTACACCCATCATAAAGATGCGCTCAAAGGAACCCTTGAACTTCTTGAAGATATCACGATAGAAGCCCTCGGCATGAGTGATAGCCCAATACACATCCTCTCCCTGCTCATTGAGCACGGTGTTGGTAAAGTTGTCATACTCATCGATGATGAGATAAAGAGGATAGCCTTTCGACCTCGCCTCGCTTTGGATGATGGCGAGCTTACCTCCTGCATCTTTAGCATCTTCCACTTGTTTCTGCACTTTCTCTGAGTAGAAGTCAAGATAGTCTCGTATGAATCCATTGAGCTGAACACCAAGGTAGAAGTTGAACTTTTCTTCGAGGTTTTCGATGGAACCTCCCACCTGTGAGAAATCAAGGTGCATCACTTGATACCTGCCTTGTAAGGGGGTAGGATGCTTGCCAATCCACAAGTCACCAAACCACTCTTGGAACTTGTCCTTGGTGCGGCAGTCATAATAAGCATGGAGCATACTCAAGAATACGCTCTTACCAAAACGGCGAGGGCGAATGCAGAAGAGATTGTTGGGACAATCTTCTAACTTTGGAATATATGCAGTCTTGTCCACATAATAGCAATTTTGCTCTATTACTTGTACAAAATCCTGTATGCCGTATGGTACTCTTTTTGCTACGTTCTGCTCCATATCTTTATTGTTTTATCGTTTGTATTCGAATTATGCTGCGAAGTTACAATAAATATCTGGAACGACCAAAGAAAGTAGTCTGTTTTCTTTGGTCGTTTCGCAGAAATGAAGTACCTTTGGGGTGGTTTTATATTAAATAGACTTTGATTTTTAGCATAAGATAGACAAAAAATGAAAATTATTGAAAGCAGTATTATAGGAAAGAAGAGCCCTGAGGCTTGTGAGGATGGAATGGTAGTTACCGATGATTTCATCGCAGTGATTGATGGCAGTACGAGCAAGACTCCGAAGCATCTCAATCCTGATATGAAGAACGGAAGATATGCCATGATGCTTATCTCGGAGTATATTCGTGAGGAGTTGAAAGCGGATGCCTCGGTAGATGATTTCTGCCAGGGTGTGACAGCCTATATATATAATAAGGTGTATGAAAAGCTAGGGGTGGAAGAGCGGTTGAAGGAGCATCCGGAAGAGCGGCTTACCGCCTCGGCTATCCTTTATAGCCGGACAAGGAATGAAGTATGGATGGTGGGCGATTGCCAGGCCATCATCGATGGAAAGCTTTATGAGAACGGCAAGCCTTATGAGCAGGAGATTGCCAGAAAGAGGGTAGAACTGATAGAGCAGGGCCTTTCGCCTGCTGAGGCTAGAAAGCAGATAGAGCCATTATTGATCGAGGCGATGCTTTCCGGGCAGAACCAGACCTATACGGTTATCGATGGATTTCCTATCTATCGGGAGGGAGTGAAGGTTGTCTCTGTTTCAGATTCCTGTTCTGTTCAAGATACTGTTTCCTGCTCAGGTTCCGCTTCTGCATCAGATACAATTCCAGCTTCTTCCTCCGAGATAGTCTTGGCGAGCGATGGCTATCCGTTCCTGGAGCCAACCTTGGCAGCGAGCGAGGCGGCATTGGCAGAGCAGATTGCCAACGACCCTCAGAACATCCATTCCTTTATCGCCACCAAGGGCATCGTAGAGGGCAATAAGAGCTTTGATGATAGAACTTATATCCGACACAAGATACTATTGTAGGCAAAAATACAATTTTAATGTTAAATTATATATAAAGAAATACAATAAATGATTTTTTTTATATATCTTTGCAGTAAAAATAATCTCTGCTGCAACAGAGATTACTAACCGAGTCTGGCGACTCATAAAGATTTTAAAATTATGTATAAATTTAAAACGCCTGCAAAGATAGGCATTTTCTGCGAGAAACGCAAACGAAAGCGTATAATAAACGCTAAAGAATGTCAAAAAGACATGAATGTTGCGTTACAACAAATTTTCGCAGCTTTTCACGAAGCTGTAAAATCGTATAATTGTGATATTAAGAAATACAATCCTCAAGACAGAGTTAGAAGTTTTGAGGCTACTTTTTTTAATACATACTTAATGAAGTCATTGAGAGATTACTTCGGCTCAAACTTGAAGAAAGGTATGTATGGAAGAATGTTTCTTTATACCAATGGATACATTGTACTGTTTAAAAAACTAAAGAAGAACAATATGCCTATGAATATCAAAACAGAGCATTTTCTTAAAATAGAAAATCAGCAGGAAGGCTATTTGTTTAGTGAAGAGGAAGATTGTATTGCACCAATTGTCTTTTTTGGATATTCCAAGTCATCTGTAGGTGAACTTACTAATCCAAGATTAGTCTACATTGATGAAGAAAAGGTCAAATGGACAATGGATGAACATGATGTTATTCCACAACAAGAGATTACACTCTTTACTCCTCTTGCAGAAGTTCAAACCATACATCCAAAGATACGTGTAAAAAAACGAGAGGGCAACAATAAAGCAATATAATAACACGAGTTGCCAGGCTCTAAATAAAATTAATTATAATATATAATATGAATCCGAGACAACTGACATTTGTTAGAGAATACAAAGGCTATTCCCAAACAGAATTAGCTTCTCATATACAAGGCTTGTCACAATCGAATTTGTCCAAGTTTGAGAAGGGTGTTGGTCAACTTTCTGATGAAATAATTCGAAAGATCGTTGATTTTTTGGGATTTCCATCCTCATTTTACGACCAAGTAATATCTAACAACATAGATAGTGCTCATTATAGAAAAAAAGTAGGCATTACAAAAAAGGAAAAGGACTATATTGAAAAATCCATAAAATTGATTGGGTATATTGTAGACCAAATGTCTGATTCTGTAGAATTTCCTCCTTTTACATTGAAAACAATAGACCTTTCTGAGGGGTTCACACCAGTGTTTGCCGCACATTTTATTCGCCGTTCAATGGGGATATTACAAGGCCCAGTAGTTCAAATATGCTCTAAATTAGAATCGTATGGAATAATCATTGTTCAATTATATGATTGTGATGAAGGTTTTGATGGCGTTTCTTTCTTAACAGATTTAGGATATCCTGTAATAGTAATAAATGGCAATTATAGTAATGATCATAAGAGATTGACTATTGCACATGAGTTAGGACATATTGTTATGCATATATCATCAGACATTGCAGTACCTGATTGTCGTGACAAGGAAAAGGAAGCATTTTCTTTTGCAGCCGAGTTTCTTATGCCAACAGAGGAAATTAAAAATTCCTTGACAGATTTGCGTTTGTCATATCTTCTTCCTCTTAAGCAATATTGGTTAACGTCAATGGCTTCGATTGCTCATAGAGCAAAAGATCTTGGAGCTATTACTCCCGAGAAATATAAATATATTAATGTGGAATTTAGTAGAAAAGGGTATAGAAAAAGAGAACCAGGAAATGTCTATCTCGATACTCCTGTTCTTTTTTATGATGCGTATAAGTTGTTTAAGACAGAGCTAAATTATACAGATGTAGAGTTATCTGAAATATTTCATTTACCTATAGATGTTATTTACCATTTCTGTATTAACCAAACTACTCATCTTCGTATTATAAGGCATTCAACTTTATGAGTGAGATGTCAATATACTGGATATTTTAAACATTTATGTCATAATAACATGTTCAATAAAAGAGCACAAAAAGTATAAGAGTATGTCTAATAAAGCACATAACAATAATGGCTTACGTACAATAGTTCAGCAACGTCGTGACGGTGTTGAGCACAGCAGTGCTGTATGTATGAAAAATGTAATAAAGACATATCATGCACTATATATACAAGATGCAGTTAAGTTTTTGAAAACAATTCCGGACTCTTCTATCCAGTTAGTACTTATTGACCCTCCGTACAATTTAGGATTAGAATATTGGGATTCTTATCCTAATTACCTCGAATGGGCCAAACAATGGATAGATGAAATCTATCGTATAATGACAGATAATGGTAACTGTGTTATCTTTGGCGGTTTTCAATTTCAAGACATGAAACAAGGGGATCTTTTAGAGATTCTTCATTATGTGAGACACAATACTAATTTGAGGCTTATCAACCTTATTGTCTGGCATTATAAAAATGGTATGACTGCATATCGATATTTTGCAAATCGTCATGAGGAGGCTATTTGGCTTTCCAAAACCAATAAGTATTATTTCGATTTAGATTCTGTAAGAATACCTTATAGTGAAAAGTCAAGAGAAAATGCATTAAAAGACAAGCGCTTAAACCCTAAGAATATAGAAAAAGGAAAAAATCCGACAAATGTCTGGGATATAGGAAGATTGAATGGAAACTCTAAAGAACGCGTAGGACATCCAACTCAAAAGCCTTTGGAAATAATCAGAAGATTTGTCAAAGCGTTATCCTATGAGGGGGCAATAGTATTGGATTTTTTTGCAGGTTCTGGGACAACAGGAAGAGTTTGCATAGAAGAAAATCGCAATTCTATTTTGATTGATACAGATTGCACAATGAAAGAATATTTTAAAAAACATATTTTAAAAGCAGATGTATCATCTTCCAAGCCTTACGAGATTTTAGAAGATATTCAATTGGATAAATATATTAAATTAGTCAAATCGGCAACTCAAGCAGAATAGTATGTATTACCAGTCTACAGATGAAAACTTCAGCCTCTACAAAGGTGATTCTTTACAGATATTAAGTCAAATATCTAACCAATTTGACATGATATTTGCTGATCCACCATACTTTTTATCGAATGGTGGAAAGAAAATTCAGGGAAGGCGAATGGTCTCTGTAAATAAAGGCGAATGGGATAAAAAAAAATCCAGCGATGATATTGATAAATTCAATCAAGAATGGATTAATCAATGCAAGCCTTTACTAAAAGATAATGGTACTATTTGGGTGTGTGGGACCTACCATAACATTTTTTCAGTTGAAAAATGCTTAAAGAATGCAGGCTTTAGAATAATAAATATTATTACTTGGCAAAAATCTGACCCAACACCGACATGGGGCAATTTGCATTTCAATTTTTCTTCAGAATATATAATATGGGCAAAGAAAACTCCTATGGCAAATCATTATTTCAACTATGAGTTGATGAAGCAGCTAAATGGAGGTAACCTTATGCCTGATGTTTGGAAATTACCAACAGTAGGATTGTGGGAGAAAACATGTGGGAAACATCCGACCCAAAAACCTTTGCGATTACTGTATAGGATAATACTTGCTTCGACAAAAGTAGGAGAAATCATACTTGACCCGTTTGCAGGAAGTTCCACGACAGGTATTGCTGCAAATTTACTTGGGCGGAAGTTTATAGGCATAGAACAAGATGAAGATTTTCTCTTACTTGGAAAAAAAAGGAAAATGGATATAGAGAATCCATTACGCTTTATAGATATGCAAAAGCATATAGCTGAAAATCCTTGTGAAGTTACTATCATGGTAAACCATGCTAGACGAGAAACAAGAGAAAAAATGGTAGAAACGGGTATTTGTTATCTTAGAGCAGGAGATTCAGAAGGTTCCTTGTGTGTCACATCAGGTTTTGAGCGCATGGAATATTTACTGCTTCATACAAACGGAGAAAATTGCCAAATATTCAGACTAAAGCGTAAAGGCTGTTTCCAGATATGGAATAAAGAAACATTGGAAAAATATGGTTTTTCACCTTCGCATGCAGCCTATTATATTGTTCTAAAATTTGACAATACAGAAATAAAACGATTCAAAATACCAAACAATATAAAAGAAAGAATAAATACTTATCGGGCAAAAATTCGCCCTTTGAGCGACTTCTTTGATGTTTGAATAATTAATAATTTACATAATATATATAAAATGGCAAAAAAGAATCAATCATCAAGATTGACAACTCAACACCTTGAGAGTCAGGGTGTAGTTGGAATTTTTGGCGAAGAAGCTAAAAAGCACGACAAAACCACAGGAACTATCTCTCATGTAGTTGTACGTGCTTTACAAGCAAAATATCCACAACTTACTTTTAGATATCGCCAAAGTGTTGACAAGAAAGAGATTAATGAAGCTCTTCAGAAAATAGATCCGTACCTTGGGCAGACTTTTTTCGTTGAAAATGCAAGCATTATACCAGATGGCGGTCTTATAGAAGTACAAGATGATAATGCAAAATGGAGAATTGTGTTGGTATCAGAAGCCAAGCACCAAGGCAAAGATATAGAAAACATTGAAAAGGGAGTGCTTGTAGGTACTAAAAAAGATCAAGATCTTATGGCAGCAGGTAATGCTATTGAACGTTCACACAAGAATATCTCAGAAATAGCAAACTTGATGCTTGCTGAATCCTATTTTCCATATGTCTTGTTTTTGGAGGGTTCTAATTTTCTTACAGAAACAATACAGGTAAAAAGACCCGATGGTAGAATTGTTACATTAGAATACAATTCTGGTATGTTGAACAGATTAGACCGTTTAACAGCGGCTAATTATGGGATGCCTATAAATACCAATCTTTGTAAAAATCGTTTTGTAAAACATGAAGACAAGACTATAATGTTGGAAGCTGCATCTATCTATACTCAAGGGAATGGAAGAGGTTGGGAAAGTCAGAAAATGTTTAATATCATGTTTGAGGTTGCTGAAACCTCACTTCAGATGTTAGGCAGAGATTTGTGGAATCAAATAAATCGTAAATAGGATGGAAAGACAAGCAACAAATAAATTACTACAAAAAGCGAAAAAGTCCAAAAAGGACGAATTCTATACTCAATTATGTGATATAGAACGTGAACTTCAGTATTACCCAAACAGCTTTGTAAATAAAGTTGTTTATTGTAATTGTGATGATCCGAATGTAAGTAATTTTTTTTATTTTTTTAGAGATAATTTTCACAGATTAGGTTTACGCAAACTTATTGCATCTTGTTTTAGAGATGTTGACAACAATTCTGGTCAAATACAGAATGATGAGCGAGCATTCTATTGTGAATACAATGGTACAGAACATATGCTTGTAGCACCTTTTAGAGGCAATGGAGATTTTCGAAGTGAGGAATGTATAGAACTTCTTAAAAAATCAGATATTGTAGTTACAAATCCACCATTTTCTCTTTTTAGAGAATTCGTGTCACAAATTGTAAAATATAACAAACAATTTCTCATCATAGGCAATGTCAATGCCATTACATACAAAGAAATTTTTGATTTGATTCAAAATAACAAAGCTTGGCTTGGTGTTAACCTTGGACGTGGAATTTCCGGTTTCATTGTACCTAAAGACTATAAGCAATATGGATCTGAGGTTCATGTAAACGAAGTTGGGCAAACCATTATAGCAACGAATGGTTGCTTGTGGCTAACCAATCTAGAACTGAAAAAACGACATGAGGACATCAATCTTACCGAACAATATTTGGGTAATGAGAGTAAATATCCAACGTATGACAATTGTGATGGAATTAATATTAATAGAACACAAGATATACCAAAAGATTATTGTGGTTTAATGGGGGTTCCTATAACTTTCTTACATAAATACAATCCTGAACAATTTGAAATAGTTCGATTTAGAAAGGGAGACGATGGTAGAGATTTACGAGTTAATGGTAAATGCCCTTATTTCCGTATTCTAATAAGAAATAGACGCTTGCAGCATATCAAAAGAGTCATATAATAGTTTTTTTATATTCTCCCAAATTGCTCATAACTTGTAAAACATCAAACAAGTTATGAGCAATTCTTTTGTTATCAATAGCTGATATTTATCCCTTCTTATTTTTCAAAATCAGAAATTTGGAATTTTATTGGAATGTCAACTATTGATTTCATTTTTGTACCTTCTTCTGTTGCTGGTTCCCATTTTGGCATGTATGAGATGATTCTTTGCGCCTCTCGATCTAGTTCATCATTTACGGATTGCTTAACCTTTTGGTCGCCAATAGAGCCATCGTGCTTAATCTCTGTAGATATAATAACAGTTCCTTCTATACGATTATAGTAGGAATTTGACGGATATCTCATATTACTTTTGATATAAGCCTCCATTGCTTCTGTCCCTCCGATAAAGTGTGCCGCAGTTTTTGTACTGTAGTTGTTGATATCACAGTTTGATTGTGGATCTGGTGTTGGTATTGTTATTGGGGCTGGTGTGATTTTATCAAACCAAAAAGCCTTATTGAAATCATTTTTAGAAATTTCAAAATAGTACTTGTTAAAGTTTAGTTCACGTAATGCCCCTAATCTCTTGGAAGAAGGAAGTAAAAGTCGTATGGTATTTGCGTTTTCTACTCTTATATAAAAATGGCAAGCACCAGGTGAATGTTCTACTTTTCCGTTCCTAAATATAGTAGACATTTCCGTACTCAATGTTTTTTCAATATGAATTTAGCAGGAGGAGCATTGTTGGATATTGGTGTTTATGCACTTTCGCTTATGAGAAGCTTTATGGACAGTCAGCCTGCGGAAATATCAAACTACGTAAAATTTGCACCGACAGGAGCGGATGAACAGGAAACGATCATGTTAGCGAACAGACAGTCACAGATGGCGACGATAACAATGTCGTTACATTCCAAGCTGCCAAAGCGTGCAGTGATCAGCTGTGAATACGGATATATTGAGATTATGGAGTACCCGCGTGCAGATAGGGCATGGATCGTAGAAGCAGAAAGCGGAAAAAGATACGAACTCGCGGCCGGTGAAACAGCAAAAGCATTACAGTATGAAATGGAAGATATGGAACTGGCTGTCAGGACAAAGAACCAGAGTATTATGCATTTAGAGGATACCCGCGATGTGATGGAAATCATGACAAATCTTAGAAAAGAATGGGACATGAAATATCCGGGAGAAGAATGGTAAGGATGTAATATTTTAATCCATTGAATATTGAGACAACTCAAAAATGCCTTAAAAATGTAACTGTGGCAGCCAAAATCAACATAATGCTATCCGT
>OQVT01002700.1_pt1 | contig 11427 bp, 7 predicted proteins | sample 1691561 | NCBI WGS metagenome assembly OQVT01 (sample SAMN03418260, study PRJEB22391) | human gut metagenome | biome: human-gut; feature: organic feature; material: feces | host: Homo sapiens | place: Tanzania | collected 2013-01
CACCGGGAACCCCCCGCGCTCGGCGAGGTAATCGCCTTTACGAACCGCCTCACGGCGCTGGAGCGCGAGCAGGTGGCGAACTACCTGTTGCGGAAGTGGTCTCCGGCGGTGCCGGGGCCGACGGTCGAGGTGCGCACGGCGAGGGGTGCGGAGGTGACGGTGGCGGACGACGCCGCGCAGACGGTGACGGGCGCGGGTACGTTGCGCCTCGCGGAAGTGGGGCGTGCGCAGGCCTATTCGATGACGGAGCCGTTCGCGGGCTCGACGCGCGTGGAGGCGTGCCGCCGCTCCGGAAGTACGTCGGCCCCCACATGTCGCGGTCGTTGAAGAAGTTCCCGAGGTGTCCCGCGATGTCCCCCGCGTCCCATTCGTAGACGTAGGGGCCCGCCTTCGCCGCCGTCGCCGCCTCGTCGAACACCGCGCCGTTCAACAGGGACCGCCCCTGGAAGAGGCCCGGATGCGCCGAGTTGGCCGAGCTCCAGGTCCCGCCCAGCGCCCCTTCGGGACTCTGCGGATGCCAAAAGGGCGAGGTCCCCCTCATGACGCCCACCGGGAACCCCCAGGAACCCTCCACGTAGCCCGAGGCGGTAGAGATAAGCGACAAGGGCGGACACAGGGTCATCCTGCCCGACTATGCCGATACGCTCAATCTGCGCACTACCAAGGTAAAGACTGTTTTCCGCCCCGACGGCACCGGCAGCATAAACATCATCGACAGCTATAGCTGTCATCGCTACACCAGGCTCTATGGCTGGCTCAAGAAGAGCGAGAAAGACCGCATCAATGCGGCTGCAAGGGCTTACAATCTGCCCTTTGGCAACATAAAGCGGGCTGTGGCGAGGATGGGCTACCGCAAGGGCGAGGGCGGGCGTGGTCTCCTGCCCCTCATCTCAGCCTCGGTCGAGGCCGACCAGGTGCAGATAGCCACCAGCACGCGTGCCCGCCTCTTTGCCACCATCAACCCGCTGCACAGCAACTTTGTCCCGAGCCACATAGCGCGCGACCGCAAGCACGAAATCTACATAGATCAAGGCTTCAAGAACGTGGAGATTATCGAGATGACGCTGCCCGAAGGATGTATGGTAGAGGCTACGCCCAAGCCGGTAAGCATAAGCAACGAGATAGGCTCATTCACATCGACCGTAAGCGTAGAGGGGCGCACCGTCAAGCAGACCAACACCCTCATCCTGCACCGCGGCACCTATCCCGCCGCCAAGGCACAGCTGCTGGACGACCTCGACAGCGCCGCCGACACAGTCTACAAAGGCAAAGTGATACTCAAGCGCCCGTAGAGGGCTGCCGATTGGGTGATACATATAATATAATAAGGTGCAGAACCCTTGCGGGCCTGCACCTTATTATATATATAGGGTAACAAGATGGACGCCGGTTCAGCAATCCACCTTATACCATGGTCAGATTTACTGGAAGTAGAGGAAGAGACCAGACATACCGGCCCAACCATAATCCCATGACCAGTCGCCCTCGTTGAGGTTGAACTCAAACTTCACATAGCGGCAGTTGACGCCACCATAGAGCACGTAGATGTTGTTATAGTCATCGTCGCGCATGGCCTTATGCTCGGCAGAGTTTCCCAGCTCGGTCCAGGTGGTCTTGTCGGTACTTACAGATACGGTGTAGCTGTTGACAGCGTAGGCATCGCAACCGAAACCGGTGATGGCCTTGGTGTCCTTGATATCAACTACAAACGAAGCCTTGGAACCCTTAGTGGTAAAGGGCCAGCGTGCGCTCCAGCCGCCAGCGAACATATCGCCATACTTGGCTACATCCATATTCTCTGCCTCGACAGCGGTGAAGGTAGAAGCATTGGCCATAGTACCAATGATGCTTGAAGGACTGTCGTTGACAAGTTGAGTCTTAACAGTAACCACGATATAGACTACGTCGTCTTCATCTATGCTCACACCATTGGCGAAAGTGGTCTTCAGACGCAAAGGCAGCACGTAAGAGCCTTCGAGGTTCTTGGTGAGCTCCTCGGGCACTGATACCTTGATGCCGGTAGCAGTCTCAGTCTCACCCTCGCTCACAGTGGCTGGAGTAACGGTGAGCGCGCTCAGGATATTGGAAGGCAGAGCCTGACAGTTGGCGCTGTACTTGGCATTGTAAGTAGCCACCAGACTGTTGTCGGCTACCAGTGTACCCTGCATGTCGCCAGTGATGCCAATGAGGTTCTTGAACTTCACCTCGGCAGAGATACCGCCATACACTCCTGCGGGAGTCTTAGCAATGGTGTTCTTGATGACAGTATTGCCCGAAATAGAGCTGAAGTTATCGACCTTGCTGGTCTTGACTACGATGTAGGCAATACCCTGCTGCTGGCTGATGACGAAAGGACGGTCGGTACCGGGACCCTCGGCGCCATCAAACTTCAGAGAGACGGGAATCACATAGGTAGGAGCGTTCTCTGCATCATCCACGCGGAACAGGTCTATCTTGGAGGCGTCGAGCTGGACCTTGATTTCATCGCCAGCGGCAGATGTCTTCTTGTTGGCGCCGACTCCTGAGGATGACAGCACCTTCATGCCGCTCAGAATATCCTGTGAGGGCAGTACGTAGTCGGTGCCGTGCTCGCTGTTGTAGGCATCTACCAGGTCTTGAGTGGCCTTAACCTCTGCAGAAACCTTAACAGTATCCTTTGTAGGGAGCTGTACCTGTACCTTCATTGTAGCGCCCACCTGGCCATATACACCTGCAGGAGTAGTAAGCACCTCACAGTTGAAGCCCTTGGAATAATCCTGTGGAGCAATGTAAATAAAATTATTGTTGCTGCCATATACATCGTAGCTCTCGTCATCAGAGCAAGAAGTCACGGTGGCAATGCCGGCTACAGCCATAAGGCTGAGCGCGGCATATTTGATATTTATCTTCATAGTCATAGTCTCCTATAATTACTGTGCACACTTGTTGATATCGTCCTTAACCCACTTAATCTTGTCGGCAGCACCGGGAGTAGCAGTAAGGTTGTCGCCACTGACGGCACGCTGGGTCTTGCTCCAGTCCATATCCATACCGTGGTTAGAGGCATCCTTGAAGATGTGACCCTCGCCCTCGTTGAACTTCCAGTAAGCTACCAGACCTTCGCTCTGTGGGTCGGCGCCACACATATTGGCGTTGATTTCGGTGGTAGACAGGGCGCGGTTCCATATACGCAGCTCGCAGAAGCGGTGAGCGAAGAACTGCTGGCTGTTGTAGCCCTGGTAAGACATACCCATCTCATAACGCTGGAAGTCGATGCCATCGATAGCGGCTGCGCCAGAGGTGTCGAGAGTTCCGTTGACATAGAAGAAGATGTTGGTGCCATCGTATACCCATGTGAGGAGATACCAGTTGCCGTTCTCAAACTGAGTATTGGACATAAGTTTATTGCCGGCGAGGATGGTCTGCAGCTTGTTGTCAGAGTTGGCCTCGTTGAAACGCAGCAGGAGTGACTTGGACTCGTCTTTCTGCTCAAGGGCGAGGAAGCGCTGAGGATAGTTTCTGCGGTTAAGACCCTGAGGATAAATCTTAACCTCATAGGTAAATGTGCTCAGATGAACAGGCTGGTCGAAGATGAAGTTGGAAGAAGCTCCGTAGTCGGCCTCGATGGCGTAGAAGTTGATAACGCGGGCTATACGCAGGAAGATAGTCTTGCATGTAGGTATCACATCACCTTTGCTCACGGTCTTCATTGTCACAGGGATGACATAGTTGCGTCCCTCGACAAGTTCTTCTGTGCTCAGCACCTTCACGTTGGCTGCCGAAGATATGGCTGCACCAGCAGAGATGGTCACTGCGCTCTGCTCGAGTTCTACCGAACCCTCAGGAGCAGCTACATAGTTGCTACCGTTGGCAGCATTGTATTCATCCACTTTAGAGGCGTCGATGGCGAGCTCTACCTTGACATCGCTGTCCACTTTCTTGGTAGACTGTACGGTCACCGCATAGCTGGCGGGGGTATCCTCAACCACAAACTTCACGATGGGGTTGTTCTCCGTTCCAGAGAGGAACAGGGCAGACTTATCCCATTCGAAATCATCGCCCTCTGAGTTACAGGCGGTAAACACGCTGCCTGCAATCATCAGCAAAGCTGCTGAAATGATATTTATTTTGAGTTTCATAACGTTTCTACTTGTTTATAAAATTACTTTTTAATAGCAGGGTTCTGAATCTGGATAGCCTCACGGAACTCTTTGTAAGGAATACCAGAGGTAGACTGGTAGTTGTAGTCGATATAGAATGCTCCAAAACCACCCTTACGGCCTGAGGCAGGTTCAAAGGCAGCATACTCGCGTACCATTGCACCATCCTTACCGCCATTGGCAGCCTCGGCACCTGTACTCTCACAGAGCACGAGCTTCTCGTAAGGACGGCCAGAGTTGCCGGTCTGGAAACCTATCTGCCATGAGTAAGCCTGGCGAACGAAGTAATCGGTAACGTCGTCGCAGCCACTGGGTGAACCACCGAAGAAGTCGATGATGAAGAGCTTCTCAGGCCACTTGCCTTCGGGACCGAAGTACTTGTTGCACTCATCGGCAACCCAAATCATATCCTGATTGTTCCAGCCTTCATAGTCGAAGTCTACACCGTCAAGTTCGCACTTAACCACGGTATCGACAGCCCAGCGTGCATAGGCACGGATGCACTCCTCACGGCTCATACCGCTGGCATCGATATCCTTAAGATTGATGACACGACTCTCATCGATGTTGAGGTTCTCGTCACGATACCAGAACTGATGGTTGTAGTTAGAGGCATCGCCGTGCATGACAAACTTCATGCCCTTTACCTCCTGGCAGAACTTCATATCTGCGTAGGCAATAGGATACTTCTCCTTGGTAACCACGTCGCCCCAAAGGTTCACGATATCCAGACTGTCGGGCAGACCGATGAAGCGCTGGCCGTAAGAGTTAGGCGACTGAGAATAAGACCATGAGTCATAGTAGCAATATGAAATCTCGTGGTCGGAGTTGTGGAAGTCACGGAGATTCTTATAATACTGTGCGTCATATTTGTATGGGTCCTGGACGTCAATCTTCTCGATGTCGGTATCACAACTGGTGAGAGAGATTCCCATAAGAGCCATAGCGCAAGCACTGAAAAATATTCTTAATTTCATAATAGTTTTCTACTCTTTAAGTTGATTGAACAAATTAGTGATTGGGGTTCTTGTCCCACCAGAGCTTGGTACCGCCATTGTCGCCACCTCCAAGGAGGACTACACCAGCCTCAACAGCCTCACGATTGTTATCGTAGAGTGTAGAAGGATAAGGCATACGGCGTATCTGCAGGTTGGTATCGATGGTACCAGCGTTGCTGTTGCGGGTTGTGGGGAAGAGCTTGGGATAACCGGTACGACGGAACTCGGCCCAACCCTCGGGAGAGATTCTGAAGTTGGCAATCCACTTCTGGGTGATGATGCGCTCCAGATTGGTCTCGAAGCTGGCAGCGTCGTCCCACTTCACACAGATAGTACTGGGCTTGGCAGCATCGCCACCATTGCCGGTATTGTCGACGAAAGCGATAGGCTCGTCAGTGCTGTTGATGTAGTTGGTGGGATCGGCAGTGATGCCCCACTCACTCATAGAAGCCTTGATACCAGCCTCGTAGAAATGCTGGGCTGTACCACCCATATTCCATCCACGCAGTGCACCTTCGGCACGGAGGAAGAAGCTCTCAGAGCAGCTCATATAAGGAATGGTAGAGCTTGAAGTAACGTTGAAGTTGGATATCTTGCCGCCGGTGTAGGCTGAGTTGCCCTGCGACATGTTGATACCCAGACGTACGCCATGGTACTTGCCATCGTCAGCAGCTGGCTTGAAGTAAGCAGCCAGACGAGGGTCGTTGTAACCGTTCATATAGGCATCCATAGAAGCACCCATGCGCTCCTCGTTCCAGCTGTAAGCCTGCTCGTAGAGAGGGTTCATAATGGTGATACCCGAAACGATGGCGCGGTCGTTGGCTTCCTCGAGGAAACCTACGGTAGAGTTGACACTCTTCTCAGCCTCTTCCTTGGCCAGAGTGGGGTTGGCATAAACCACACGCATGGCAAGGCGCAGACGCAGGGTATTGGCAAACTTGGCCCAACGGGTAGCGTCGCCCTGATAGATGTAGTCAAACTTGGCAAGTATCTTCTGGCCGGAAGCGGCATAGGGAGCCAACACGTCGATGGCGTCATCAAGCTCCTTGAAGAACTGGTTGTACACCTCTTCCTGGCTGTTGAACTTGTTCTCAGTACTTCCCGACTTGTAGTTTACGTAGGGAATAGGACCATACTGGTCGGTCACGCGGTGCATACCATAGACCTTGACTACAGTAGCGAGTGCAGCCACCTCGGGAGTGTTGCTCTCTTCAGCATTCTTTACGATGGTAGCCCAAGGAGTCATCACCTGAGTATAGTTCTGGCTGTACATGGAGTTGCCCCAAGTGCCGGTGAAGAAGTAGTTGCCGTTGTGGTTACCGTTAGCCCATGTACCGGTAGGACCTACATAGCCCGAATACCAGTCGGAGCAAAGGCCCTGGAAGTGCTGGTAAGAACCGGTAGAAGCATAAGAGTCGTCCTGCTGGCCGGAAGCGGTAAAGGGAACCATACGGAGCACCATCTGCTGGAAGAAGGAACCTACCTTGAGGTTATCCTTGTCCAGGTCGTCATCGGTGGCCTCGTAAGGATTGGTGTTAATCTCGGTGAAATTGTCTGTACAGCCCGTAGCACCGAGAGCCAGCACACCAAGCAATGTATATTTTAATAATGATTTCATAATTGATTGTCTCCTTTAAGTTTAGAATTTAACCTTTACTGAGAAGCCCAAGTTGCGAGAGCTTGGCTGCATGAAGAAGTCAATACCCTGGTTGTAAGTGCCGCTGTAGGCAGTCAGTTCAGGATCGAAGGGAGCCTTGCAGTAAATCATCCACAGGTTGTGGGCAACAAACGAGAGGTTCAGACCCTTGACAAACTTCACATACTTGGTGATAGGCACGTCGTAGCCGAGGCTCAGTTCCTGCAGGCGCAGGTTGGTGGCGCTGTAGACATACTGTGAGGCGATGGTGGTAGTGGTACTTGCCACAGTCTGATAGTAGGTCTGTGGGTTGTAACCGCCGATACCGTTGATGACGAGACCGCCAGCATCACGAGCGTCGGCGCTGGTCTTGGATGAACCGTAGGCATCCATCAGTGACTCGGTCAGAGACACTACTACACCACCCTGACGGTAGTTGAACAGGAAGCCGAGGCTAAGTCCCTTCCAGCTGAAGCTGTTGCCCCAAGAGAGGTTGTAGTTAGGAGTGGCGTGGCCGGCGTTGACATACTTGTTGGCGTCAATCTTGATAGACTTGTCCTGTGGGTCTACGACGATTTCGCCGTGCTCACCGGTAGCCAGTGTACGTACATAGATGTCGGTCAGGTTACCACCCTTGACGATGGTATTGCGAGTACCGTTGAAACCACCCAGGTTCATGGCGTCCTTCATAGAATACTTCTCGCCAGTAGCGGGGTCGGTGTATTCAGCGCTTACCTCCTTGACCTCATTGCGGTTGAGTGTCCAAGTAAGGTAGGTTTCCCAGTTTACAGGGCCAAGAGGCTGGTTGAAACGGGCAGAGAGCTCGATACCCTTGTTGTCTACAGTACCACCGTTTACCCACATGTTGGTGTAACCAGATGATGGGTCAAGCTGGATGTTGAAGAACTGGTTGTAGGTACGAGACTTGTAAAGAGTGGCATTGACCTTGAGCTTGTTCTGGAACAGCACGAAGTCGAAACCAGCCTCCCAAGACTTGGTAAGCTCGGCCTTGAGGTTGGGGTTCTTCTTAGAGGTGGTCAGGTTAGGACCGCTGGCAGCAATACTATAAGTAGTGGTGGTCAGGTAGGGGTCAGATGGGTCATTACCAACCTCTGAATAAGAGAGACGAGTCTTCAGATAGTTGAGCCACTTGTTGCTCTTGATAACGGGGAAGATATCGGTCCAGATGCCAGAGATACCGGCAGACCAGTAGAAGTATGACTTGTTGAAAGGAGCGAGGGCTGACGACCAGTCGTTGCGGGCGGTAACGTCGAGATAGGCCATGCTCTTGTAACCCAGCTGAGCGCTGCCGTAAACGGCCTGCTTGATACGACGCTCATTGTAGGTCTGGTTCATTCTGAACTTAGGGTCAGAGGGGTCGATATTGTTGAGAGTAAACTTATTGGGAACAGTAGCGAGGTTACCAGAAGTGCTCACTTCCTTGGTGTCGCGACGGTCATAGTTGGTACCTACCACACCGGTAAGGCTCCACTCGTTGTCGTTCCAATATTTATTGATAGTGGCAAAAGCCTCAGCGTAGAGCTGGCTGGCGGTCTGGTTGCCCAGAGCGTAGTAACCGGCGTCAGAAGCGAACTGCAGTTTGGTACCGGCGTTGAACTTCTGCTCATAACGGTTGTTGCTTGCATCATATTTCACACGGCCGGTGAGAGAGAGCCAGCTGGTGACATCCCACTTGAGCGATGCGGTAATCATGTTGCGCACCTTGTGGTTCACAAACTTTTCCTTTTCGGCAATCCAGTAGGGGTTCTCCATCAGGTCTCCCTGGTCGAGCCAAGGCCAGTACTGGGTCTCGAGGTTGCGAGACAGGTCGTGGCGGCTGTAGTACTGCATGCCCTGCCAGTCACCACCAGCGGGGAAGAGATACAGAGTATAGAGGGGGTTGTGGTACTGACCCTGAGTAATCATATTCTGCTCGCGGATGTTGGACAGTGTATAGTTGAAGTCCAGAGTCAACTTGTCATCGCAGAACTTGGCGGTGTTGCGGAAGTTGAGGTTGTAGCGGTCGAAGTCGTTGTTGTGGATAAGACCTGTAGAGTTGGTGGCACCCATTGAGAGATAGGTCTGGTTCTTGTCGCTACCAGTAGAGATAGATACGTTGTTAGAGATATTGGTACCTGTCTGGAAGAAATCGTTGGGGTCATAGCTTGACGGTGTGGCGAGCTTGCTGCCCCAGCTGTCGAACGAACCGGCGGCAGAAGTACCGTAGGTGTTCTGGAACTTGTGGGTAACAAAAGGACGAGAGAACTGGAAGCTGCCGCTATAGGTTACATCCAGACGACCCTTCTGACCCTTCTTGGTGGTAATAAGGATTACACCATTGGAAGCATCCGAACCATAGAGGGCTGCGGCAGAAGGACCGCTCAGCACAGAGATGCTCTCGATGTCGTTGGGGTTGATGTCGGCTGCAGAGTCACCAGTAGAACCGGCACCACCGTACATGGTGTTATCCTGTGAGCTCTGGAGGTTGGGCATTGGCACACCGTCGATTACGTAGAGGGCACCGTTGTTACCATTGATAGACTTGATACCACGCATAACGACACGGGTGGCAGAACCGGCACCGGCAGAACTCTGTGAGAACTGCACACCGGCAACCTTACCATTAAGTGAGTTTACGAAGTTGGCATCCTGTACCTTGGTTACAGCATCTCCGCCAAGCTGCTGTACGTTGTACGAAAGTGATTTGGCTTCTTTCTTGATACCCAGAGCTGTTACCACAACTTCATTCAGCACCTCGGTATCGGGCTTCATGGTTACTTTGATGCCTTCGCCGGCATTGACTTCCACTGTGGAGTAACCCAGATAGGTAATGACAAGTTTACTACCTGCTGGAGCCTTCAGTGAGAAGTTACCATCTACGTCGGTTGGCACTGCGGTCTTGGTTCCCTTCAAGGTAACGGTTGCTCCGATGATGGGCTCGCCGTTCTCGTCAAGTACCTGTCCGCTAACCTGCTTTACATTAGCCTGCTGTACAGAGTAGGAGCTGCCTGTGGCTTCCGTAGAAGCGGCACTGACACTCAGAGTACCCATGCACAAGGCTGCAGAAAAGCACAATCTTAACAATTGCTTTTCATTCATAGCGTTGAACATTATTATTTTAAATTAGACATATAAGAATAGACGTTTAGTACTGATTCTTCAATTTTTTATAATGAGGTTTTATTGCGTTGGGCTGGCCTCGGACGCGTCCGAGTTTAGCATACGTTGGTTTTATGGCCGCAAATTTAACAAAAAATATAATTCCCGTGCAAATTTTCATGAACTTTTTTTCGTTTTTAACGCAAAATTGTGTGGCTGAAGCCGCTGTGCGCGCACACAGAGCGACTTTCGCATACCCCGAAAGAACATTGGCAAAAAATAATGGGCATAATACTAAAAAAACTGCTGATTTTCTTTGTCATCAGATTTGTTCTTATTACTTTTGCGACAACAACCTATATTATATTATTATAAACTGATGAGCCTAATGTCTTTCCCTCCCAAGTCCAACAACCACAATATGGCCGTATGGATGATTGCCATGATGGCGATGCTTTGGGCTATCATTTCCATGTGTGCCCTGCATACCGTTCTCATCTTTGCCAACAGACAAATAGTATCCTTTTTCTTCCGCTGAAGTATACGGAGGCGATTGTATGCTTATAGAACGGGACTTTACTCGTACTCTGGATTTGCCAACCCTTTAAGTTTATGGTAAGTATGAACAACTTTATTAAATATAAAGCAATGAAGAAAATCATTTTTAGTTTGATGGCATTGATGCTGATATTCTCGGCTGTCTTTGCCAAACCGGTGCCGAAACCGGACGAGGGAATGTGGTTGCCTATGTTTTTTAAGCAACTGAATTATGCAGATATGCAGAAGAAAGGTCTAAGACTTACGGCAGAAGAGTTGTACAGTTTCAACAATTCGTCTTTGAAAGATGCTATTGTTCAAATGGGAAACTTCTGTACGGGAGAAATTGTTTCCGAGAAGGGTTTGATGTTTACCAATCACCACTGCGGTTACAATGCAATAGCGAGTGCTTCTACCGTTGAACACGATTATTTGACCAATGGCTTTTGGGCTTACAGCATGGAGGAAGAAATTCCTATTCCGGACTTATATGTTTCTTTCCTTGTCAGAATGGAAGATGTAACAAAGGACGTTTTGCAAAACCATATCAATGAAGCGGACAAGTCGAAGTACGAGGATGAAATCCAAAAGCGTATCACGGAATTGGAGAAGAACAATAGCGAAAACGGAAGGTACAAAGTGGAAATCAAGCCTTTCTTTGACGGTTTGGAATACTACATGTTCGTTTATGAGGTTTTCCATGATGTTCGTTTGGTCGGTGCTCCTCCTTCTGCGATAGGTAAATACGGCGGAGATACGGACAACTGGATGTGGCCTCGTCATACAGGAGATTTCTCCATATTCAGAGTCTATGCTTCAAAGGACAATACCCCTGCCGAATATTCAAAGGACAATGTTCCCTACAAGCCTAAGCATTATCTTCCCATAAGCCTTAAAGGCGTGGAGAAGAACGACTTCACTATGATATGGGGTTACCCAGGTTCCACTGAGAGATATATGACTTCATACGAGGTTCGTAACACAATAGAGGTAAGCGACCCTTCCGTGATAGCCGCAG
>OQVT01002701.1_pt1 | contig 11425 bp, 13 predicted proteins | sample 1691561 | NCBI WGS metagenome assembly OQVT01 (sample SAMN03418260, study PRJEB22391) | human gut metagenome | biome: human-gut; feature: organic feature; material: feces | host: Homo sapiens | place: Tanzania | collected 2013-01
AGAAGGCCTCTGCGGAAGAACCACAGTATTCGATGATCCATTCCGCACAGAAAGACGAGGAACAGAGATGCTCCCTGCAATCCTTGAGAGCCACAGACCGGTAGACACCATTGTTCTTATGCTTGGCACCAATGATTGTAAAAGCGTATACAGCGCAACCCCGGAAGTGATCGGACAGGGAATTGAACAGCTTCTCAATCAGATCAACGCCGTAAACCCGGATGCCAAAGTTCTTCTGGTATCTCCGATTTACCTTGGCGAACGAATCTGGGAAGAAGACTTTGATCCGGAATTCGATAAGAAATCCAGAGAAGTATCCTTGAACCTCCACCGGGTATATGAGAAAATTGCAAAAGCAAGAAACATTTCCTATTTACAGGCTTCTGCCTACGCACAGCCGGGTGAAGCAGATCAGGAACATCTGGATGAATCCGGACATCGCAAACTTGCAGATGCAATTTATGAGAAACTTGCCTGTTAGAAACACGATAAAGGTAGAAGAAGTCAGATTCAGGCAGGAAAAATAAAAAATGATAAATGAAACATCTTATTTGAATCATATACATAAATAAGATGAAACTGATATGAGACTGGCAGTAATGACCGGACAATTCAATGGAATAAGAACTTCATATCAGAGAAGGAGAAAACGCAACCATGGACTTTGAATTTATCCGCGAACAGACACCTCTTTATATAGAAGCTGCGAAGCTCACCCTTCACATGGCGTTGATCGGTGTGATCCTCGCAATCATCGTAGGACTTGTCTGTAGCATGATCAAGTATTTCAAGATTCCGGTGCTTCGCCAGATCGTGGAATGCTACATAGAACTATCAAGAAATACCCCGCTTCTGATACAGTTATTCTTCCTGTATTTCGGTCTTCCGAAGATAGGAATCGTACTCAGCTCCGAACAATGCGCGATCTCAGGTCTGGCATTTCTGGGAGGCAGCTACATGGCAGAAGCCTTCCGAAGCGGTCTGGACAATGTTCCGCCCATTCAGGTGGAACCGTATAAGCCTGTGGAATTCCTCTGCGTTCGGGAAGAATTGGAAGAGCGGGTGAGGGAAAAGACAGATCGGCCGCTCGTTCCGTTGAAACTTTACATGACCTACCCATGGTCAGAAGCCCGAGCTCAGTGAGAAATAGAGAGTGTTAAAAGGAGGCAAACGATATGCCAAAGGTTGAAATCGTTGCAGAGCGCTGCAAGAGCTGCGGCTACTGCATCAAGTTCTGCCCCAAGGGTGTCCTTGCAGTGGGAGCCAAGGTCAACTCCAAGGGTTATGAGTATGTCGAGCCGATCCACGGTGACCAGTGTATCGGCTGCGCTATCTGTGCACGGATGTGCCCGGATGGAGCCATTGACGTGTACAAGTAAAGGAGTGAAACAACAATGGCGAGAGTATTTATGAAAGGCACTGAGGCGGTGGCTGAGGCTGCTGTCCGCCAATGGCAGCAGCTCTTCTACAACGAGCATTATTCTAATACGCTGCTGACTGAGTTTGACTTCATCGGCTTTGCTCATTCCTGTGGTGCAGGCGGACGCAGAGCAGCGACCTGCAAGGAATTTAAGGAGGCGCTGAAGGCGGCGCGCGAGGCTGACAAGCCCTTCCTGATTGAAGTAATCGTAGAGCAGGGTGACCTGGTAGAGCCGATGGTGGCAGCCGGTGCTGCGGTAGATGACTTCGTCAAGATTAACAGATGCAGATAAACAGCTATAAATAAGGGAAATTTTTTAAAATTTATATATTAATAAAATAAGGGAAAAGAAAGAGGTAATCACAATGGTTAAAATGTATTATGACAGCGATGCAAATCTGGAATTATTGAACGGCAAAACAGTTGCTATTATCGGTTATGGTTCTCAAGGTCATGCACATGCCCTGAACCTGCAGGAAAGCGGTGTAAACGTAGTTGTCGGCCTGTATGAAGGCTCTAAATCCAAAGCTAAGGCAGAAGCTGCCGGCCTGAAGGTTATGACTACCGCAGAAGCTGCTAAGGCTGCTGATATCATCATGATGCTGATTCCGGATGAAAAGCAGGCTGCTACATATAAAAAAGATATCGCTCCTAACCTGGAAGCAGGCAATGCACTGGCTTTTGCACACGGCTTCAACATTCACTTCGGCCAGATTGTTCCTCCTGCTGATGTAGACGTATTCATGGTTGCTCCTAAAGGCCCCGGCCATCTGGTTCGTCGTACTTATACCGAAGGCAGCGGCGTTCCCGTTCTGGTAACTGCTTACCAAAACCCGACCGGTAAGGCTCATGACCTGGCTCTGGCTTATGCTAAGGGCATTGGCGGTACCCGTGCAGGCGCTCTGGAAACCACCTTCCGTGAAGAAACCGAAACCGACCTCTTCGGCGAGCAGGCAGTTCTCTGCGGCGGTGTTTGCGCTCTGATGAACGCAGGCTTTGAAACCTTGGTAGAAGCAGGCTATGAGCCTGAAAGCGCATACTTCGAATGCATGCACGAGATGAAGCTGATTGTTGACCTGATGTATGAAGGCGGCATGGCTAAAATGCGTCATTCCATCTCCGATACCGCTGAATATGGCGACTATGTAACCGGTCCGCGCATCATCACTGCTGAAACCAAAGCTGCTATGAAACAGGTTCTGGCTGAAATTCAGGATGGTACCTTTGCTAAGAAATGGCTGCTGGAAAACCAATGCGGCCGTCCGCAATTCAACGCTATGCGTCGTCGTGCTGCAGCAACCCAGGCTGAACAGGTTGGTACACAGCTGCGTGGCATGATGAGCTTCCTGAAGAAAAAATAATCAACAGCTTACAAGCACTTTTAGTGCAGAAAATAAAAATAAGGGAAAGAGCGTAATCCGCTAAAGGCAGCGTACAGATAAAAAAGCTGTCGGGATTACGATAAAAAAAAATAAGGGAAAGAGCGTAATCCGCCAAGGACAGCATACAGAAAAAATCAGCTGTCCGGATTGCGAAAAATAAGGGAAAGAATGTGAGCCGTAAACGCAGCATAGAAAAATAAAAGCTGCGTGGCTTGCAGTAATTAAAAATAAGGGAAATATTAAAAGGTCGCTTACCTGTGCGTCAGATGCGGGAAGCGGCCTTTTTGACATGCAAGTATGATATTTTGATGTACAAAGCCTCCCCGGCGCATGTGCGCAAGGGAGGCTTTTGTGATGTGCGATAGAATGCAGTAGATTAAGCGTGAGCAAGATTTTTCTTTTTAATAAGAGCGAACACCTTTAAGGAGCAGCAAAGGATGAGCACTGCGCTGACAGTAAGCACAAAAAATCCATGTCTACTGCCCAGCATAGTAGCATGCGCAATGTTTGCCGGTTCCGCAGCCTGCGCGGTCGCAACAATCGTACTGATAACCGCTGTACCGACTGCGCCTGCCAACTGCAGCAGCGTGTTCATCGCTGCGTTGCCGTCAGCATTCAGCTCTTCCGGTAACTGGCTCAGGCCATTGGTCATAATCGTTCCCATGGAAAACCCCTGGCCGAAGGCAAAGAACAGGTAGAACACAATGAAGAGCAACGAGCTCAGCTCATAGGGATAAAGGCTGTAGCAGATAACGGATATGAGAATTGATGTATTGCCTAGTAAAATCGGCCGTTTGGCACCGAACTTATCCAACAGCCTGCCGCTGATAGGCGCAAGCATAGCACCGATAATGCACCCCGGAAGCAGCAGACAGCCGGCGGTAAAGGCGTCCGTATGCGAAACAAGCTGCGCATAGTTGGGGATTAAAAAGCCAAGGCCAAGGCAGATAAAGCCGACAAGCAGAAGGCTGACTGTGCTGAGAGTATAGGGAAGATAACGGAAAATCTGCACGCGTAAAAGCGGTGCGCTGCTACGTAATGATTGCTTGTAGAAGGCAGTTAACGCAACAAAGCAGATTGCGAAAAGAGCAAGCACTTCAAGACTGAACCAGCCGAAGTCAGAGGCAATGCTGGTGGCAAAAATCAGGCTGCTGAAGCCGATAACAAGCAGTAGATATAAGCCGAAGTTAAAGCTGCTCTGCTCCAGCTTGCCTGCCTGACGGATATTTTTGATACCTAAAACGGCAGACAGTAATAAAAATGGCAGCAAGCTGACAAAAATCATACGCCAGCCAAAGTAACTGACGATCATACCGCCGAGAGAAGGACCTACAGCCGGTGCCATGGCGGTGATAAGAGAAGCTATGCCTATCATAAAGCCCAGGCGTTCACCGGGAACCTGCTCCAGAATAATGTTAAACATCATCGGCAGGGCAATGCCTGTACCGATACCCTGCAGCAATCTGCCGATAAGCAGGATATTGAAATAAGGCGACCAGGCGGCGAGCAGTGTGCCCGCAAGAAAGCTGCTGATTGCGGCGGTAAACAGGCTGCGCGTTGCAAAACGGCGTTTAAGGTAGGCGGATGTAGGGATAATCAGTGCCAGCACCAACAGATAGCCGGTAGTTACCCATTGTACGAGCGAGGTGCCGATATTAAATTCGTGCATGAGCGTGGGAAAGGTAACGTTCATAGCGGTTTCGACAACCACGCCGCTAAAGGACATAATGCCGGCGGCGATAATTGATAATAGTAAGCGTGCATCCAACACACGCGCGGAGCTGTTAGTCATTATTTTTCTCCTCACTATGCATGATAACGGGTGCTTGGCCCTGCAGCGCAGGCTTATGGGTAGACATGGTTTGGTAAAGCTTGGCGATGGTGGCTGCAGTGGTATTGATATCTGCTTCACTGATATCGGTGATTTGTGCAGCAAGCCAATTGTGATATTGTTCAATGTAATAGGCGTGAATTTTACGTCCCTCATCTGTCATACGCAGTCTGACGATGCGTTTATCCTGTTCATCGCTGAACTTTTCGATAACATTGATTGCCTGCAGCTCGCTTACCAGACGAGTGATGCCGGGGCGCGTTACCTGCAGCAGGTCCGCAATATCGCTGACCTTGGGAGGCTGCGCGGTACGTTCCAGGTATTCAATATAGTCTAGCACCTTGAGATTGCCGGGAGTTAAGCCTTCCGGCAGAGGTGGCTGCAGCTCTACTATACGCTTTGCTTCGTGGCAGGCGATGAGCAGAGTTTTGATTGCTTCGATAGGCAGTTTATGTTTCATGGTGGTTCTCCTTTACAAATGATTACCTAAAGTAATTATCAAAGATAATTATATTGCGGTGATGGGGGGATTGTCAAGGTGGGGGTGGAATGGAAAATAATGTAATGATTTGCTGAAAACTGTCTAAGCGAAATGTTGTAGTGTGAATATCAAAATAAGCTCTTTTTCCCAATATCCTCATAAAATATGCAGTAGTTGCATATTTTATCCTCATGAAATCTGCACTGATTGCATATTTCATGAGGATAGCTTAAAATAGAGTTAAAAAGAATGTTTAAGACACTTAAAAACTGATTGTGCAAGTGTTGTAATTCGATTATTGAAGTGGAGAAGCATAAATGTTATCAAATTTTACCCAACAGGATATTTCCTGCGCATCCCATCTCACCAAGCTGACTTGGGGTGACGAGATGGCGCTGACGAATGATAGCTTAAAAAATGTCCTGTACGAGGCTATGGTGCGCTATTATTATCGCAGTGAGGTCTTTTCTTTAAAAATGACGGATGAAGACGGCATGCAGGGATTTTTACTGGCGGCGCCTTTGAGTGAGCGTGATAATTCCCAATCTTGGCTAAAGCAAAGTCTGCAGCATTTTGAGTGCGAGGAGCAGGATCTTGTTTACGATTATTTGCGCTATTTGTCCTATAACGGCCAAAAGGTTAGGGCGTTGGCTAATCCTGAGGATTTACTGCTTTGCCTGTTTTTGAGCATGAAAAGCGGTGTGGGCAGCAAGCTGTTGCATAACGTAGAAGCGATTGCGCAGAAAAAAGGCATTAAAAAACTCTATTTGTGGGCGGATGCTACCTGCGATTATGAATATTACCGCAAGCGTGGTTATAGTGAAGCAGCGCATTTTACGAATAATATTCTGCTGCAGTTGGGGGCGCAGGAAACGTGGATATACAGCAAGGAACTGAAGGAGTGACGATAAAAGCAGCCTGTTTTGGAGGCTATGCGTGAATGGGGCGAGGCGTATAAGAAGAGATTCTGATTTGAGGATATAAGCAAAAACACCACCTGCAAACGCAAGTGGTGTTTTTCAATATATGGGGAATAAGAAGAAAACTTTTTACAGACGGCTTACATGGCCGATGAAATAATGGCCCCAGGAAACACGCGCCAGAGCTTCCATGGTCAGCAGGCTGAGGCTGAGCATAATGATGAAGAGCAGCGGATAAAAGCAGAGCTGCTGCGGTGACATATGCAGCAGCGTAAGCAGCTCGCTGCCGACATACATATAAATGATGTGAATCAAGAATAAACCGAAGGAATAGTTGCCAAGATACATCATAAAGCGCTTGCTGAGGCTGTCTTGCGATTCCAGGGTGCAGGCATAACGGAAGAGCATAGCGATAATGATGCTGTACAAAAACAGGTTGAGTGGGAAGCAGACAAATTCCAACAACGGCAGGATATGCAGGTAATATTTAGCAAACCAGCAGCCGCCGATTAAAATCAGATTCAGGATGAAGCCTGTCATCAAAAGAACGTGATGGGTGTCAATCCAGCGCAGCATTTTTTTATGATAGATATAGGCCAGCATACCGAAGGAGAAGTAGGCGATATAACGCAGAAAGGTGGTAATCTCCAGCGTTAGGATAACTGCCTGATTGCTGCAGCTGATATTGTTGCAGATTTTCCAGAACAGCTGCAGCAGGATTACCTGAATAATAAAGCGGTGCAGCCTGTGATGCAAGCGGCAACGGTTAAAATAACGCAGCAGCAGCGGATAGATGGCGTAAAAACCAAACAGCGCACGGAAAAAGGCCATGTGAACGGCGCTGCTGCCGGTGACAATAAGGTAGGCTGCCTGCTTGAGCGTGAAGCTGGCGTTGCTGAAAAACCAGGCACCGCCAAGATACAGCAGCGAAAACAGCAGATATGGTGAAAGCACCGACAGGAACATTCTGCGGAAGAAGGACCACTTATAATAATCGGCATGGCGATTGTGGCTGATGAACATATATCCCGAAACAAACATTACCAGGGGTACGGCAAAGAGGGAGATAATGTCCAGCAGCATTTCGGAAATAGTGACCCACGATTCCGCGTGGGCGTGGCTGAAGTACCAGGTGGTGTGCATCAGCATGACGCCCAGAACCACGAAGCCACGTAATAATAGGGGAAAACTCATAGCTTTATACATCTTCTTTCTCTCTAGTAGAGTTATTGTACTACTTTTAATTTTATAGTCAAATAGCGATTAAGCATTTACATTATAACCAAATGGAATATAAAAAGTTGATAAGCTGCCGTAGATAACTTATTAGCATTAATAATATAACTTCTGCGTAGGTTGATGCTTGACAAAGACAGCGGCAGCGCAGATAATTTGAATAGAATATATAACAGATTGAGGAGGATACTGAAATGGAAAAACAGGAATGGCAAGGTTATGTACAGAAGGTAGCAAGCTGTGATTACCCGATACCGTTAAATCTGATAAACGATTATGATGATTGGAAATGCCGCAGCAACGTAGGACGTATGCTGATGATTTTGAAGGATATTGAAGGCGCTATGGCGGTGCTGGCAACTGTGAAGGATGTACAGCCGGATATGGAGGATGCACCGGAGTTTGGCCTCAGCGAGGCAGAGCATAAGGTGCTGTGCCTGCGTGATATTGCAGAAATTATTTGGCGTCTGACCGGTACCGGTGATGCACCGATTGTTTATTTAAATGAAGCCTACAGATTATGCCGTGAATACAAAAAAGTTTTCCGCAGTGCGGACCGTGGTGCTATTTGGGCGCGCAGACTAGAGCTGCAGCGCTCCTGCGGCGCTGAGGCTGCAGCGCTGGCGGAGGCGAAAGCAATGCTGGAAGCGGAAAAGGCTGTAGAAGGCGTCAATCCGTACCGCTTCCACGCACTGAAGTTTATTGCAGAAAGCATGGCAGAGCAGGGCGATTATGCTAAGGCTGCGCTGCTTTTGGCAGATGCCTATAAATCATTCCCGGTGAACGAGGCTGCAAAGACTGCCCTTGCTGAGGCAGAGGCCGCAGCAGATGCTAAGGAAAGATATGCTATGTACCATCACTGCACTACGATTCAGTACCAGCCTTGGGAGAAGGATAATGTGCCTACGCTGGAGGATGTACGCCGCCTGCAGGAGCGCAATTTTGCGCGTCGCGAGGCAGCGAAGGCTGCCGGCGAGGAGCCGGATGAAAAGGGTTCTTTTCAAAGTTTAATTAAGTAATTAAAACGAGCGATTAAAAGATTTTGTACGCACTTTTCACGAATCTGTTACAATTAGTAGCAGGTAATAAAAATGTGAGAAGGGATGTACTTATATGAATAAAAACTTTTTAGCTTTAGGCTTAGCTGCAGCACTGCTGGCACCCCAGGTAGCAGGCGCTGAAGGCTTTGCTATTAACGAATGGTCTGCTGAAGGCGTTGCTATGGGCGGTGCGCGCATGTTTGCTGAGGACGATGCTGCAAACGTAGCTTATAACCCTGCTTCTATCACCAAAGTAAAGGGTGAGGCAATGAAGAGCAGCTCCACCTATCTGAGCCCGCACGGCAACTACAAGCTGTATGATGGTGCCGGTAAAGAAATTGAGGACGGCAAAAATGTTGTTCATGCCGGTTGGGCAGTAGGCAGCTATTACGTAAGACAGATTAATGATAAAGAATGGTTCGGCATCGGTGCTTTCCCGCGCTTTGCTATGGTATCCGAGTTTGAACGCGGCAGCAAGGCGTCTAGTAATGCTTTTTTCTCTAAGCTGAACGGTGTCAGCGTTACTCCGACCTATGCGCACAAGTTTGACAACAAATGGAGCGCAGCAGTTGGCGCAGAGATCAACTATGTTGGCTTGGAACTGCAAAAGAATGCATTTATGAATCCTGCAACTAAAGTAGGCAGCGTACAAATTGAAGGCGAAAGCTATGCTTTGGGCTGGAATGCTGCTGCAAACTATACCTTTGATGATAAAAACGAAATTGGTGTAGTTTATCGTAGCCGTATTACTCATTCCTTAGAAGCAGATGCGAAAGCATATTCTCCAATACCGAATTTTAATAGAAAAGCTAATGCTTATGGCGTAGTAACTTTGCCTGACAGCTGGGATATTGGTTATAACCATAAGTTTGACAAGAAAACCCGTCTGGAATTGAAAGCTACCCGTACCAACTGGAGTACCTATGATGCATTGAATGTTTATTTTGATAAGCCTGTATTTAACCAACCTAATGCTCTTTCTGATAAAAACTGGGAGAGCGGTTGGCGTTATGCTATTGGCTTAGAACACAACCTGAGCGATAAGTATGCTGTTATGGCAGGCTTTGCTTTTGATGAATCCTCTATTCCTTACGAGGGCGGTGACTTCATGGTACCGACAGGACTGCGTCGCACCTATTCCATCGGTGCCAGTTACAACGATAAGAAACAGACTGTTGCTGTTGCCTTGGGCTGGATGGATGTCGGCAGTCTGGATTTCGTCGGTCATGCTACCGATGCTTATAAGAGCGCTCATGCTTACGACAGCTTCACTAAGATTGCTTCTATTTCCTACCAACGTAAATTCTAATTTTATATTTTAGCTTTACCGGAGCTGCTGCACGAAAAAGTGCGGCAGCTCTTTTAATATGTCTGCTGTTTGTGCTACAATAGGCTTAACAAGGTTATTGGCGAAAGGAGAAATGTAAAATGAAATGTGATTGCGCTAATTGTCCTACACATGCCTGCTACACCAAGGGTGTGAACTGCACAGGCGTGCCATTGGAGGCTGTCAAGGAAGCCTATACCGAGGAAGAATTGAAGCTTATGCAGGCTGCTGCCTACGTTGAAGGCACGTTCTACAGCAATATCTGCCGTCTGCAGGAAACTGCGGAATTTGCCAAAGCTATGGGCTATAAAAAGCTGGGCATGTCTTTCTGCATCGGTCTGAATGCGGAAGCACGCTATATTGCCAAATATTTTAAGCAGCAGGGCTTTGAGTTTTACAGCGTATGCTGCAAAAACTGCAGCTTCCCCAAAAAAGAGCTGGGACTGAAGCAGGTTAAGCCGGAGCTGGAGCATGAGGCAATGTGCAATCCTAAGTTCCAGGCCAAGTTTTTGGCAGAAAAGGGCGTTGAGCTCTACATTTCCTGCGGCCTGTGCGTTGGTCACGATGCTATTTTCAATATGAACGCCGAAGGACCGGTAACGAATCTGGTAGTTAAGGACCGCCTGCTGGCTCACAATCCTTTGGGCGCTATTTATTCCCGCTACTGGAAACGTAAGCTGGGCATTATGGACGACGGAGAGGTATAAAACACACTGAATTATGCAGGGAGTCATCTGAAAAATATAAAAGAACAATTTGATTTTTCTTTAAGATTACTCCCTGCTAACTCCTTTGTAATTTTCTCGTTAACTAAGCAAAAAATCCTGCCTTTCCCCGTTGCTTTTTTATTGCAATTTGATACAATATAATTTACGGAAGGAAGGTACACTAAATGATATTTGATACACATATGCACTGTGATTATTCCTGCGACAGCGAAATGAAATTTGCTGATGCCATCGGCGCAGCCGCTGAGCAGGGGATTGGTATAACGGTTACAGAGCATTGGGATTATGATTATCCGACTAATCCGGAAGCATTTACCTTTGATATAGATGAATATTTTGCGCGCCTGCAGCCGCTGAGCAGCGACAAGGTGCTGATAGGCATTGAAATCGGCATGCAGACGCATACTGCTGCTGAGGATAAAAAGGTGGCACAGGCTCATCCGTTTGATTATGTGCTGGCCTCTATCCATTGCATCGGCGGACGTGATTTATACGAGCAGACCTGCTACAAGGGACGCACACGTCAGCAGATTGTAGAAGAATTTTTGCATGATGCGATTACCTGCCTGGAGCAGGAGCGCGATTTTGATGCGTTTGCGCATATTGACTATATCTGCCGTTATTGGCCGTATAAGGGAGCAGAGCGTGAGCTGCGTCTGCAGGATGCACCGGAATTATTTGATAAGCTGTTTTTGCTTTTGATTGAGCAGAACAAGCCTATCGAAATCAACACCCGCCGCCTGGATGATGCTGCTGCGACAGCAGGCTTGCTGCCGCTGTATAAGCGTTACCGTGAGCTTGGCGGCAAATACTGCACTCTTGGCAGTGACGCCCATTATAAGGAGCATGTGGGGCGCAGATTGCAGGAGGCGCTGGCTTTGGCAGCGCAGGCAGAGCTGACACCTGTTTATTTTAAAGCGAGAAAGATGCAGATTATGGAGGGGTTAAAATGAAATGCGTGCGTTTTGAGGATTTGCGGACAGGCAACAAGCGTATAGGCTTTATTGACGGCGATGTTATCCGTTGCGTATATGGTTCTCTGGAAACATATTGGCAGATA
>OQVT01002702.1_pt1 | contig 11423 bp, 6 predicted proteins | sample 1691561 | NCBI WGS metagenome assembly OQVT01 (sample SAMN03418260, study PRJEB22391) | human gut metagenome | biome: human-gut; feature: organic feature; material: feces | host: Homo sapiens | place: Tanzania | collected 2013-01
AGCCTCTTTGAGGACGTCAAATGGGCACTTTCAAATCGTAAGTTGGGCTCTTTTAAAACGGCTCTAAAAAAGGCCCGAAAAATGCATAAATATGCAAAACTGAGACCAATGTTTTTTCCGTGATCTTTTAACGAAAATGGTCCATTTGTAACCATTAATATTCATAAATTCTTATGGTTGCTTTTTTTTAAGAAAAGAACAATCCTTGATTCCGATTTTTTCGATAAATTTGTAACAAGTTTACAAAAGAGCGCTTACAAAACAACAGTAGAGCTATGAGGAAAGCAACAATACAAGAACATAAAAACCATAAAAGCAGATGACAACAACACGACACACAGCCACAATGGTGGCGGCAGCCTTAATGGCCGTGCTGCTCTCGGCATGCGACAAAGTGTTCGACGTGCATCCTTACGATGTGAGGGTGAAAGGCGAGAAAGGCATGAACGCCAAGCAGGTGGCACTGATAGAAAAAGCCACGCTTGGCAAGGACACCATTCGCTTTGCCTTCATCAGCGACACACACCAATGGTTCGATGAAACGAAGGCCGAGATAAGAGACATAAACAGACGAAAGGACAGCATCGACTTTGTGGTACACGGAGGCGACATAACCGACTTTGGCGGCACGCGCGAGTTTGAGTGGAGCCGTGACCTGCTGAAGGGTCTCACAGTGCCGTTCGTGACGCTGCTCGGCAACCACGACTGTCTGGGCACGGGCAACCAGAGCTATGAGGTGATCTTTGGCGACCCCGACTTCAGTTTCATTGCCGGAGGCGTCAAGTTTGTGTGTCTTAACACCAACGCCATCGAATATGACTACTCGCGGCCCGTGCCAAACCTCGACTTCATGGAGCAAGAGACGACGAAAGACGGCGAACGCTTCGACAGAACGGTGCTGTGCATGCACGCACCACCCTACTCGGAGCAGTTTAACAACAACGTGGCCAAGGCGTTCAACTTTTACACCAAGATGTATCCAAGACTCTTGTTCTGCCTTTACGGACACGGTCACCAGATGGAGCAACACCGTTTTTTTGACGACGGACCCATCTACTATGAGGTGTGCAACGCCCCGAAGCGACATTATTACATTTTCACCATAACCCACGAAAACTACAGCTATGAGATTATCGACTTTTAAAACCGCGCTCGCCCAGCTGCTGCTCGTCATGGCGGCCTTGTTCTACGCGACCTCGGCTGAAGCAGCCTGTTTCTTGCAACAAGACGAGACAGACATAGACACATCGCTGATAGACACCACAAACACGATAAGCCGATACGACCGGCGCATTCACCGCTACCGCAAGCAATGGAACTCGCTCATACCGACGCAGCACGTCATGCAGTTTTGCGGTAACATGGGTCTGGTGTCGGTGGGCATTGGCTGGGATTATGGCCGTCGCCGACAGTGGGAGACGCAGCTGCTCTTCGGGTTTGTGCCAAAATATGACAGTCACAACGCCAAGATCACGATGACGGTGAAGCAAAACTACATTCCGTGGTCGATCTTCATAAGCAACGGATGGAGCATTGAGCCGCTGCAATGTGGCATCTACCTGAACACGGTGTTCGGCCACGACTTCTGGACCAAGCAGCCAACAAAATATGAGAGCGGCTATTATCCGTTCTCCACCCGCTTGCGTCCGAACGTGTTTGTGGGCGAGCGCTTCACAAAGGCCGTGCCCAACAACCGCCGCAAATATATCAAGAGCCTCAGCTTCTTCTACGAGCTGAGCACCAACGACATCTACGTCATGCACCTCGTCCACACCGGCAGCATGGGCTTCTGGGACCTCTTCGGTCTGTCATTGGGCATTAAGGCGCAGCTGCTGTAGAGAGGGGCAGGAAGAACTTTCCTAAGGCAAGAATGTCTCTACCTCATCGCTTCAGATGCGGTTTGTCCTTGCCGTTGAAGCTCTTCACCTTCATGCCGAGCTGACCGGGAAGGATGGCGTTGAGGAAGATGCCTACGAGAGCGGCGAGGGCAAGACCGGAAAAGGTGATGGGGCCAATCTGCACGCCACCGTCGGTGCCATACTGCACGCCGATGGACACCACCAGGATGAGAGCAGCCACAAACACGTTGCGCGATGAAGAGAAATCGACAGAGGTCTCGACAAGGTTTCTCACACCGACGGCAGAGATCATGCCGTAGAGAATGAGGCTCACACCTCCGATGGTTGCTGCTGGCATCAGGGCGATAAGACACGCAAACTTGGGACAGAAGCTGAGCAGGATGGCGAAGCATGCAGCCAGGCGAATGACAGCAGGGTCAAACACGCGGGTGAGGTTGAGCACACCCGTGTTCTCGCCATAAGTGGTGTTGGCAGGTGCGCCGAAGACCGAAGCGAGCAGCGTTGCCAGACCGTCGCCACTGAGCGTGCGGTGCAAGCCAGGCTCCTTGATGAAGTTCTTGCCCACGGTGCTCTGTATGGCGCACATGTCGCCGATATGCTCCATGATGGTTGCGAAAGCTATTGGGAAGATGGCAATGACGGATGTGAGGATAAGGTCAAAGTTGGGGTCTTTGAACACGGCAAAGGTGGTGCGCTCCATGTTTAAAGGCGAGCCTATCCATGCCGCCTCACCAAGCTTTGAGAAGTCGACCTCGCCCATGGCTGCCGCCAAGACGTAAGAGCCGAGCACGCCAAGCAAGATGGGAACAATCTTTATGATGCCTCGTCCCCAGATGGAAGAGCCGATGACGATGGCTATGGCTGTGATGGCGAGGAGCCAGTTTTGCTGGCAGTTGCTGATGGCAGAGCCCGACAGCGTGAGACCAATGGCTATGACCATGGGACCCGTGACCACGGGCGGGAAGAAACGCATGACCTTGTCGGTGCCGAACATCTTGAGAAGGAAGGCCATGACAAAATAGAGCACCGATGCGGCAGCGACACCCAGACAGGCATAGTTGAGCGCCATCTCATCGGTGAGACCTTGCACCACACACAGCTGCTTGACCGAGGCGTAGCCTCCCAGGAAGGCGAAGCTGGAGCCAAGGAAGGCAGGGACCTTCATTTTTGAGACGAGGTGGAAGATGAGGGTGCCAATGCCGGCAAAGAGCAATGTGGCGCTCACATCGAGTCCGGTGATGAGAGGCACGAGGATGGTGGCTCCAAACATGGCAAACAGGTGCTGTATGCCGAGCACCACAAATTTAGGTTTTCCCAGTTGGCGGGCATCGTATATGCCCTGGCGGTCTGTGTTCATTGCGTTATGGTCTTTCTGTTCTAAAAAAAATTACATCTCAATAAATAACGGACATCCTGTTCTTTTATTGTACTTTTGTTTGAGCACCTACTTAAAAGTTGTAACTTTGCATTTGCAAAGGAAAACAACAAAAGGAAACAAAAAATTCAAGATAACATGACACAAGCCAAAGAAAGACCATCCGAACGGCTATGGAACGCCGATTACATAAAGGTGATGACCACCAACTTTCTGCTCTATTTCGCCTTCTACCTGCTCACGCCGCTGCTGCCACTATATCTCAGCGAGCAGTTTGGCGCAACCAAAGACACGATAGGCATTGTGCTGAGCGGCTACACCGTGGCAGCTCTTCTGGTGCGTCCGTTCTGCGGCTATGTGGTCGACAGCTTTGCACGCAAGAAGGTGCTCATGGTGTGTCTCACCGCTTTCTTTGTGTGCTTTGCAGGCTACATCGCAGCAGGCACAATTCTCATGTTTGCCATCTGCCGAACGCTCCACGGCGCACCCTTCGGGGCGGTGACGGTGGCCAACAGCACATGCGCCATTGACGTGCTGCCGGCCTCGCGAAGGAACGAGGGCATAGGACTGTATGGGGTGAGCAACAATTTTGCCATGGCCATAGCCCCGTCGGTGGGAATATGGCTGCACGACGCGGTGGGCAGCTACATGGTGCTCTTCTGGATTGCCCTCGCGGTGGCCGGCTCTTCCGTGGTCATTGCAGGCACACTGAAACTGCCGGAAAAGGAGATCATAAAAAACAAAGACAAGCTGTCACTCGACCGCTTCTTCCTGACACGCGCGTGGCTGCTGGCTATAAACATTGCCATGTTTGGCTTCTGCTGGGGCGTGCTCAGCAACTATCTCGCCATCTACAGCAAGGAAGCACTGGGCATTACGGGCGGCACAGGCACCTATTTCGCCATTCTATCCTGCGGCCTGTTCCTCTCGCGCCTGCAAGGACGCAAGGCGCTGCGCGACGGCCGACTGACACAAAACGCCTTGGAAGGCATGTGTCTGTCGCTCGTCGGCTTCATCTTGTTCGTGGCAGTGCCCCATCCCGTGGCCTACTATCTGTCGGCTGCACTCATCGGTCTGGGCAACGGCCATCTTTATCCTGCCTTCCTCAACATGTTTGTGGCGGTGGCACGCCATGACCAGCGCGGCACAGCCAACTCGAGCATTCTAACAGGCTGGGACCTGGGCTTCGGCATTGGCTGTCTGCTGGGCGGCGTGGTGGCAGAACATTGGGGCTATGGTGCCGCGTTCTGGATGGTGGCGCTCGAAAACGCTTGCGGCGTCGCGCTCTTCTTCATGGCCGGACGACAATTCTTTATGGCAAGAAAGCGAAGCGAGTGAAGAAGAAGGGGCGTGTGAAGCCATGGGAGCTTAACACGCCTTGAGAGCCCTTGCCTCAGGAACGATGCTCAAAATCATTTCACAACGACCTTCACGGTCTTGCCTTCCAACTTGAGCAGATAGAGACCGGCAGAAGGTGCCGTGACAGAGCCGTGGCCGTGCATAACAAGACGGCCTAACGGGTCATAGAGCGAGAGGCCGGCACCGCTAAGGCTGAACGTGCGGCCATTGACCTTAAGTCTGGCAACCATGTCGGCAGAGATGTCGTCAACGGCGCTCACCTCTACCTTGTCGTAGTTGTAACAATAAGTTATGGTGCTGTCAAAGTTTGTCCGTTTGTTCGTCTTCACAAGCATGGAGACACGCCCCTCGCTGTCGTAGGTGTAGGTCTGCTTGTTTACCATTTCCAAGAAGGGGAACGAAAGGCTGCCGCTGTATGACACAAGGCGACCATCGGCGCGACGCACATATTCGACCTCTTGCTGAGCACCGTCTTCCTCATAAAAATAGCGGCAGGTGAGGCCGTCGTCAGACACGGTGTAGCCTTCCTTCGACATGAGCCAACTGTTGCTGTCGCTGTCCCACTCAAAACTGATGTCCATGGTGCTATCGCCAGAACCGCACACAACAGTGGGACTGACGGACAATGAGCAGAAGCCGTCGTAGCTGTCTTCAAACGGCACGGGCTCGATGTATGAAAACTCGCGGGGCGAGGTGGAATGGAGCGAACGGCCCGTGAGACCAACAAACTGGGACGCGGCGGCATCCCACGCATATTCGCGAACCCAACATTCGGGACCGAACAGCATCTTCTCACATCTGCCCGTAGGAACAATGTTGCCGTTCCTGTCTTTTTCACATGTCGTGTAGACGTAGATGTCGCCGTCGAAATGGGCTTCTGTCAACGCCTCAATGTTATATACCACCCATCCCGCATCGCGCCAACGGCTGTGGGTTATGCTGTGGGCAGCGATGTCGTAGACAGTTTTTTGCGTCATCGCGGTAAACGTTGCGTCTTCGTAGAACACAACGGTCAAACCGTTTCCGGTCTTCTCTTTTTCTGCACAGCGGGCTACATATTCTGTGGTCTCGTCATGCGGGTCTTTATAACGATATTCCACTTCGCGCACGTTTCCGTTTTCCAAATAGCTATACTCGCAACGCGAGATATAAGAAACCGAAGACTCGCCTTCCTGAACAAGGCGGCTGCGACAGACAGAGGCACGTCCAAGGGCATCGGTCGTGATGTCGAGACAAGCGCCATTGCCATTGCTGTAGGTGAAAGACAGACTGGCTGCGGCAACCCACGAGTCGCCACTTTTCATGACAAACGTCGGGACAAAGCTGTTAAAAGAAGCATCTGACACGCTGCCCTTACATTTCAGTTGGTTCTGTAAGCAGCCGGCAGCGTCATAGAGACTGATGTAGACGGCGCTGTCCTTGAAGTCTTGCAAACTCTCCCTACGGTTTTTGTCGGCAACGGTGAAGCTGCCGTCGGAACAGAACCAGACCTCTCCCTCACTTTTTCCGTCGGCGTCGTAACGCCGGTATGTTGTGGTGGTTGAACCGTCAGCAACGCTGCGTTGCTCCTTGGCTATGCCGTGGCCGACCCACGAACAGGTGTAGGTCTGGGTGGGGAGGTTGGTTTCAGCATCATAGCAGGCAGAATGGCGGTTGCCGTTGGCTTCGGTCACAGGCTTTTGCAGATACTCGTTGAGCGAGCACACACGCCATGCCTTGGGTGTGCGCTCTGCCGTTTCGCCTACATAAACAACAGAATAAGGCTTTAACGTAACGTCGTTCGTCGACGGATCAAGCTGCACATCGGTCATCGAGCCCGACTTCGACACGTTGCCTTCGCCAGCATATTGGGTCTTTATACATGCGGTCTCGACATAATGGCCGTCAAAGAGCAGGCTATATGTTGTCGTGGTATAATAATCTATCGCTGTGGCTTCGGGCGACGAGTAAGAATAGAAGGTACAGGTGTTCTGCCCGTTGTCGACCTTTATCTCCGTTCTGTTGTTTGGATATTCCCAACGGTTGGCCACATAGCACCCCTTGGCTTTGAGCCACAACGTCTGCGATTTTGATATCTCGGAACCGGAGACGTCATACAGACAATAAGAGCTGCGATAGCCCTCGGGGCCATTGTCGTAAGCGAAGGTGCTCTTTGAGCTCAACACAAGATTTGAGTTGGCAGAGTTGTTCTTATATTCTGTTTCTGATGTTAAACGGTTCAGCTCATCGTATGTGCGGACGGTCTGCTCGGTAGGCGTGCGCTTTTCGTTAGTGACATTATAGACAACGCGCTTGGTCCAAAAACCTTGGGCGTTGAGCGCAAACTCATATTCCTTCTTTGAGCCGTTGGTCCCTACGACCGACAAGGGCAAACCGTTGGGGGCGTAGGTGTAGGTGTAAGTGAAATTGTCGTTCGTGTTCTGCGATTTGCTTTCATATCTGTAAACAGACGACACAAGACGCTCTGCGGTATCCGCCTTTGGGGAACATGAAACAGGGCGCGTCACAGGAGCAGGGGCAACATGCTGCACCAGATGCATGTGAGGCATATTTTCTGGAGATGATGTTTGAGCTGTTGCTTGCGGTGCTGCTTGAGATGATGTTTGAGCTGTTGTTTGAGCAGAAAGCGCAAGACACGCCATTAGAAGGAGGACTGTTTGGTTCATATAGATAAGGTTGTTTTGTAGACAGCATTAACCAAAAGACCCACCACCAAGCCGAAAGAGGTTTGGTAGTGGGCCTTATCTTAATCTCCTGTTTTTATAATAGCGGCTATCGTTGCTACAACAAAGACCTTACCGGCTTGCGTTGATGCTGTTTTAAATAGCCTTTAGGAGCTTTCGTTTCTTTTTTAAGCCTCGCCCTTGGTTGTGCCGTCACCGAAGGGAGCGATTGTGCGGCCACCTGCAGGCTGCTGGATCTTATCCTCGGGGAACTGGATAGGGCCGAAAGTCTGCTCATAGCCTTTGATGTTCTCCTGAAGAGAGAGCATGAGACGCTTAGCGTTCTCGGGAGTCATTACCACGCGGCTGCACACTGCGGGATGCTCCAGACCGGGAAGAGTGCGCACGAAGTCGAGCACTACCTCGCTGGGAGAGTGTGTGATTACTGCCAGGTTGGCGTATTCGCCAAGAGCCACTGCAGGGTTTGTGAACGAAAGACTTGCCTGCTGGGGCTGATTCTGCTGATTGTTGTTGTTGTCCATTGTAAAATGATCGATTTAGATATTTATTAATTTTGTTTGTTTAAACGGCAAAAAAAACTGACGGTATCCTGCCAACTACTGTCGAAAGGGGTGCCGTCAGTCTGTTTGTCTAATGCAAAGGTAACATTATTTTTGAAATTTGCAAAAAATAATGCAATAAATAAATGTTATAAGTAGGTGTTCAAAATTAATTTAAATGATTCTATGCTCTATTTTGGTCTGTATGTTCAGCTCCGAAGAGGGAGTGTAGCGGGCTACACGACCGATGAGAGCTGGGCATATGGGCCAAAAGAGAGCGTAGAGGCATTTGAAAGCATTACCTTTTTTATAAGATTCATATATGCGATTAATTTTGAACACCTACTTAAACTAACACAAAAAGGACACACCCCTAAAAAGAGGTGTGTCCCTTTTATGACGTCTTATCGTTTTTCTTATTTCTGGTTATCAGAGAAATCGATAACATTCTTGCGGTTGGCCTGCATGCGCTCATAGTCTTCCTTTGAGCCTACAATCAGACGCTCCCACTCGCGGAGACCTGTACCGGCGGGGATGAGGTGACCAGCAATAACGTTCTCCTTCATGCCTTCCAGACGGTCGACCTTGCCACGGATAGCGGCCTCGTTGAGCACCTTCGTTGTCTCCTGGAACGATGCAGAAGAGATGAAGCTCTTGGTCTGGAGAGCGGCGCGGGTGATACCCTGCAGGATCTGTGTAGATGTTGCGGGCACGGTGTCACGCACCTGAACCTGACGGAGGTCACGACGCTTCAGACTTGAGTTCTCGTCGCGCAGCTTGCGGGCCGACACGATCTGACCAACCTTGAGCACATCGCTGTCTCCTGCGTCGACAACATATTTCTTGCCCCAGATGCGATCGTTCTCCTCAGCAAAGTCGAGCTTGTCAACAATCTCCTGCTCGAGGAATGTTGTATCGCCCGGCTCGTTGATCTGAACCTTACGCATCATCTGGCGAACGATGATCTCGAAGTGCTTGTCGTTGATCTTCACACCCTGCAGACGGTAAACGTCCTGAACCTCATTCACGATATACTCCTGAACGGCGGTCGGACCCTTGATGGCAAGGATGTCGCCCGGTGTGATGCTACCGTCAGACAGCGGTGTACCGGCACGCACGGCATCGTGCTCCTGTACAAGGATCTGCTTTGACAGAGACACGAGATACTTCTTCTGGTCACCGGTCTTGCTGGTAACGATGATCTCGCGGTTGCCACGCTTAACCTTGCCCATGGTAACCTCACCGTCGATCTCAGACACAACAGCGGGGTTGCTCGGGTTACGAGCCTCGAACAGCTCGGTAACTCGTGGCAGACCACCGGTGATGTCGCCTGCCGAACCGGCAGCACGAGGAATCTTCACAAGGGTCGTACCTGTCTTGACGGTCTGGCCGTCTTCAACAACAACGTGTCCTCCCACAGGGAAGTTGTATGTACCGATAACCTCGCCATTTGCATCAAGCACATCGCAGGTCGGCACCTTCGACTTGTCCTTAGAGTCAATAATAATCTTCTCGGTAAGACCTGTGGCGTCGTCGGTCTCAGCACGGAACGTTACGCCCTCAACAACATCGTTGAAGCGCAGGGTTCCAGCATACTCGGTAACGATAACGGCGTTGAACGGGTCCCACTTTGCAATGAGATCGCCCTTCTTTACCTCGTCGCCTTCCTTGAAATAGAGTGAAGAACCGTAAGGCACGTTCACTGTTGCAAGGGTGATGTCGGTATGCGGGTCGATGAACTGAAGCTCGGTAAGACGGCTCACAACCATCTCACACTTGATGTCCTTCTCGCCATCGTTCTCGATGAACGGCACGACACGGATGTCCTCGAAGTGGAGCTTGCAGTCGTTCTTTGCTACGATAGAAGCGTTGGCGGCAGCGTTACCTGCCACACCACCGGCGTGGAAGGTACGGAGCGTAAGCTGTGTACCAGGCTCACCAATGGCCTGTGCGGCAATCACACCTACGGCCTCACCCATCTGCACCATGCGCTGTGTTGCGAGGTTACGTCCGTAACACTTCATGCAGACACCATGCTTGCTCTCGCAGGTAAGCACTGAACGGATCTCAACGCTCTCGATGGGAGAGTCTTCGATGGCCTTGGCGATAGAGTCGGTAATCTCTTCGCCGGCAGCCACGAGCAGCTCGCCTGTTGAAGGATGGATAACATCGTGAACAGACACACGGCCAAGGATGCGCTCTGAGAGTGATGAAACCACCTCATCGCCGTTCTTAAGAGCGGTGCATACGAGGCCGCGGAGCGTACCGCAGTCTTCCTCGTTGATGATCACATCGTGTGAAACGTCAACAAGACGACGTGTAAGGTAACCGGCGTCGGCGGTCTTCATAGCGGTATCGGCAAGACCCTTACGGGCACCGTGAGAAGCGATGAAGTACTCGAGCACTGACATACCCTCCTTAAAGTTGGAGATAATAGGGTTCTCGATAATCTGGTGTCCCTCGGCACCTGCCTTCATAGGCTTGGCCATAAGACCACGCATACCTGACAGCTGCTTGATCTGGTCCTTAGAACCACGGGCACCTGAGTCGAGCATCATGAACACGGCGTTGAAGCCCTGGTCAGCCTCGGTCATCTCCTTCATAAGGATAGAGGCGAGGTCGTTGTTGACGTGTGTCCAGGTATCGATCACCTGGTTGTAACGCTCGTTCTCTGTGATGAAGCCCATGTTATAGTTGTCCTGGATGGCACGAACCTCGTCCTGACCACGGTCAACGATGGCTTTCTTTTCTGGCGGAATGATGATGTCGTCAAGGTTGAACGACAGACCAGCCACATAAGCCATGCGATAACCAAGGTTCTTGATTCCGTCGAGGAACTCGCATGCACGAGCCATACCTACGGCCTTGATTACGCTTGAGATGATGCCGCGGAGGGTCTTCTTTGAGATGATATCGTTGAAGAAGCCTACCTCGTCAGGGATAATCTGGTTGACGATAACACGACCTACCGAGGTCTCCACCATGCGGGGCTGCAGCTTGCCGTCGACAAGGTCGGTAACGATAACCTTTACAGGAGCGTGAAGGTCACACTTGCCCTCGTTGCGGGCAATGATAGCCTCTTCAGCACCGTAGAAGGTCAGACCTGTGCCCTTGGCACCGGGGCGCAGCTTGGTGATATAGTAGAGTCCGAGCACCATATCCTGTGAAGGCACGGTGATAGGAGCACCATTGGCAGGGTTGAGGATGTTGTGGCTCTGAAGCATCAGGATCTGAGCCTCAAGCACAGCCTCGTTGCTAAGCGGGAGGTGAACAGCCATCTGGTCACCGTCGAAGTCGGCGTTGAACGCTGTACATGCCAACGGGTGGAGCTGGATAGCCTTACCCTCAATGAGCTTAGGCTGGAACGCCTGGATACCCAGACGGTGAAGTGTAGGAGCACGGTTCAGGAGCACGGGGTGACCCTTCATCACGTTCTCCAGGATGTCCCAGATCACGGGCTCACGACGGTCAACGATCTTCTTGGCGCTCTTGACGGTCTTCACGATGCCGCGCTCAATGAGCTTGCGGATGATGAACGGCTTGTAGAGCTCAGCTGCCATGAGCTTAGGCAGACCACACTCGCCCATCTTCAGCTCTGGACCAACGA